>ERZ795057.653-NODE-653-length-34573-cov-28.269164_pt1 | contig 34573 bp, 29 predicted proteins | sample MGYA00375141_ERZ795057 | MGnify/ENA primary metagenome ERZ795057 (study PRJEB30186, sample SAMN05720163) | activated sludge metagenome | isolation source: Anaerobic digester | place: Hong Kong | collected 2015-01-26 ...
ACCTGATACAGAACTTAAGAAATAAATCTAAATTACGACAACCCCCGGCAGAGGCTTTATGAAATTTTGTCGAAGACTGTATGTATAGGCTCCCTGCATAGGTATCATGAGTATATCTCCATTCTGAATATCCTCTCCCCAGTATGAATACCCCCAGACATCATGAGGCGTACAAAGGGATCCAAGTATATCGCAGGGAATTTCCTTCAGAGAAGGTCTGGTCAGATTAAGAACGGGAAAATAGTCAGTCTCGAACCTCTCCCATCCGATTGAATTCGTCCCTGCATCGGTAACAACAAGATCAGGAACCTTTTTGTCTATTACAGATATGAGAATATGCATTGCATCGTTACAGATCCATCGGCCGGGTTCAAGGCATATCCTGCAATCCACGACAGAAAGAATATGCCTGCTTATGGCCATGCCGAGATGTTCTGCAAAATATCTAATTGGCCGGGCAGGAACCATGAAATGATCTTTGGCTGATCTTTCCTCTTTTCCAAGGGCCTTTTTCAGTATGCCTTCAGGCGTCCCGGACTTCTGAAGCCATTCACCCTGTTGAGGCCAGTACCCTCCCCCGATATCAATGAACCTGACAGCCTGCCTGAAATTATCGGGCATGCCGGCCAGAACCCTGCCTAATTTCTTTATAAAATCTATCTGTGCATCCGGATTCATATTCCAGCTTGAATGAAATTGCAGTCCCGTCAGCTGGATATGGGGACATTTTCCGGCATCTTCCCAGAAATTTAAAAGGTCACCTAAAACAATGCCGAATTTTCTCCAGAGGCCCTCAGGGTTTGTTGTCAGGCGAACACCGGCACGGACAATGCTATTATTTAAGGCGGCCGCTTTTTCAAGCCTTTCGAGCTCACCGAAGCTGTCCAGCAGCACTACTGTTTTTTCCGAATTCATGACGGCGAGAGTTAGTTCTTCTTTTGTCTTTCCGGGCCCGCTGAATACGATATCCCGAGCGCCAAGCCCCAGGGCCATTTCAAGTTCAGGACCGCTGGAAACATCCAGCCCGAAACCGCACTCAATGAGGACCTTTGAGACATCCGGATAATTATTGCTTTTAACAGCAAAATAAAAACCAACATCAGGTAGAGCATCCTGGAACACCCTTTTAAAGTGACCAGCTTTTTCTTTAAGCACCGATGTTTCAAGTATATAGGCAGGAGGAGGACTCTTTTTAAGAATACCCAAGTATTTATCCCTGCGAGAGAAATAATATTCCACAAAACTCTTTAATTCCTTCTCAGGAAGCAGAGAAGTCCTGTGTTCAAAAACAGGCGTTAACTCCTTGATAGTTATTGCGTCTTCTTTATCCATCAGATTTGTATGCCTTTTATCTAATTATTCTGATGCAATATCAAAATACAATTTTTGTCGTCAGTTATGTCGCTGATAAGAGGTATATATTAATATGCTCAAATTTATGTATTCATAAAAAGATCAAATCCGGCGAATATGTCATTCTACATGTTTCGCTTCTGTCATTCCGAGCAAAGCGAGGAATCTTGGTTTTAAACCGCATGGAAGGATTCAGTAGATACACTATATTGTCAATATTTAAGGACTAAAGATTTCTCGTTTCACTCGAAATGACAAGTTAAGTAGACTTCCTTCATTACCATCAAAATTTAAAACCTTTCTGTTATTTACGCCTTAGTGACTAAAGTTGATGGACAATCCCGTTTCTCAAATCCCACATTTTTGGGGAAACCGAAATTTGATAAAGCTGTCAGCTAATTAATCTCCACTCTCAAAGAATCCGAAAGCTGATTACACTGCGTTTCAAAGTCCGGTTCGTAGTAAGGCTTAAAAATAACATGCCCCAGAAGCCAGGAATCATAATCTTCAGGAGGCATCCTTATGAGATGTCCAGGTCCCCTAGTCAGGAAGATTTCACACACTCTCGCATCCTGTCTCAGGCGTTCCGTATCAATTCTTTCCAGTATGCCCCCGTGATAAGCATGGAGCCTCAAACCGATATATGATTCAACATTTTTAGGTTTAGAAAATCTGAGCCGTCTCTTCTGTGCAAAATCAAGTGCCGAAGTGAGGATGTCAAAATCCCATGCCCTTCGAAGAAGAAAAGGCAGACAGTCGCCGCCGGGTCGCGGAGTCAGTTCAAGCAGGATTATTTCGTGACCCCGTGCAACAAAATCGAGCATGCAGATTGCCCTGCAAACTCCGAGTGAACTCGCAGCCTTATGAAGAATATGAAGAAAATGGTCCTCCTCAATCCCGTCAGGCAGTGAATCTGTAAGGACATATCCGCGGATAGTGCCTAACGGCCCGGCAGGAGAATGGATCTTCCGGGTAAGTCTGATAACTTCCAGGCTGTTATCTTCTATCATAAAATCGCAGCTGAATTCAATGCCCTCTATTAGCTCTTCTGCTATCACCTTTGCCTGTTCAGGATCAGGAAGGTGATACATTCGATTTGCCTGCCGCTCCCTTATCCCACTGTCAATTATATTAAAAACCTTTTCACAGCTTTTTTCATCCGTGCAGCAGAAGACAAGTTCGCTGCCGCTTCCGGAAAGCGGTTTAAGCACGCATGGACCTTTTATGTCACGAAAAAATGCTGAGGCCTCTTCTCTGGACTTAATCAAACGTGCAGCAGGACTCTTTAGACCGTTTTCAGTCCATCTGACCTTTGACACATATTTATCCCGGCAATTTCTAATTGTCTCGATGTCAGGATAGGAAAGCTCAAGATACTGTGCGAGAAAGGATGAAAGCTCCATGGATTCGCAGTCAAAACATGCAATCCCGTTAATTGAAAAACCATTCCGTGCAATGTGCTTTTTTACGGCCTGTATCGACTGATTATAATCAGAAAGATCACATAGGATTTCTTCTTCCGGAGATGGACAAGGTTCAGCACCTTTCTGTCGTATGAGACGGTCTGTAAGAAAGATCGCTCTTTTCGGATTGCCCTTTCTGATCCAGTCGATATAATCGGTTGTAGTTCCAACCACGAGAACCCTGGTGTTATTGCACACAGGCAATACTCTCTTCAAAAACAGGTTCATGCCATGCAACCTGCTCCTCGGAGATTCTGATCTCGTACAAAGGACGCGGCTCAAGATGAAAACGCTCTTTCCAGCCGAAATCTCCGCAAAGAAAATCAACTGCCTCGAAATGCTGCTCACATGCCCATTCCATATGATGCAAATTAATGAGCTTGGCAACGCCCTGGAAATCAGGATGGGTGCCTCCCGCCAGTACAACATAAGACATGCCCCACACCGCACCGATATCGACCGCTGCTATTTTACCGCCTATAAGGGAGGTTGTTACCCTAAGCATTCCTTTTGCATTCAGCCATGAGACCAGATTTTCAAACGACCTCAGGAATCTTGAAGAGCTGAAATAAGATTGCCCTCCAAAGGCATGCTGATTCAACCTGTAGAGATATTCAACATCCCCAATATTATCGTGACGGTATGAAACTCCAAATGCCTCAAGTCTGGACAGCTCATGCTTTAGCTTTTTTCGTGTTTTTCCTGAGAACTGCTGAAGATAATTCTCCATCGAATAATTATGCGCTCCCGGCAGAAAGAGATACCCAGTTTCGTCAATATTAAAAATGTCATTATCATAATATGCCGGCAAAAAGATATTGGTCAGATAACGCAGATGTGCCGGGCCTGGAATAGACAACAGAAGCTCTTCGGTCACATGAAAATTTTTGGCCGGAATCCTGTTCTGTTCAAGCCATGTCTTGCCCTGGCAGGTCTCACCCGGAAAATAACCATAATACTGCTCCTCATCTATCCAGCTCAACGGAAGTATCCCCTGGATAATCCCGTTATTTTCTGCAATTATAAAATATGGCTGCCGATCATAAGCCTCGGCAAAACAGTACCTGACCGGCCACAGATCGAAAATGCACTCAGTCGGCCAGAAATGTTCCCAGAGAAATCTGCACTCGTCGATGTCCTCACAGATTCTAATGCTGATCATTTTAACGCCTTAAAGTAACACTCATATAACTGTATGACCCGCCGAAATACTCCTCGGCAAAGGCCTTAACCTTATCCGGATCATAGGGCTTGCAGCTGAAGACATCCAGATAAACGGCATTAGTTAGATTTGCAAAATGCCCTGAAATCAAAGAGGTCTCAATCAGCTGTATCATTGAGTAACCTGCCACGCGCTCATCCTCTCCGAAATGTACCACCTGGGTTTCGCCGAATCTCTTCATTTCAATAAGATCGCACAGTTCCACCACAAAACGCCTTATTACATCGGCGCTCCGTATCTTTTCAGGATCACATTCATAAATATCTATAGCCGAGGCAATACCCCATGCGTCTGGTGCGATTTCTTCTTTTCTAACAGCAGCTATTCCTTTCATGCCACTCTCCTTTCCTTCTTTTAATAAAGCCTTTTTTTATTTAAATTCCTAAGAGCTCTTCTTTTAATGTCCTCTTTCTATGCAAACGCTTGCCGACATTCTTCTTAAGACGGGGAATATTTTCTTCTGTTTCTTCATAAAAGGCTTCTTCATCGTAATTATTAGATTTTTCTTTTTTCCTTCTAATATTTTCTTTATGTTGTAACCTTTTTCGGTCCATTGTCGTGTTCACCTGTTTACAAGTTCGCGATATGCATTTTCACCTGAAAAAGCCCCTGAGCTTTAATAACTTCACCCTCCTGCATATTATATGCCAGGGGCATCCTGTTTGATAACCAGCATAATTTCTTGGGTTTTTCCAGCTGTTACATGCATATAACAGTGAAAAAAGACAGCTTTTCGGTATTCCATTACTTAAATTAGCCATATTATGCATTGCAATACCGATAATTTATTTGCTCTTTTCATGCCATTTTATCCATTAAATTCAAGCTCATCAGCTGTTGCGTATTAACTACTATTATCAATATGTTACTACTGATAAAAATTTAATAAAAAAATATTTTACGCCTTATATCCTTTTTTTATTGGTACTTTTATACCGATTTAGTATATATGGTTTTCTAAGAATAATGATAAATAAATAGTATATTAATACCGTTTTCTGGAGGAAAAGATGCTGATAAGGCTTGCACTTGGAATCAAGAACAAGGAATTACAGAGACACCTTGAAAGGAGTTTTTCGCTATCCGACGTCCAGGTGAAATGCTTCGGACAGGCCAGAACTGCATGGCAAAAGCTTGTGAGAAGCTGCGGCGATATCATTGTTGTCAGTCAGTCCCTTATACCGGGCCCTGTTGATTCAAGCATTGCAATGCTCAATAGCCTGCCTGAAAACCCAACTACTGTTATTCTCCACGATAATGACTCCTCTGAAGAACATGCTCAGCTTGTTGCAGCTGGAGCCGATGTTGTTCTTTATTCAAAGGTTTCAAATAAACGTCTTGTTGAAGCCATAGAAAGCACCCTTGAATCAAGGAGGCAGCTTAACGTTATTGACCGTTTTGATCGGAGAGGACGCATAAAACCCAAGATAAGCGATTTTGTTTCAGACAGCGAGGAAATGCAGATATTTATGGAGGAAGTTCAGCAGGTTATATCAAGTGATTCCCTGTTACTTATTCAGGGTGAAACAGGGACCGGAAAAGAACATCTTGCAAAGGCGATACACGCGGAAAGTCCGCGTTCCGCCGGACCTTTTATAACTGTTAATACCGCAGCTCTGCCGGAGCAGCTCCTTGAAAGTGAGCTCTTTGGTCATGAACAGGGTGCCTATACCGGTGCTATCAGGTCACGCAGGGGAGCATTCGAGCTTGCTCATGGCGGGACTATCTTTCTTGATGAAATAGGAGAAATGCCGCTTCATTTACAGACCAAGCTGTTAAGGGTGCTTCAGGACTTCGAGGTAACACCGATAGGTGGAGAAAGCCCAATCTGGGTAGATGTAAGAGTAATCGCCGCTACAAATAGAGATCTCGAAAAAGAAGTGTCAAAAGGTAATTTCAGACAGGATCTCTTTTACCGTCTGGGGGTTGTAATGCTTACCATTCCCCCTCTTCGTAACAGGAAAGAGGATATTCCTGCCATGGCACGTCATTTCATTAATCTGTATCGCACAAAAATTGGAAGGGATGTCAGCCTTATCTCCGAACCTGCAATGGAAGCCCTTTGCCGGTACACCTGGCCCGGAAATGTTCGGGAATTGATGAATGTGCTTGAACGGGCCGTCTTGCTTTGCAGGACGGAGGAGATATCACTCAGAGATTTTCCAGGCACCTTTCAGGAAGGACTTTCCCTGCCCAGGGAGATACTTCAGATGGATAACAATATTGCGCTTTCATGGAAAAACAAAACGCTTCCCCAGGTGCAGAGTGAAGTGCAGGAATATGTCGAACGCCTTTATCTCCAGATGGCACTTAAAGAAGCAAGAGGACGTGTAGGAGAAGTTTCAAGAATGGCAGGTATTCATCCAAGAGGCTTGTATAATAAAATGAAAAAACTCGGGATTCAAAAAGAAGATTATAAGAACTAAACTTAAAGATTCCAAAGTGTTTGACTTGACAAAATTGAAATATACACCTAAAAAGTCAAACATGAAATTAATTATTCTGGGTTCGGGAACAGGTGTCCCTCTGAGTTACCGGGCTTCTCCTTCAATTGCTTTAATATTTAACAGCAATTATTATATTTTTGACATAGGCCCTGGCACTTTGCGTCAGATGGCCAAGGCAGCCCTGTCACATGAACGGATAAGCCGGATATTCATCACGCATTTGCACCCTGATCACACAGCTGACCTTATACACTTTATTTTTGCAACAAGAAATCCTTCTGTTATTAAAAAGCGGGCGCCTTTTTATATTACCGGCCCAGGCGGACTAAAAAAATTTATAAATCATTTACAGGATATCTATTATCCTTACCTGACTCTTCCTCAGCACATCATGCAAATTGAAGAACTTGAGGCAGAAGAGACATCTGAAAGAGATTACAATTTAATAAAAATAATAACCAGACCGACAAGGCATACGTCTGAAAGCATTGCTTATCGTGTAGAGGCCCGGTCAGGAGGATGCTTTGTTTATTCGGGAGATACTGGATTTTGTGAAGATATTGTAACCCTGGCTAATGGTGCGGACACCTTGATACTGGAGTCCTCATTCCCTGAGGGAGCAGAGGTCGAAGGCCATTTGACTCCTACCCAGGCAGGAGTAATAGCCACTTCGGCAGGGGTAAAAAAACTGGTACTGGTGCATTTCTATCCGGAATGTCTTGCAGCAGATATTGCAACACAATGCAGAAAAGCGTATAAAGGAGAGCTGATTCTGGGCAGTGACTTTTTAAATATAAGCATATGAAAACATCGGCAATCCTGTTAATGGAATTATAAATGAAAAATTAGAGGGCTTTTTGGAAAGCCAGCAAAGGGCAGTAAATAATGGCGCATAAATTTAAATCCTCTGCAAATGCAATTCCTGTTGAAGAGGCTGTGGGGAAGGTCCTGGCACATGATATAACTGAGATAAGACCCGGCCAGTTCAAAGGAGCAGCATTTAAAAAAGGGCATATTATCAGGGAAGAAGATATTCAACATCTTAAAAGAATCGGCAAGGAAAATATATTTATACTTCATCTTGAACCCGGCGAACTGCATGAGGATGAAGCCGCAGTATTACTTGCCGGGGCATTGGCAGGCCCTGGAATAATCTTCGAAAACAAACCATCAGAAGGTAAAATATCACTCAAATCAGCCCATCGAGGCCTGCTTAAGGTCAATATTGAGGCACTTACAGAGTTTAATCTTGTCCCGGATATCAGTTGCTCCTCACGGCACAACAATATCTTTGTTGAAGAGGGGGAAATAGTAGCCGCTACAAGAGCAATACCCCTGATTATTGACAAAGAAACAGTCAATTACGCTGTTAAAATAGCCCAGTCATCTAACGGAATCTTTTCAGTAAAAAGGCTTTCCCGGCCTCAGGCAGGCCTTGTTGTCACCGGAAACGAGGTTTACAACGGCCTTATTGATGACAAATTCGTTCCAATAGTCAGAAAAAAACTCAGGTTCTTTGGCTGCCGGCTTGAAGATATAATTTTTTCACCTGACGAAAAAGAATATATAATCAAATGTATTAATGAGCTTGTAGAAAAGAAAGCGGGGCTTATTCTGGTGGCAGGCGGAATGAGTGTTGACCCTGATGACAAGACCCGAATAGCCATTAAAGATGCCGGGGTGAAAGATATTATATACGGGACACCCGTGCTGCCAGGAGCCATGTTTTTATACGGACATATAGGTGATACACCGGTTCTCGGCCTGCCTGGATGTGTTCTATTTTACAGGACCACTATCCTGGACCTTATCCTTCCAAGAATACTGGCAGGGGAAATAATAACAAGAAAAGACATAGCATCAATGGCCCATGGCGGTTTATGCCTTAATTGTCAAGAATGCAGGTTTCCGATATGTCCCTTCGGAAAATAAATAAGGTTCCTGCCGGGAATCCGTCAATATTCCCGATCGATTATATACTGACTTAACTCTAATAAATCGTCTTTTGCCGGTGAATCAGGAAACACGCTTATACTTTTTAGAGCCTCATTAACATAAGATTGAGCCTCATGCCTGATCCTCTCAATTGCGCCCTTTGCTCTTACCAGCTTAACCAGGTTTATGTAATCCTCCTCCACGGGAGATCCGCTTGAAAACAGGTCCTTTATTCTTTCTTTCTCTGATTCCTCCAGACCAGATACGGTATATATCAGGGGCAGAGTAACCTTTCCCTCTCTCAAATCCTTTCCAACAGGTTTTCCAAAAACCTCTTCCGAAGAGGTGTAATCCAGGATGTCATCCATAAGCTGAAAAGCAATCCCTAAATTCATCCCGAATTTTGCCAGAGAATCTTCTGCATCTTTTTCCGCTCCGGAAATAACAGCTCCGCATGTACATGCAGCTGAAATGAGTACTGCAGTCTTTGCAGTAATAATCTCAAAGTATTCTTCTTTGTCAATATCCCAGTCTTTCGTATGAATCAGTTCCAGGACCTGGCCCTCCACCATCCGTGTGGAAGCCTCGCTAATCCTCTTCAGAAAGAGTACGTTATTGGAACCAATTGCGATGAGCGATGATTTGCAATACAGAAAATCCCCCTCCAGTATGGCCGGATGTACGCCCCATATATTATTTGCTGATGGTCTGTTTCTTCTGATTTCAGCGTTGTCCAGGACATCATCATGCAGCAGAGAGGCTGTGTGAATGTATTCAAAGATCGTGGACAGGCGATAGATGTCTTCACCATCATAATTGCAGAGCCGGCATGAGAGGACAAAAAGCAGGGGCCTTAGCCTTTTGCCATATCCCAGGAGTGAATAATTTCCAATATCCTGAATAAGAGACACGCGGGAACTGAGGGCATTATCCAGCTCCCTGTTGATCTCTTTAAAGTGGTTTTTATAGCGATTCCTTATTTCAGTATCGGCACCCATTGTCTCCCCGGATACTTTATTATCACCTTTTGGTATAGCATCAAATAAACCCTCTTCGGGGGTATTGGTATCCACTTTTAAACCAACTCTCCCACCAGATCATAAGCATGGGCCTCTGTTATAAGCACGTTCATAATTTCACCTTCTATGCCATTTCCTTTATTTATCAATACCTGCCCGTCAATATCCGGTGCCATGGCTGAAGTCCTGCCTTTGAGCAACAGATCCGTTTCAGGGCTAAATCCCTCAATCAAAACAGGAAGGGTTTCACCTGTCATTCGCTGATTTAATTTTTCAGCAATGCCTTCCTGAAGTTTCATTATCTTATTCAGCCTTCGTTTGGCAATGTCTTTTTTAACTTCAGGACTTAACAGTGCAGCCCTTGTCCCTTTTTCACTACTGTAGATAAAAGCACCTAAATGATCGAACTCGACCGCCTTTACAAATTCACAAAGCTCCCGGAAAGCCTCATGGGTTTCACCGGGGAACCCGACCATAAAGGTCGTCCTGAGACTTATCTTCCTTCTTTTGGATCTTATTCTTTCAATCAAATGGTAAGGTGACTCTCCGGTGGTATTCCTCCGCATTGCCTTCAGGATATCTTTATTTACATGCTGAAGGGGCAAATCAATATATGGGCAGATTCTTTCTTCAGATTCCATCAATGCAAGCAGTCTATCAGAAATCATGTCAGGGTGACAATACAATAACCTAATCCACTTCAATCCGTCAACAGCAACAAGATCCTCCAGCAAATCCTCCAGGGTAATAGCCTCTTTCAGATCACTTCCATATCGAGTTGTATCCTGAGCAATCACATTTATTTCTTTTACTCCACGATCGGCCATTTCCTTTGTTTCAGTGATTAAAGATTCCATGCTGCGACTTCGGAAAGGTCCTCTCAAACCTGGGATAATACAATAACTGCATTTGTGAGAGCAACCCTCGGCAATCCTCAGGTATGCGGTGTAGAATGGTGTTGTCTGAACTCTTGGGACGGAATGATCCACTAAATATTCAGGCCTTCCTATATAAAAGGGAGCGGGATTTTGTTTAGTTTCATTTATCACCTCCAATATGCGGTGCATCTCTCCAGTGCCCAACCATCCGTCAACTTCCGGAATCTCTTTTCTCAATTTATACCCATAGCGCTGCACAAGGCAACCCGCTACAATGATTTTATTCAATCTCCCATTCTTTTTTATGTCCACCACTTCAAGTATGGTGTCAACCGCCTCTTTAACTGCAGGCTGTATAAAGCCACAGGTGTTGATTAACGCTATTCCGGCATCTTCAATATTACTGACAGGCTCAAAACCTCCAGTCCTGAGCATTCCTAACATATGCTCGCTGTCTACAAGATTCTTTGCACATCCAAGGCTTATAAGAAATACTGTATCTTTTTCATTCATATGGGTATTAATTTCCTGAAATCAGGTCGCTTATAATCCTGCTTCCTGAAAAAGTTTTTTAATATTGAGCCTGTTAACCATATCCGTCATAATATCACCCAGAACGATATTGGCCTCTCTCAGGCCAAATATCCTGGCTCGTTCACTCTCTCCGCTGACTTTCCGGGTTAAAAGAAGTTTCCCGTCCTTAATCAGCCTCGCTTCATATTTCATCCTGACAATCCATTTTCTGTTTTCAAGGTCGAGGAGAAATTCATTAATCACAATCAATAATTCCGTTTCCGCTTCAGACCTGTTTAAAGAAAGGGTTATCCCCTCATTTTCAAGCCTTCTCTTAAAAACTTCCTCAATCAAGGGCGACAATTGAAATATTCCGATCTTGAAACCGGTTTCGCCATGACGAGTTATATTTAAAGTCAGGTTGCCAGGGAAATTCTTTAATTCTGTTGATGCTCCATCTCCCAGGATATCATCTTTTTGCCTGGAATCCTTGATTGCCAGAAAGATCTCTCTTCCCTCTAATATCTCAGATTTTGGAGGGAGTTCGTAATTAACCTTCAATTCAGGGATCATAGCGCAGGAAAGCAAAAAAGCCAAAAAGACAATAATTAAGAACCCCCTTGTCAAAACTTGATTTTTCTCATTCATTGGCATATCCTTTCAGGAATTTTGAGATTAAGTTAATAAACAAATAATCTGCTATAGCTTTTAAATATTAAACACTATCTCATCAGGATTATATGTCAAGCATAAGGAAAGAAAAGTTAAACCCTGAATTAAATCTGTCGCCTGAGGACCTTGAACTATTTGATGCAGCCTGGAAAATTGCCAGGGAATATCACGGAGAAATTTTTACCTTCTACTTACCCGGCATGGTAAGATATGGTAAGGTAAGAGGTCGCTACCCGGCTATATCCATCACGGGAGACAGATGCGAACTTCAATGCGAGCATTGCAGGGGTAAACTTCTTGAACCGATGATTCATATCCGTAACCGTGAAGAGCTCATAAACATTGCTCAGAGATTCGCCAGGCAGGGCGCACACGGTATCCTCCTCACCGGAGGATCAGATTCAAACGGCATGCTCCCATGGAATGATTATTGGGACGCCATTAAAACAATCAAAGAGAAAACATCACTTTTCCTGTCAGCACATACAGGCTTTCCGGATTACGAATCCTGTATTCTTTTGAAAAAGGCAGGACTGAGCCAGGCCCTTGTTGATGTCATGGGTGATGACATTACAGCCAAAAAAATCTACCATTTACACGGATTAAACCGGCTTACTGATTCGCTGGAAGCTATCAGACAAAGTGGAATCGCATTTGTTCCTCATATTGTCGCAGGCCTGTATTACGGAAAAATAAAGGCCGAATTCGATGCACTGGAAATAATACGCAGGTACAAACCCGCGGCACTGGTAATTGTCGTGCTTACTCCACTTAAAGGTACCCCTATGGCTGAAGTTTCACCCCCATCACCAGTTGAAATCGGAAGGCTGATAGCAAAGGCAAGACTGCTCATGCCTGAGATACCGATTTCTCTCGGATGCGAAAGGCCCAGAAATAGAGAAGGCTGGTTGATGGAAAGGCTTGCCATCAGAGCAGGAGCAACTCGTATGGGCGTCTGGTCAGAGGAAGCGATAAGGGAAGCTGTTAGTCTTGGCCTTAAAATGCGTTTCCAGGCAACCTGCTGTTCCCTGGAATTCACGCAAGAGTACAGTTTCAGTTATGATTATGCTCCATATTTTTAACTCCCGATTCATAAACAAAGGAGGCCAAAATGGCAAAATTTGAAAATAAATCCATGGCGGCCGTCTTCCGGAATCAGGCCGAAAAATATGGAGACAGGACATGCGTCTCCTATAAGAAAGATGAAGAATATACAGATATATCATGGAGCCGGATGAATAAAATGGTCCGGGATATTGCTTCTTTTCTTTTATCCATGGGCATAAAACAGGGTGAAAGAATTGCAATTTTTTCCCCCAACAGATATGAATGGTGGATAACAGACCTTGCGATATTGTCAGTCGGAGCAGTTGATATACCGATTTATGCCACCAATTCAGCTAAAGAAGCATTTTATGTGCTTGACCATTCAGCTGCCAGGGCCTGTTTTGTTGCCGGGCAGGAATGGCTGGATAAAATCCTGAAAGTAAAAGACCTGCTTCCAAACATGGACTTCATAGTGACATATGATCCAGTCACAAAAACCGGCACCAGAATATATTCTTTTGCAGATGCCATGGAACAGGGACAGGCTCTCGATTCTGATAAAGAAATCAACTCGAGAATTAATTCGATTGATCCCTCTGATCCTGCAACCATTTTGTACACATCCGGCACAACAGGCACTCCAAAAGGGGTAATGCTTTCCCATAATAATATTCTCTCTGACATTGAGCAGGTACTGGCGGATTTTAGAGATATTCTGACTGAAAATGACCTTTTTCTTTCCTTCCTTCCTCTTTCACATGCACTTGAAAGAACTACAAGCTACTATATTGCCATAACCCTGGGTTCCAGTGTGGCGTTTGCCGAATCTTTCTCAACAATACAAAAGAACCTTCTTGAGATAAGGCCGACTGTTATTGTGAGTGTTCCACGCCTTTTCGAAAAAATCCATACAGGAATTCTCACAAAGGTCGAAAATGCCTCTGTGTTAAAAAAAACGTTGTTTTACTGGGCTATCAGGGTAGCAGAAAAAAACGTAAAATATGAGTGTACGGGAAAACCAAGAAAGGGATGGTTTGCCGTTAGATATAAGATTGCAGACAAGCTTGTCATTTCTAAGATAAAGGCTGCCCTCGGCATGGACAGGATTAATTTTACCTTTTCAGGAGGGGGCCCTGTCTCCAGGTCTGACATCGAGTTTTTCATCGGCATGGGCATTCCTGTAATCGAAGGCTATGGTCTCACAGAGGCATCTCCCATCACCAATGTAAACAGGTCATGGCTTATAAAACCGGGGACAGTGGGTCCTCCACTCAAAGATACAACAATCCAAATCTCGGATGAAGGGGAAATACTTATAAAAGGCCCGCAGATAATGCTTGGTTATTTCAAGGATGAAAAGGGTACAGGAGAGTCATTTACATCTGATGGATTTTTAAGAACCGGAGATCTGGGCTTTGTCGATGAAGATGGGTATCTGTCAATTACCGGAAGAATCAAGGAAATTATTATCACATCAGGAGGTTCAAACATTTCACCTCAAAATTTAGAAAACAGCCTCAGTGACTCCAGGTTTATCGAGCAGGTCGCTATTATAGGTGATCGAAGAAAATACATTTCAGCGCTGATTATACCTGCTTTTGAGGAATTGAAAAAGTGGGCGGAAGAGTCAGGCATTCAATTCAAGGAATGGGAAGATATGGTACGTAACGAAAAGGTAATCGAACTCTATGAAAATGAAATTAAGAGATATACCTCTCAGTTTGCACGCGTTCAGCAAATCAGAAAGTTCAGGATTCTTGCAACAGCATGGAGCCAGGAAACAGGGGAGTTGACACCGACCATGAAGGTAAAAAGAATGGCTATTGAAAAAATATATTCAAAAGAAATTGAGGAAATGTATTCTCCCTGATTCGCTAAAAAAACAATTTTATACTCTCTCTTTTCTCCTGCCAGCTGATCTTCAGGGGCTTTTGACAATGACAATCAAATTAAAAGGCTATTCAAATAAAACCTAAACTGCTGGAACTATCAATCATGATATAATTAGACTTCTGAATTCTTAAGAGCAGTGCCTCCAAGGTATGCCTCCCTTATTTTTTCGTCAGATTTTAATTCAGAGGCAGATCCGCTGGCGGAAATATGTCCGTTTTCCAGAACATATCCTCTGGTTGCTATGCTCAGAGCCTTGTGCGCATTCTGTTCTATCAGCAGGATTGATGTACCCTGTTCGTTTATCTCACGAATAATATCAAAAATCTGTTTAACCAGGATTGGGGCCAGGCCGAGAGAAGGTTCGTCAAGGAGTAGAATCCTGGGTGAACTCATCAAAGCTCTGCCTATAGCAAGCATCTGCTGTTCTCCACCAGAAAGCGTCCCCGCCAGTTGACTCCTCCTTTTTTTGAGGATAGGGAATAGTACAAATACACGCTCTTTTGCCTGTATTACCTCTTTTGCATCTTTTCTTCGCGTATAAGCACCAAGATTCAGATTTTCTTCGGCTGTAAGTGTGGAAAAAACCCGCCTTCCTTCAGGCGAAAGTGAAATTCCCTTGAGGACAATCCTGAATGCAGGTATATGATTGAGTAATTCATCTTTGAAAAAAATACTTCCCCTGCTTACAGGCACGAGCCCGGCTATTGCCTGCAGCAGGGTTGACTTCCCTGCCCCGTTTGCTCCAAGCACAGTAACGATTTCCCCTTCGTCTAGACTTAGAGATACTCCTTTCAGTGCCTGAATGGCGCCATAAGAGACATGCAGATCTTCAACCTTGAAAAATTCTTTCATTATCCGTTTCCTCTAACCTGCTCATCCCTATCAGGTTCTTGAATTTCATCATCCTTTCCAAGGTATGCCTCAATTACCAGAGGGTCATTATATATCTGTAGAGGAGGTCCCTCTGCAATCTTTCGGCCATCGTCCATAACTATTACCCAGTCAGAGACCCCCATCACAACATTCATGTCATGTTCGATGAGCAATATCGTTAAATCGTCTTCAGCAATAAGGTTTTTGAGGAATTTCATCAAATCCTGGGTCTCCCTTGGGTTCAGGCCGCTGCTCGGCTCATCAAGAATAAGAAGTGCAGGTTCTGTAGCCAGTGCCCGGGCGATTTCAAGCCTGCGCTGTGAGCCATAGGCTATATTTTTTGCCGGTTCATCACGAAAGTTCCAGAGATCAATCTGCCGAATTCGCGACTCTGCTATTTCCTGTATGTGCCTTTCTTCCTTCCTTTGATGCGGCGTCCTGAATATAGATGCCCAAAGTCCGGCAGAACTCCTGCAGTGCTGGCCGGCCTTTATATTTTCAAGACATGTCATGTCGGGAAACAGGCGGATATTCTGAAAGGTGCGGGCTATTCCATATGAGACAATTTCATGAGTCTTCTTTCCGGTAATATTTTTTCCCATAAAGAATACTTCGCCGTATTCCGGTTTATAAATACCTGTTACAACATTAAAAACAGTGGTTTTGCCTGCGCCGTTGGGTCCAATGAGACTGCATATCTCTCCCTGATGGATCTGAAAATCAAATTTGCTCACTGCCGTCAAACCGCCGAAGACCTTTGTGAGTCCCTGAGTCTGAAGTACAACTTTGCCTTTTGTGTTCCTTGAATTTTCAGTCATCTCTGCCCCTCACTTCAAGCAACGGATCAAAAGACACAGCACCCCTCTTTCTCGGCCAGAATCCTCCCGGCCTGAACATCATCATGAGTATCATTACAGCTCCGAAGACCAGCATCCTGTACATGGCAAAGGGCCTGAAGATCTCCGGGAAGAGACTTATAAAGGCAGCACCTATGAGAACGCCCGGTATGGAACCCATTCCTCCAATAAGGACTATACAGAACATCAGACATGACTCCCAGAATGTAAAGCTTTCAGGGGAGACACACATAAGCTTGCTGGCATAAATATTACCGCCCACCCCGGCAAGTGCGGCACCGAGCATAAAGGCCAGAAGTTTATAAAATCTGACATCAATCCCGCTTGCCTCTGCGGCTGTCTGATCTTCACGGATGCAGTTCCATGCCCTGCCTATTCTTGAGTCTTGCAGTTTACCAAGGCCAAGTATACTTAATACAACAACAATCCAGATAAGAAAATAGTATTCGATTGAAGAATCTATTACAATGGCACCTCCAAGAGATGGAAAATCTATTCCAAATACGCCATTTGGCCCACCGGTAAGATTAAAGGGATTGTTTATCAGGGCCAGCCTTACGATTTCCCCCATCCCGATAGTGACAATACACAGATAATCACCGCGCAGATGGATAATAGGGGAGCATACAATATATGCGAACAGGGCGGCTGCAACAGCGCTGACCGGCAGCAGGGCCAGGACCGGTATACCGAACCTGGTGTTAAGTATTGCCGTTGTATAGGCACCTATTGCATAAAAACACGCATGTCCGAGATCGAACAGACCTACCTCGCCGAGGACTATGTTGAGACTCAGACCCAAAAGGGCATATATTCCGAAATAAAAGGTAACATCAATATAATAATCGCTCACCAGGAAAGGATAAACAATAAATACGGCAACTGCGGCAAAAGCGGTTTTTGGTCGTGAAGTAAAAAATTCTTTTATTCTCAGAAAGGCATTATGTTTCATGGGACTAAACTTTCTCCGCTGTTTTTTCACCGAAAAGTCCGGTAGGCCTGAATATCAGAACCAGAATCAGTATAAGAAAAACAAATACATCCTTCCACGCAGCGGATATGTAGGCTGCACCCAGCATTTCAAGTATGCCGAGAATGAGCCCGCCGAACATTGCTCCCGGCAGATTGCCGATGCCCCCGAGTATAGTAGCGGTAAAGGCCTTCAGTCCGTAGTTCCATCCCATTGTGAAGCTGATCTGACGATAATACATGCCCACCATAACGCCTGTCATTGCCCCAAGGGCAGGGCCCAGGGTAAATATAAAAAAAATAACCTTGTTAAAGTCTATTCCCATGAGTGACGCAGTATCCCTGTCCAGGGCTGAGGCCCTTATGGCGGCACCGAACAGGGTCTTCTGGATTATAAAGTAAAGGACAGCCATAAGGCAAAACGACAGTACCAGGATCATTATCTGCAGCAGAGTGATATGTATATCACCGAATTTAATGTGAATATTTGGGATAAGCTTTGACGGGTAAGCCATAAATCGCGGTCCCCAGATAACCATTATTATATTCTGCAGGAAGATAGAAGCACCAAGAGCAGAAACTACCGCAGGAAGTCGGCCCGCGGGGTAAACAGGACGATAAGCTAATCTTTCGACTATTATACCAACGATTGCAAGACTGATTGCAGCCGCTGTCAGCGCCGCAAAAAGACCGCCCCACAGACCAAAATGAGTGGTCAGAAACCCGGTTCCGATGACCAGGACTGTATAACCTACATATGATCCAAAAGCAAAAAAGTCACCGTGAGCGAAATTAATCATCTTAAGGACGCCATATACCATGGAATAACCCAGGGCGATAAGCGCATAAAAAGAGCCTATGGTGAGTCCGTTAATTAATTGCTCAATGATAATTTGCATTTTTTCGAGTCTGTATACCTTAAAAAATGAACTATGAGATAAAAACCACGAAAAGTTCTGTGATGACTATGGTTGGATTGAAAGGCATCGCAAAAGGCCCTCAACAGACCTTTTGCGAGCGCTTCACAGCCTGTTTCCTGTTTTGGATGAAATCTATTTCGATACTACAATATTGCCTTTTTCATCCACCACATACAGATAAAAGGGAACCCCTTCACGGTCTCCCTGTTCGGTGAATCCGATCGGGCCGGTGATGCCGGCGGCTCCATCCACTCCATCCCTCAGATATTTGGAAAGGACTGTGGAATCTACTGATTTTGTCTTATCAATAGCATAAGCTATGATATTCAGGGCATCGGCAGCATAAATCGGCCATGGGCTTGAAGGTATCTCACCGAACTTGTCTTTATAGGCCTTAAGGAATTCCTTCGCTTCAGGGTAAGGCAAATCAGCCGGGAGAGGTTCATTTGTCATATAACATCTTTTCGCGATATCCACTCCAGCGATCTTTACGAATTCATCATTAATGGCCGCATTTCCACCTACGAACGGACATGTAATACCAATATCTCTTGCCTGTATAATAAGCAGTGCTGCCTCGGCATAGTAGCCGGTAAAGTACCAGACATCAGGTTTGGTTTCCCTGAGCTTTGTAAGGGGCACATGAAAGTCCTTCTCGCCTGGAGTGATTGCATCATAATAGACGATCTCAACGTCCCCTTTACTTACCATCTTTTCAAGGGCCCTTTTTGTGTCTTCGGCAAGGCCTTTCCCAAAGGCTGTGTTGTCGTGCATGATGGCAATGCGTTTGGCACCGAATTTCCCGGGAACAAAGTCAGCAAAAAACTGACCCTGTGAATCATCCCTTCCGCAGGTACGGAAAAAATATTTGAAATCTCTTTGTGTCAGCCTTACAGCCGTAACGCCATAACCGATATTTATCTTTTTAAATTTCTCATATATATTGGATGCCGGTTCACACACTGAAGACCCGTATGTTGAAACAGCGGCAACTACATCTTTCTGGCCGACCAGCTTCTGCGCGGCCAGTGCTCCTGTTTTAGGTTCACCTGCATCGTCTACAACCCTTAGCTCAATCATGCGTCCGCCCATGATACCGCCTTTTTTATTGATCAGCTCTGCCGCGATTTCACAGGATTGTTTTGCCATCTGTCCTTCATATGCCCAGGGTCCGGTAATCGGCCCCTGAAGTCCAATAACAACAGGCTCGGGTGCTGCCATTGCATTATAAGGCGTAAACATTAATAACAATGCACCAACTACCACAAGATACTTTGTAATTTTCATATGCAACTCTCCCTGATCTATTTTTGTTAATAAGATATGGAAAAAACCACTAAGAACTAATAGTTAGATAACGCCTGACAAAATTGAAACCTTTAAAATTGCCTCTTCTTATCTTAAAAAATAACAAAAAGCAATATATTAGGATGAAAAATTAACTGCCCCTGATAAATAAACTCTGCTATTCCTTAACCTTTTTTCGGTAACGGATCATGTATGGCGACATGTCATCGTGTTCCTTCTGCAATTGCAGAAGCACAATTGCTGAAATAACCATTATCCCGCCAAGGACCTGCAGGTGTCCGGGAATTTCGCCCAATAGAAAAAAAGCCATGAATGCAGCAGCAATAGGCTCCAGCGTAGCTGTAATGGACGCCCTGGTGGAACGTATGTGATTGATTCCGATAAAATAAAGGCCAAAGGGAATGATAGTGCCCATTACTACGATATACATAATATACCACCACTGACGCGTATCATAATCATATCGGAGGAAACCTAATGGTTCTAACATGATATTCAGTGTTAATGATGCAAACAGCATTGCATAAAATATGACTGTCCATGGTGAATATCGATGCATACCCCTTTCACCGATCAGGGTGTAACCTGCAAAAGCAAATGCAGAGATAAGCCCCCATGCAATTCCTTCGCGGTTCATCTTAAGGATTTGGAGATCATACCCGCCCACTACCAGATAACACCCCGCCAGACAAAGCAGGAGTGCAATTACCTTTATTGCGGTAAAACGTTCTTTCCAGAAACAGATTGAATATAAAGCAATAAGCGCAGGGGCCATATATTCAAGCAGTATTGCTGCTGAAACCTGTATTTTACTGATTGCATAAAAATAGGAGAGTTGAAGGAGGGCCATTGCAAGCGACCCGAGAATTACGAAGTAACCTATATCCCTGATGCGGATCAGAAGCAGATTCCGGCGAAAAAGCGCAAAGGAACCAAGAATAAACACCGTGGAGAGTGTGACACGCATCTGCACCAGTTCAAGCGGCGTTATGCCTGATAGAAACAGGACCTTACCTGACGTCCCTGAGGAGGCCCACAGTATTGCCGCAGCAATAACGCAAATATACCCCATGGCAGGTCTTGATTTCATTATTAATGCAGTTCCCTCCTCTTTCTCTTCCGGCACAGTTTCGATCCGCCTTAACATTCTTCCGGATCTTTATTCATCAACCTTTATGATATACACATTTTTAAAATCTCTATGTAATATTAAAAAATATGAGAGTCAATTTGTGATCATCACCTGGCACATTTGAAGAAAAGATAATAAGCAAAAAGGCCTCTGCAGAGAGGCCCTTTGTTTTTAAAATATGTTAACGTAAAAAAATTATTACATGTCTAATATTTACCAAGAATCTTTTTTGCAATGACCACCTTTTCCACCTCTTTGCTTCCCTCAAAAATTTCCAGGACCTTTGCATTTCTCCAGTAGTGGGCCACGTCGTATTCTTCAAGGATGCCATATCCGCCGTGAAGCTGTATCGCCTCGTCAGCCACCTTAACAGCGACTTCAGAGCAATACCACTTGGCCATTGAACTCAGGGCCGGATCAGGGGTGCCGGTATCCAGCTTGGAAGCAGCCCTGTAACAGATAGACCTTGCAGCTTCCGTCATGGTAGCCATGTCGGCAATCTTACCCTGAACCAGCTGCAGGGAGGCAAGCGGATTTCCAAACTGCTCTCTCTGACGCACATGACTGATCGCCTTATCAAGGGCCCCCTGAGCTGTTCCAACACCAAAGGCAGCTACCTGGACCCGTGTCCTGTTAAAGAACTCCATAATATTGTAAAATCCTTTTCCTTCCTTCCCCAACAGGTTAGTTTCGGGAACTCTCACTCCCTTAAATGCAACTTCACCGGTATTTGAAGCGCGCAAAGACAGCTTCCCGTGAAAGGGGCGAGCTTCATAGCCCTCCCTGTCAGTCTCAACGATAATGGCACTGAGCCTGTCATGGTTTCTGGACCCATTTGTATCTGTACAGCAAAGAACTACAAGAAAATCGGCCAGAGTACAGTTAGTGATAAATATCTTGTTCCCGTTTATGACATACTCACCATTTTCCTTTACCGCCTCTGTTCTGACTCTTGCAACATCACTCCCTGCATCAGGTTCCGTGATAGCCATTCCCATTCTCATCTCTCCCCGGCAGATTGCAGGAAGGTATTTCTGTTTCTGTTCTTCTGTTCCAACCAGGTTTATAAGCTGTGTTCCAAAAAAGGTGGAATCCAGGGCATGTGTGATTCCCATATCCACCCGGGCAAATTCTTCCATAATCAGGCACTGTTCAAGGTATCCCATTCCAGGTCCACCATATTTCTCATCAATGAAAACTGCCAGAAAACCCAGCTCAGCAGCCTTTTTCCAGATCCGGTCGTCGAACGTCTCTTTCGCATCCAACTCTCTGGCTACTTCTCTGAATTCTCCTTCCGCAAATTTCCGTGCAGCCTTTTGGATCTGACGCTGCTCTCTTGTTAATTCAAACATTCCTTATCTCCTTAACATTTCCTTGCACTATATTTTCGGCTCATTATGACCGTTAGTGTTCAATTTATTTTATAATCACTTTACCCTGCTGTTAAAATTACTCTTCCCAAATCAATGTACTCTGTGCCAACGCAAACCTGAAATAACTTCAATCAGGCATAATGGAACGCTTCTCTCTTCCGCCGGGATAATATTCATTACTAAACCAGGATACCGTTAAGAAAAACCTCGCTTATCAGTTTTCCCAGTTCCTCCGGTGATATAGCCCCGCGCGGGTCATACCAGGTCGATGTCCAGTGAACCATGCCATAGAAAAGAAAAGTGAGCACGGAATTATTTATCGGCCTGATGATCCCTTTCTCGGAAAACTCCATGAATATCCTTTCAAGAGTCTCCACATAAAAACGCTGCTTCTTGCAAAATGTTTTTCTGTGTTCAGGAGTGAGAGATTTTCCCTCTGAATTCAAAATAGTAAGTTCATCCTGATGGGCTGAATAGCGCTGGACATAGAAAGTGCAGAGCGTTTTCAGTTTTTCCACCGGATCCATGTCAGCTTGAATTATCTCCTCCAGCCGCTTGTAAGCTTCCTCCATGAATCCAATCATTATGTCAAAAAGGATTTCTTCCTTTGAAGCAAAGTAATGAAACATACCCGGCACACTCAGACCGGATTCCGCAGCAATTCGTCTGACAGGTGTGGCCTCAAAACCCTTGGCTGCAAACAGCTTGGTGGCTGCCTTTAAAATATGCTGTCGTTTATACATAATTCATTCTCCCGAAAAGTATATTTTACGGCTGAGACCAATTTGCCCAGAATACTCTTTTATGTCAACGAGTTTCTTTTATTCGGGATCACATACAATCACAGTGCTTCCATAAACAGGAACCATATCCCCTCTCAAGAATACCTTTATAGAGGGTATGGTATACTTCCCTGTCATCCTTATTTGGATAATTCCGATCGGGGATGCCTTACTAGGGCTTAAATGGCTTCAGGCATCCCCGTCGGCGGGGAACTGAACCACCATCGGCTATAAGCCGAGGGGTTCAGCGGTCGCGTCGAATAAATTCGACTTATGTGCGACCGCTTATTGGAACTGTTTCAGTGGCTTGTCCCTTTGAGACTTCGCCAAACTTCTCTTCGCGTAAAGGCGAGGGGTTTGAACCATCCCCGATGGGACACTAATTTTCGCTGTATTTTTTCACTTCCGCTTCAATAAATTCAACATATTCACGTGCTGGCAGCCCCTCGTGCTCCTTGATATATTCCTCCCAAACCGGTTTCACAGCCTCAGCCCATCGTTTGCTTTCCTCCTTGGAAAGTTTAATGGTCTCATTACCAAGACTAGTGCTGAAAGCGCGGCCTTCTCTATCACTGGTATCCCATGCTTCCCCCGTTTTCAGAAGCCATTCTTTGCTCACTTCTTCGAATACCGACTGCACATCACTGGGCAGGGATTCCCATGTTTTCTTATTCATGGCCACAAAGAAAGACTGTGTATACCCAATACTGTAACAATCGATCATGTACTTGATTACTTCGCCCTGTTTCCATCCTTTCAGGACCTCTATGGGACCAAATGTAGCTTCCACAACACCCTTCTGGAGGGCTTCATAGGTTGCATTCTGGGGCATGGATACCGGACAGGCTCCCAATGCCTTGGAAACAGCGGCGCTGGTGCCTGTAGAACGGATTTTAAGGCCATCAAGTTCCTCCAGTTTGTGAATGGGCTTTTTGCTGAAAAGCAATCCAGGCCCGTGTGCAAAAAGATAAAGGACCTTGACGTTATCAAAATCCTTGAATTTAAACTTTTCGTATAAAGCATTTATAATCTTTGTAGCAGCAACCCCGCTGGGATAGCCCATGGGCAGGTCGATAGCCTCAGTAGAGGGGAAACGGCCGCGAGTATAAGCACAGACTGACATCCCGATATCTGTTATTCCTTTTAAGACACCATCATATATCTGGGGTCCCTTCAGCAGAGAACTGCCCGGGAAAAAGGTTATTTTCACCTCACCGTTGGTGCGCTTTTCTATTTCCCGCCCCCATTCCTCCGCCACCTTGGCCTGAATATGCGTTGGCGGGAAAAAAGTGCTGTAAGTCAACTCGATTGTCTTGGCCTCTGCCGTGGATGACTGAAATGCCCACATCCCGATAACCACACCTAAAAACACAAATAAAACCCACTTGCACAATCTCATGTCTAAACTCTCCTTATTTCATTGAAAAAGTTAAAGTTTGTTTTTCACACAACTCATACTCCAGCCGATTCTCTACCACCTCCTCTCATTTTGCTTTCCTGAAACATTTATTTGCTGATTTACTGAATTTGTTTGATCAGATCGTCCCTCAGCCTGTATTTAAGAATCTTTCCGCTGGTCCCCATCGGGAGACTTTCCATAAATATTACCTTCTTGGGGGTTTTATATCCGGCGATTTCCTTTCTGCAAAAATCTCTCAACTCATCCGGGTCGAAGTCCGCGCCATTCTTCGGAACCACCACGGCAGTTACAACTTCTCCCCATTTGGGGTCCGGAAGGCCTATGACAGAAACCTGCCGCACATTTGGATGTTTGTAGAGAACATTCTCCACCTCAGCCGGGTATACGTTCTCGCCACCTGTGATGATCATATCTTTCTTTCGATCAACCACATAGATATACCCCCTGTCATCCACACGGCAGAGATCCAGCGGGTAATACCAGCCATTCCTGTAGACCTCCCCGGTCATCTCCTTCTTGTTCCAGTATCCAAGAGTCGTTCCCAGCCCACGCACCTTGATCTCTCCGACCACACCCGGCGTTACCGGCTGATCCGCGTCATCGACCACCATACTTTCCATATCCGGGGAAGACCTTCCGCATGAGCTGAATATCTCGTCATTTCCTGTTTCCAGCGCCCTTTCTACATCTCCGGGCATAAGAATAGCCGTATGTCCGACGGTTTCACTTGTTCCGAAAAGATGGATAAAGACATTTCCAAATATCTCGATGGCCTTCTTATAAATGACCGGAGTTACCGGTGCACCTGCGAAAAAGATATATTTCAGACTGCTTACGTCATATTTTGATACATCGGGATAGTCCACGAGGAACAGCAGCATGGGAGTGGCGATCATCCCTGTACTGACCCTGTAGGTTTCTACAAGACGAAGGAATTCCGCCACATCCCATTGAGGCATAATGACAGAGGTAAGTCCGGCATAGACAGCCGGCATAATGCAGCTGATCCCGGTGGCATGAAACAAAGGAGAGGCAATGATCTCCACATCCTTCTCCCCAAGGTTCAGGACAATATTCAGACTTCTGCCTGCGTGGTACAAATTGCGGTGAGTCGCCATGCAGCCTTTGGGTGCGCCCGTGGTTCCGCTGGTATATATGAGGGCAGCCAGATCATCTTCCTCCAGCGATATTTCCGGAAAACTGGAAGAAGCCCCATCGATCATTGACTCATAATGAAGATAGCCCTTCGGCAGGGCAGACTTCTCACCTATAAACACGAAATGCCTGACTTCAGGAAGTTTGTCCCTTATCTGTTCAACGGAATCCACATACTTCTTATCCACAATCAATACAGCAGCCCCTGAATCTTCCAGGATTGTTTTTATTTCCCCAGCAGCCAGTCTGAAATTGATCATGACAAGGATAAGGCCGGCATTTGGAATGTTAAAATAGCATTCAGCGCATTCTATGGAATTATGACTGAGTACTGCCACCCTGTCTCCCTTGTTAACCCCCAGAGACAGAAGGGCATTACCCATCCGGTTGGCCCTGTCTGCAAAATCCCTGAATGAGTACTGCCTCTCCCCTTCAATTAACGCCGTCTTTTCAGAATTATACTCAAGATTTCGAGTCAGAAAGGTTCTTAATGTACAGATATTTTTCATACTCTCTCTCCATATTCTTATTAATGAAATGCCAGTTTCTTACCAACATTTACATGAAGCTTCTATTCCATCAGGCTCTGGTAAAAATCTCCTTGAGCGCGGGCACAACCTGCATCATGTCCGCCACGATCCCGTAATGGGCTGTCTGGAATATAGGTGCCTTGGGATCTGTGTTTACCGCGATAATCGTATCCGCATTTTTCATTCCCGCCTGATGCTGAAATGCCCCGCTTATGCCGAGGGCAATATAGACTTTTGGTTTCACCGTTTTTCCGGATGTTCCCACCTGGCGGCTCTTGGGCAGCCATTCCTGGTCCGCAACAGGCCTGGAGCAGGAAAGAGTCGCCCCTATGGCATCTGCGAATTCCTGAACTATCGGGATGTTTTCCACCTTACCGATACCTCGTCCAATTGACACCAGGATATCAGCAGCCGTGATATCAACGTCTCCCAGTTCCGCTTCCAAAAAATCCAGGAACCGCCTGACGTTGAGCTCACCCCAGGCCGGGGGTTGCATGCTGACCATCTCTGCCGATTTTGCCTGTTCGCGCTCTGCCTTGAAACAACCGGGTCTGAGGGTGATCATATAGCGCTCTGAGGGCTTGAAAATCAGCTCTGAGTTGATCTTGCCGCCATAGACCTGGCGCAATACGCTTAGCCCACCTTCCTTCATATTCACTTCCAGACAGTCTGTTGCCAGCGCAATGCCAACCCTCAAAGCCAGTGCGGGAGCCAGATCCATCCCGGAAGCAGTATGACCAAGGATAATCAGCCCTGGATTCCGTTCCCGTATGATCTGTTCAATAACATTCAGATACGGCTCCGCATTGTAATTTGCCAATTCCGGATCATCCATAAAGAGCACTCTGTCGCAGGCGCCTTTTATTTCCTCTGCAAAAGGAAGTGCAGGATCTCCCAGTACGACGGCCGTTACTCCACTACTTTCTTCTTTCCCTATCCGGTTGGCGAGGGAGAGCATTTCAAAGCTGATTTCCCGGAGTTCTCCCTGCCTGTGTTCTGCAAGTACCAGTATCTCGTCCATTTATGACATCCCTCCTTTGTCCCGGATTATTCCCGCAGCTTGTTCAGACATCTTTTCAATACTCCCTGTGAGCATTTCAGCTCCTTCGCCCAACTGGGGCATTGAAAAATGCAGGGATGAAAAGATCGATCCCTCGCTTCCGATATCTTCACTGTCTAACCCGAGATCCTCTGCCGACACTTCGTTTATGGCGACCTTTCTTACCTTCTGGATCCCCATAATCGATACGTAGCGCGGGGTATTGATACCGGTCTGGATCGTCAGTACTGCCGGAAGGGTCATTTCCAGCCTTTCCTGGGTATTTGCCTCAAGCTCCCTGTTTACTATGATCCCGTCTTCTTTTTTTTCGATTTTTATTACCAGGGTTGCATAAGGGAGATCGAGCATCCCGGCCAGATACACACCGACCTGACCCATTCCGTCATCCGAACTCTGTACACCGGTCATTACCAGATCAAATGAAAGATCCTTTAATACCCGGTAAAGTGCCTTTGCTATGGATAGCCCGTCAGACCCCTCAAAACCCTCTTCTTCGATCTGTATGGCCTCATCCGCCCCCATTGCAAGTGCATGCCTGAGGACATCCTCACTGTCCTCGTCACCAAGTGTCACAACAGTTACCTTACCGCCATTGACCTCCTTTAATCGGACTGCCTCTTCAACGGCATAGTTGTCCCATTCATTTATTTCGAACTCCAGGTCCTCCCGAAGGATATCCGTTCCATCCCGGTTGATCTCAAGTTCGGCATCCCCAACCTCCGGGACCTGTTTTATACAAACAACAATATTCATGTTTCTAACCTCCAGCTGCAAATATCTCTTTTTCTGCCATGCTCTCATCTCCTGAAACCGCCTTTATATCCATAGCTCTGACAAGCAGTTCATTGAGATCCATGACTCTCAGTTCATTTTCAAAACCTGCAGTCTTACAGGCATCCTCAAGCATTATCAGACACAGCGGACAGGTTGTAATCACAACCTCAGCTCCTGTGTCGGCTGCTTCCCTTATCCGCTTTTCGGACATTTTTACCTCTCCCTCCATATCCTCCTGCCACATCCTGTCACCGCCTCCTCCGCAACAGAGGCTGTTTTCACGGTTATGGAACATCTCCACAAGGGTCACACCGGGAATGGCCTGAATCACCTCCCTTGGAGCATCGAAAATCCTGTTGTAGCGGCCAAGGTAACAGGGGTCATGATACGTGACCTTAAGAGGCAGTTTGGAAGGAAATTTGATAAAACCCTTTTCCAGCAGTTCATGAAGAACCTGGGTGTAGTGGCGTACCCGGAATGAAAACTGATCTTCAGCTGACCCGGGCATCTGGCATGAAAAATATTCATTGGCAAACGTATGAAAACAGTGAGGCGAAGATGTGACCACATCTTTTATCTCCAGATCACTAAAGAGGGAAATGCAGTCCTCCTTCTTCATCTCAAAAAGACCGGCCTCTCCTGCCCTGCGGGCTATGTCCCCGCAGCAGGGTTCTTTCTTTCCCAGTGTTCCAAAGGAGATATCAGCATTCCGAAGAATCTGTACAAAGCTCCTGGCCAGGCCCTGTGCCCTTGTCTCCATGGAGGTTGTGCATCCTACGAAATAGCAGAGATCCGCCGGCCCTTCCGCCGCTGAAAGATCCGGAACATCCAGGTCATCGCACCACTTTGCCCTCTTTTTCTTTGTGGCCTCCCATGGATTGTTATACTTGAATACATTTTTCAGTGCCTGACTGAGAAAAGAAGGTACCTTCGTTCCTTCTTCTATTACCCTTTTTCTCGCATCTCTTACGGCATCCGGTGTATGCAGAAATACAGGACAAACCTCAAGGCATGCCATGCAGGTAGTACAATTCCATATATTTTCCTCTGTTAAGGAACTGTCTCCGGGGTCTCTGTTTATAAAATTTCCATGGATTTTCGATAACAATGAGGGCATGTCCATATTCAACGAGAACTCCCGCCTTGCCCATGCAATGAAATCCCTCGGTGCAAATCTTTCTCCTGCCCCTGCTGACGGACATACATCAACGCAGCGCCCGCATCTTGTGCAGGAATCAAATCCAATTATTTCACGCAGGGAAAATGGACTTCTTTCCTCTGATACGTCCTCAGCTCCTGATATAATACCTGGTTGTTTTTCGAGATAAAGGCTGGCTGGTGCAGCCAGTATATGAAACAGCTTTGAATATGGTATGTAGGCAATAAATAAAAGACTCAGGAGTGCATGGCTCCACCATAGAAATTGATATAGCCCTGCTGAATTACCTGAATGAGTAAAAAACATGCTGAAAAACTGCCCTGCAAAGGACCATTTTTCCCATGACGCATTTTGAACGGCAAGCCTGCTTCCCTCTACAGCGAAACCTGATATCCCGACCAGAAGCAGCCAGAAAACAGCAAGAAAATCCTCTGTTCTCCTTTCAAGTCTTGGAACACGCTGCAAATATCGCCTTATTACAGCCATCAGAACTCCGGCAATCAGCATCAGGCCCGCAGCATCAGCAAATGCAGAAAATACTATGTAGACATTTCCTTTTAAGAAGGAAAAAAGGTAATCATCGATAGCCACAAGCGTGGTTGCTGCGAAAAGCCCGGCAAAACCCCACAATAAGAGGAAATGCATTATTCCGGCAGAAAAATCGCCTTTAAACAAACGCCGGCCAAGAAGGCCGTTGACAAGAAAATTAGAGAACCCTTCCGAGTTCCAGATGATCTTCTTACCTTTTGCCGACTTCACCCACAGGTATATACGTGAAACGATTCCAAGCAAAAACAGAGCAACTGCCAGGGCAGCAATGAAATAAAATAAACTCACACCACAAGAATCAATATTTAAGAAAAGCTGACGTTGAGGCATTCTAGACCTCCGAATATTTCAAGTTGGAATCGATAAATTTACTGAGAATGAAACCGACCGATCGCTCGGCAACCGATCGTTCGCTCTATATCATTTTTAAATTTTTTCTGTCAAGCAAAAAAGCATGCCCCACTCTTTTTTATTCAATTTCTGACTTAAGAGAATTCCTGAGACTCAAATAAATTTACATCTTGCACTTGCCTGCTTTTGCTCCTCATTCCTTTTAAAATTATCTTCTATTTTATCCTTCTTTTCATCTATCCGCTTTTTTTCCACCATCCTTTTCCAAGCTCAATATAGGTATCACGGTCCAGAAGGGGCCGGGATATGTCTTCAAGCACATGTTGTTCTACCGCCCCGGTTTCAATTATCTGTTTCCCGGCATTTCTAAAGGCTCCAAGGACACTCTGCATTGCTTCTCTCCCTGAGGCGTGCATCAGACTCAATGTATCAGGACGCAGCAGGCATGCCACCAGAGGTGTATGCTGATTAAAGGCAAGGGCCTCAACATGCCTGATCAAGGGTTCAAAGTTTTCAGTTCCATAAAATCCGCATACCGACGCAACAACAAGATCGGGCATCCTTTCATATCGACAGGGGTGCACCCATTTTCCTCTTACAGTATTGATTTCTGGAAGATTGAGCACCATCATCCGATCCAGAATATTTTTAAAAAGGCCAGGCATACCATCCACATACAGGGGAAATGCCCACACCATGAGGTCGAAGGAAGGAATCTCATAAAGCAATTGCGAAAGATCGTCCCTGATGGGACATTTCGGATCATCCCCGATCCAGCACTGAAAACACCCCCTGCATCCTTGAATATCCATCTCTTCAAGCCGCATTGTTGTGACTTTAGCCCCCGAGGTCTCCATTCCCTCTATGAGGGCATGGAAGACCTGCTCAGTCACACCGCGCTTGCCGCGTGGAGATCCCTGGATTCCCAGTACTTTACGCGGTCCTTTCCACCTGTTGGAGAGCCAGTCTCTCTCATTATGCGTTTGAACATAAGACGAAATGGATTCCATGCTGAACTTTCTCCTGTCTATGCCGCTGATTTAACGTAGTTGTCTCGGAGTATGCGTTTCTGTATCTTCCCGAGAGGATCCTTGGGCAGAGAAGGCAGAAATACGACACTCTTTGGAGTCTTGTATCTGGCCAGATTATTTCTTGTAAATTCAATCATGTCAGCCTCTGAGACTGCTTGTCCTTGTCGAAGTACGACGCATGCCTTGACCTGCTCTCCCCATTTTTTGTCCGGAATACCTATAACGGCGCATTCATGTACAGCAGGATGTCTACGAATAACCTCCTCCACTTCACGTGAAGATATGTTCTCCCCTCCGCTGATGATAAGGTCCTTTTTGCGATCTACAATATAGATATACCCGTCATTATCCACAGTTGCCATGTCTCCGGTTCGGAGCCAGCCGCCGCGAAGAGCTGCTTCCGTCTCTTCCTGCCGCTTCCAGTAGCCCGTCATTACGTTTGGGCCCTGGGCAATGATCTCTCCGATTTCTCCCGGAGCCACATCCCTGTCCTCATCATCCACCACACGCACATGACAGGTGAAAAGTTCTTTTCCAATAGAAGCCAGCCTGCGTGAAGCCTCCCCATCCAATACCATTTCCTGCCTGGGCAGATAGGTCAGCAGCGGAGATGCCTCCGTCAGCCCGTATACCTGAAATATCATTCCCTGACCCATGAGTTCATAGGTCCTGCGGATGACATCCACAGGGACGCTTTGCCCGCCTACCGTGAAGCTGTGCAGTGATCCTTTCTGATATTTTCCTTCCTCAAACGCATCCAGTACATCCACCAGCATTGTGAAAACAAGTGTGATACTCGTAATGCCGTAGTCGCGGACATGGGCCCAGAACTCATGACCGTCAAAATTATCAACAATAAAATTGGTTCCACCCACGTAAAAGGTACAAAGCGCAAGAGAGGCCTGCATGGTGTGGTAAAAAGGCTGAGAATGATAGCAGACATCAGCAGGAGACATCTGGTAGGCTATGACATGGTTTACGGCTGCTGACAGAAAATTATGGTGTGTGAGCATGACGCCTTTGGGCCCGCCCGTGGTGCCGCTTGTGTAAAAAATCCCGAACATGTCATCCGGCACAACCTCTATTTCAGGCTCGGTTGTGGAATTTTTTGCAATCATATCTTCATAGGCGTCACGAAGGGCAATAATATTTGGACAGGTGATATCCTTTTGTATATTGTGGATTATCTCCTGGTAATCGTCGCCTACAAAAAGAACATCTATCTCTGCATCGTTGATCACAAAAATAAGTTCTGGGGCTGCCAGCCGGAAATTGATAGGAACAAAGATAATGCCGCACTTTGCGGCTGCAAACATGGCCTCCAGCATCTGAGGATTGTTGCGGCTGATTATGGACACCTTGTCTCCCTTTTTCAGTCCAAGTCCTCTCAGACCATTTGCAAGGGCATTTACACGTTTATTGAACTGGTCAAATGTCTGTGTTTGACCTTTAAAAATTGTTGCGGTTTTCTCTGGATACCTTCTGGCACACTGTACTGGCAGGGAACCTATAACCATTATATTTCCTCCCATTCATATTGATAAAATCATGTTGATGGCTAACGTCTTTTTGTAAGTTGCTGTCCGGATCAGCTGAACACTAATTTACAAAGATCGTGCCAATTTCCCGGACAGGGTCTGAAATCCCGGATTCCTATGAATCACAGGAAAGGAACTGTCAGCCGATTAAGGCATGGAAATATATGTAATTTTAAAAGGTTAGGGACAGAGGCAGGGACCTTGAATTCGATTTATCAGAGGATGGAAATGCATAAAGCCATGCACTATTTCCGAGAGGGCACTATACCTATAATAAGGTCATATTTGACCTGTTCCTGTCTTAACTATGTAGGGGAATATTATAACTTCATGAAATAATGGGTATTTCCTGTTGGTCAATACTGACGATCAATTATGACGCCTGCTTTTACGCCGCAACCGGCGTGTCAGTGTGGACAGGCTTATGCCCAGAAGATGAGCTGCTTCTTCGCGCGTAGCAGCATCGGCAACCACATCCGATATAAGGTTTTCCTCGAATTCCTCTAAGGTCTGGCGAAGAGTGCGGCCCGAAGATAACCCGAGCCTTATCTCTCGGGCATTACCCGCATGGAATAATGCAGGTAAATGCTGCACATCTATAGTATCTCCTTCGGTCGTAACTGCGACGCGTTCAACCAGATTCATCAACTCACGTATATTCCCGGGCCATGAGTAACTGCAAAGTGAGTCGACGGCTTCCTTCCCGAACCGCTTGTGAAGACCGTACTTCCTGTTGAACTCCTCCAGGAAGTGGATAAGGAGCATCGGGATATCATCTCCTCTATCCCGAAGTGGCGGGACCCGAACCGGAACCACATTCAGACGGTAATACAGGTCTTCCCGGAACTTTCCTGCGCGCACCATGTCGTCAAGGTCTCTGTTTGTTGCGGCGACCACCCTGATGTCGACATCAAAAGGACTGGAACCTCCTACCCTGGTAACCTTTCTGTCCTGCAGAACGGACAACAGCTTCACCTGAAGCTGCAATGGCAGCTCACCAATCTCATCCAGAAACATGGTCCCCTTGTCCGCGGTTTCGAAATAACCTATCTTTCCTTTGCTGCTGGCTCCCGTAAAGGCACCCGGGACATATCCGAAAAATTCTGATTCGAGCAGGGATTCCGGTATAGCCCCGCAGTTTACCTTGACAAAAGATCCCGTTTCGCTCCGTGGGCTGGCCTCATGGACCATCTTTGCCAGTAGATCTTTACCGACCCCTGATTCACCCAGAATCAGTATGCTGCTCTCCACATGGGCCATTCGGTAGATTAGATCCATTACCTGTCTCATCGCCGGATTTCTTGTGACAATACGCGAGCGAAGAGCATCGCTCTTTTTTCGCTCCTGTAATTCAAGCAGATATTTCGAGGCCAGTCTCTGTGATATCTCGAATTCTTCACGGAGGCGCACCAGGTCTGTCACGTCGCGAAGATTGCAGAAAACCCGCTTAATACGATGGTCCTGACCATAAACAGGGACGCCGGTACTCAAGACCTGTCTTCCGGCACGGGAATTAATTATTACCGTTTCCTGTTTGCCGCTCTCCAGCACCTTCTGGGTGGCGGAGGTGTCAGTGACTCCGGCTGCTACCAGGTCAATGATCCGTTTGCCTATGATATCCCTGATGGGGATGCCCATGACTTTCTCAAAGGCTTCGTTAAGGAGCAGGATTCTACTTTCCCCATCCGCAATACAGAGGGCGTCGTAGGAGTGCTCAATCATGCCCAGGAGGTCATGGTTGAATAGCTCCATGTCCTTCACCGTATTATAGACATGCAATATCTTTCCGATCTTCTTTACTTTAATCTCATTCGGCATCTGCGGACTCTCACTGAATCGACCAATCTAATCATTAAGGTCTTTCAAACTGCTTTATTACCTGTGAATTCAAGTTACAAGGGTGATTCTTATTCCCCGACCGTCATGATGTGCACATTTTTTCAATTCTCTATGTAATATGAAAATACATCAGAGTCAATTTGTGATCATCACCTTGTTAATTAATGTTTCATCCGTTTTTTTTCATCAGCAATATTTATGGGATTGTTGAAAATTCGTCCCTTTATTCTCCGTAAATCTTTTTATTCACTATTCAATATGCGCTCCCGATTATATAAGGAGATGAAAAAAAAGAAAAAGATTTGTATTCAGGCCCTGAGACGGGCTTTAATTTTGGTCACAGTTTTGGTAGAGATCAAAAAATGGGTCTTTTAAAAAAACCATGGAACCCTTTGCTCAAAAGGAATAGGATCGACCCAACTTGCATATCATCCCGATCGACTCACCTATCCGGTCCGCCTATGAGAAAGTAAGTCAAGAAAAAACATCTCTCCATTAACAAGAAAATCAC
>ERZ795057.657-NODE-657-length-34536-cov-20.217424_pt1 | contig 34536 bp, 29 predicted proteins | sample MGYA00375141_ERZ795057 | MGnify/ENA primary metagenome ERZ795057 (study PRJEB30186, sample SAMN05720163) | activated sludge metagenome | isolation source: Anaerobic digester | place: Hong Kong | collected 2015-01-26 ...
TTATATCTTACATCTGATACTATTGTTGCAATAGATGGCTGCATTCTCGGAAAACCTCTTACCAGAAGAGAGGCTTTCTCCATGCTGCGTCTTCTTTCAGGAAGAGAACATTCGGTTATTACAGCTGTATGTATAGTGTATCCTGCTGGCGGAACTTTTAAAAAAGAATCGGCATATGAAGAGTCAGCAGTTCTTTTTAAAGAACTCAGTGATGAATCCATTAACAGGTATCTTGATATTATTAATTATTGCGATAAAGCCGGTTCATATGCAGTTCAGGAAAGCGGTGAGATGATTATTGATTCAATTAAAGGATCTGTTACAAATGTTATCGGTTTGCCGTTGGGTCTTCTGTTCAGAATGATTGGTAATGCAGGTCTAACAAATAGTTTTTTTTAGTTTATTTTTTTTTAACATGATTAAATGTATACAGTGAATTAGATCAATATACGTAATTACTCGTATTTTCAGAGGTTCTGTTTATGTCTAAAAGAAAAAAATATATAATCGACAGGAAGTTTCAGCTTAAGGCCGCTTTTTCTGTTATAGGTGTTACAGCAGCAATTTCCCTGATTATAATAGCTGCTATATCTGCCAGCATAGTATATAATAATGAAAAAATAAATAATATATATGAGATAGAGAATAATATATTCCAGCTTATGCAGGACACTACGGCAAATTGCACCGATAACGGAAATTTCGGTGATATGAACGTGATGCTGCAGAGGAATCATGAACAGAATCTGTATAACATTAATAAAATAACTCATTACAACAGGCTTCTTCTTGTATCCCTGGTTCTCTGTGTTGTTTTTCAGGGGATAGTTCTCTTCGTATTGATAATAAAAATCACTCACAGAATATCAGGACCGGTTTACGTTATGTCAGGTTATATGAAAGAGATAATTGACGGTAAACTGCCGTCTCCGCGAGAACTGCGTGATAAGGACGGATTTAAAGATTTCTATGATCTTTTCAGGCAGATGGTTAAGGCTTTGCATATAAGAGAAGAGAAGCATCAGAAAAAAGACAGGTAGAATATCAGGCCTCCTGAAATAAAATTCTTGACCTGAAGATATGCAGTAGTTTATAATATTCTTTAATTATATATATCCGTATTGCCGGATTCTGTTTTAATTCTTTATCTAATCATATTGTAACTGAGTGGTTGATTGTATGTATAAAAAAATCCTTATATCATCTTTAATTTCTATTCTGATTATAGCTGCTTTATTTCTTTCTGCAGGTTCCGGTTATAAAGATCAAAGAGACATAAGACAGAATGTCAGGAATTATTTTCAGAGTGAAGAGAATTATACTGAGTATTTAAAGAATGAAGTTGTTTTTGAAGACATCAGTTTTGATTTTGTAAAAGTTGAGCGCGGTGATAATTTCTGGAAAATTGCAAAAAAGTATGGAATCAATATAGATACTTTAATCGGTGTGAATATTTTCTGGGAGGATCTCAGGGCAAGGTTGGGGCAGGTTGTGGTGGTTCCCTCAGAATCAGGTACAATAGAATTTATAAAAGACCTGGACCAGGTGGAAACCATTGCCGAATATCATGAAGCTGATACTAATGATATATTGATTCAGAAACTTCCTGCTTTCTATAGATTGTATTATAAATTTTTAAACGACAGAAAACCTGTTGCTGTTTTTATACGTGATGCCAAGCCCAGCACAAAAAATATGACAGAGAATCTCGCCGGGAAATTTCAGCGAAGGGAACTTTTCAGATCTCCCTTAGGGGGGAGGCTCAGTTCTTTTTTCGGTAAAAGAAAACATCCGATTTTCAAAAAAAACAGGTTCCATAACGGCCTTGACATAGCAGCTCCTCACGGCACTTTAATTGGTGCTGCCCGTGACGGTGTTGTTGTCAGTACAGGATGGAATGGCGGTTACGGAAAAGCTGTTACCATAGATCACGGAGACGGGTATAAAACTCTTTACGGGCATATGTCTGTAATTTACGCAAAGCCGGGTCAGAGGGTAAAAGCAGGAAAAATTATCGGCAGAGTGGGATCTACCGGTCTTTCAACGGGGCCCCATCTTCATTTTACGTTATGGCATAACGGCAGGCTTCTGAATCCAATGGATATACTCTGGTAGAATATGGAAAACTATGACGAAATAATTGCAAAAGCGGTGGAACTTTCTGAACTTATTAATAATCATGAAGTTACCCTTAAATACAGGGAAAGCCTGGAAAAGATGCAGAGAGATCCTGTTGCGCAGAAGCTTCTATCTGATCTTATACTTCTGGGTCAGGATATCAATGAAAGCCTTAGTTCAGGAAAAGCCTCTGACAGGCACGGGGCTGCAGAAATTGATCTTCTGAAACAGGAATTTGAAAAGAATGAAACTGTCAAAGAACATATATTGGCCCAGAGAGAGTACCTGAACCTGATAAACAGTGTGCAGGATAAGATAAAAAATCCCGCATAGTGATGATTTGTTTTAATCCTTGACTCCTGTCTTTCCGGCATTTCTAATTACCGCTAAAAACCGGAACACCATTTATGAACAGCACAAAATACTGGATAGCACTTGATAGGGTGCAGGGTATCGGCCCTGCATCTCTGAAAGAGATTTATAAAAAGATCTCAGATGCGGGATTGTCGATTTCTGATATATTTGATATCTCTCCTGAAGAGCTGAAATCTGAATTTTATTTTAATGATAAAATTGCCTCTGCATTCAAATCAGCTGCAGTTTTCTTATCCTCAGTGGAGGAGGAATATATGCAGCTTATAGATGCAGGAATTGATGTTCTCCCTTTTTTTTCTAAAAGCTATCCGGAGCGGCTGCATCATATTCTTGGAAATAATATACCCCCTTTTCTCTATCTTTACGGCAGCAGCGGTGTTCTGAATGAAAAGGGCGCTGCCATTATCGGAGAAAGTAAAATAAGCAGCAGGGGGGAGTTTATTGCCTACAGTGCAGCACGTGAACTGGCATCGAGGAATATCAATGTAATCAGCGGATTTGCTAACGGAGCAGATTTAACAGCACACAGAGCCGCTCTTGAGCATGGAGGGATTACAACTGCTTTTGTGCCCTACGGAATACTTAAACTTAATATTCCTGAATCCATCAGGCATGTTTATGACCCGTCGAGAATGGCAGCTGTTTCAATATTTTCTCCCGGCCATACTCCTGATATGTATGCGGCATATATCAGAAACCGGGTTATATGTGCGCTCGCAAGTGCGGTTTTTATCGTTGAATCCCCTGATGAAGGGGGGATTTTTGAGGCCGCAAAATCCGCACATGCGCTTAATATTCCCCTTTATACAACGGAGTATGCAGAATATCCGCCTACCGCTTCAGGCAATAAAAGAATTATGTCGGAGTTCGGAGCTTTGCCTGTGAGAGGTAAAAAAGTGGATAGCCTGACTCTGCCGAATATGGACAGGATTATTGCTGATGTTAAATTTAAATGAGAAGTTGACAGTTTTTCAATGCCTGTAAATAATGGCGACATCAATTAAAGAGGCTCTATTGATGAAGAAAATTGAAATAGTATCTCCTGCGGGGAACCTGGAAAAACTCCGATTCGCTGTAAAGTACGGAGCTGACAACATATATTTCGGCGGCAGTGATTTTAATTTAAGGGTACAGGCTGATAACTTTACAAACGACGATCTCCGGGAGGGTGTTGAATTATGCCGGCAGAATGGAGTTAAAACCACTTTTCTCCTGAACTCATACCTTCATGAGGAGGATATCAAAAACGCTGAATCCTATATCGGGATGATATCAGTAATGGGATTTGATTCAGTCATGGTTTCTGATCCGGGAATGATGATTCTTCTTAAAGAATCAGGGATTAAGGCTGATTTCCATCTTTCAACGCAGATGAATGTTCTTAATCATCTTGCTGTTAAGTTCTGGATGGATGCCGGGTTTAACAGGATTGTCCTGGCGCGTGAGACCTCCGCAGAAGAGATAAAGATGATTAAATATCACACAGGTGCGGAGATTGAAGTCTTTGCCCATGGGGCTCTCTGCATTGCATACTCCGGAAGGTGTCTCCTCTCCCGCTATCTTTCCGGGCGTGATGCCAACAGCGGTGACTGCTCACAGCCATGCAGATGGAAGTATTCACTCATGGAGGAGAAGAGGCCGGGAAATTATCTCGATATCATTGAACACACAAGAGGAACAGAGATCCTCTCTTCAAAGGATCTCTGTCTCATGGACAGGCTGGAAGAGTATATTGATGCCGGTGTTGACGCATTTAAAATTGAAGGGAGGATGAAATCTCTCTATCACTGTGCCAATACGACCCGTGTTTACAAACATGCTGTTAAACTCGCAGGAACACTGGAGTTTAACGAAAAAATGCCATTCTGGCTCGAAGAGCTTGACCTTATAAGTCACAGGCCCTACACTAATGATCTTTTTAATGAGTTCGGGGAATTCGGTTTTCACGGAATACCATACATCAAGAAAGCGTCATTCGCCGGCTACAGGTATGACGGTCCTGATGCTGCTGAAGAGGTAAAAGTTAAAACATTCAATCCTGTTTACAAAGATGAAATCTTTGACGGTATTTATCCTATTAATGAAAAAGTAATTGATGACAAATACAGGGTAATAAAGATTACGGATGATGCGGGTAATGAAATCGGCATGGCCCGTCCCGGTACTATATGCACAATAAGATTCGACAAACCTGTGTTTGCAGACGCCATATTCAGAAAAAGATTATAAGGCATTAAGGAGTTTTACTATGATATTAAAACCTCCGGGAATTGAGGATATATTCCCTGACAGAATAAACAGATGGAACTTCGTGCTTAATAGCGCGGTTGACACATTCAGGACTTATAATTTTAAGGAGCTTATAGTCCCTGTAATGGAATTCACCGATGTTTTTGCCCGGGGAATCGGTACTGATACTGATATTGTATCAAAGGAGATGTTCACATTCGAGGACAGGGGCGGGAGGAGCCTGACACTCCGCCCGGAAGGGACCGCCGGTGTTGTAAGGGCCTATGTAGAGAATGGCGAATATAACAGGCTTTCTGTATGCAAGTTTTTCTATAACGGTCCGATGTTCAGAGCTGAGAAACCTCAGAAGGGGAGGCTTCGCCAGTTTAACCAGTTCGGAGCTGAGATTTTCGGCAGTACCGATCCCTATTATGACTACGAGATTATCTCTGTTGTTGATGAGATAACCAGGAGAGTGGGGATCGACTCCTATACAATACTTCTGAATTCAATCGGGTGCAGAGAGTGCCGTAGCGAATATATGACAAATCTTAAGGAGTATTACTCCTCCAGACAGGAGAACCTCTGCGCTGATTGTAAGAGAAGACTCAATACAAATCCCCTCCGTCTTCTGGACTGCAAAAATGAAGGCTGTGTCAGCCTTCGGAGCTCTGCTCCCGTGATAAAAGATCACCTTTGCGGTGAATGCAGAGATCACTTCGCAAAAGTTAAGGAGTATCTTGATCTCTCCGGAATAAAATATAAAGAGGATCCTTATCTTGTGCGGGGGCTTGATTATTATACAAAGACTACGTTTGAATTTGTCACTGATAAGTTAGGAGGCCAGAATGCATTTGCAGGCGGTGGCCGATACGATTATCTTGTTGAACAGTTCGGAGGTAAGCCTACACCCGGTGTCGGCTTTGCTGCGGGGATGGAGCGAATTAACCTCATCATTGAAAACAAGGATATTCCTGAAAACGGGATTGACCTTTATTTTATACATACAGGCGGTGATACTCTTACAAAATCGTTTGAGCTTTTAAACGGGATGAGAAAACAGGGTTTTTCGGCAGATATTGATCCTGAAGTAAAAGGATTTAAGTCCCAGTTTAAGCGTGCGGAGCGTGAAAAATCCCGCTATGTAGTAATTATCGGTGAAGATGAACTTGTATCAGGTTCGGCTACCGTGAAAAGCCAGAAAACCGGAGCACAGGAAAAAGTCCCGTTTGACAGGATCGCTGATTTCCTGGAAAAATAGCATTTTTATAATCCGGCATATAAAATTCGTGTAGTATTTTAAACTACACGAATTTTATATTTTAAACCACACTTTATTGTCAACATAACACCTTGCAAATCTTTAAAATCAGTTCTAATGTATGTAAAAAAAAAGAGTAAACGGGGGCCTTTTTTATGAATACTTTTCTATCCGAGTATAAGAATAAGCTGATCTCTGCTGAAAAAGCAGCTGAACTGGTTAAGTCCAATGATATAATCGATTATGGGATGTTTGCCACAAAACCGGTTGATTTTGATGTGGCGTTGAGTCAGAGAGTCGGCCAGCTTTCAAATGTATGTGTCCGGGGTACAGGAACTGTACCTCCATTCCCTGCGGTTATCCAGAATGATCCTGAACAGAAATCTTTTATGTATTTCAGCTGGTACTTCACACTTCTTGACAGGATGGCCGGAGATAAAAATCTTGCATGTCACCTTCCGTTCAATTATCATGAAGCAACATTGCTGGCGTATCACCATCGTGATCTGATACATCTTAAACCGAAAATCTGGGTTGCCCAGGTGACTCCAATGGACAGGAACGGCTGTTTTAATTTCGGACTGGGTAATTCGCATAACAGGGGACTTGCGCTCTGGGCAGATATAACAATCGTTGAAGTAAATGAAAACATGCCAAGATGCCTTGGCGGTAATGATGAATACATCCATATCAGTGAAGTTGATTACATTATTGAAGGGAAGAATACTCCGGTATTCACCACTCCGAAAATGCCGGAAGCATCACTTGAAGAGAAAAAAATCGCTGAATTTATTATGCCCCATATTGAAGACGGCTCATGTCTTCAGCTCGGTATAGGGTCACTCCCCAACGCAATAGGTGAGATGATCGCAAAATCAGATCTGAGTGATCTCGGAATACAGAGCGAGATGTTCTGTGACGCAATGGTTACAATGTATGAATCGGGAAAAATCACCAATGCAAAAAAATCTTTTGATATTAATAAGAGTACTTATTCTTTTTGTCTTGGTACGAAGGAGACCTACGACTTTATTCATGACAATCCAAGGACAGCTTCATGTAAAGTCCATCATACTAATAATCCTGACTTTGTAGCGACGAATGACAAGGTTGTCTCAATTAATAACATAGTTGAAGTGGATCTGCTGAGTCAGGTCTGCTCTGAAACCTCCGGATTGAGACAGATATCCGGTACAGGGGGGCAGCTTGACTTTGTAATTGGCGCATTTCATTCAAAAGGGGGGAAGAGCTTCCTCGCTTTCAAGTCAACCTACAAAGATAAACAGGGTAATCTGCACTCAAGAATAAAGCCTCTTCTAAAGCCGGGTTCTGTAGTTACTGTGCCAAGGACAATGGTCCAGTATCTTGTTACAGAAAACGGAATTTATAACATGAAAGCAAGGTCAGTATGGGGCCGTGCCGAATGCCTCATAAACCTTGCCCATGAAAATTTCCGGGAGGAGCTGATTAAATCCGCCCAGGAAATGAATATCTGGTCCAGAACAAACAAGGTGCCATTCTGATAAAAAAAGGATACCGGATGAGGCTATTATTTAGCCTCATCCGTTTTTTTGGCGCTTTCCAGAAAACGGATCTCGTTACCGATTATTTTTATTCTTGATTGAGTTTTCCCGTTATCATCCTCCCATCTGTCCTGCCTTAGAGATCCCATAACCATCAGCCGTTTACCTTTTGTAACATTTTTTGAACATACCTCCGCGATTTTTTCCCATGTTTCAACTTCAATGAAGGATACCCGGGGCGGCTCATCATTTTTTGAAAAATGATTAATTGCCAGGGAAAATGAGCAGACCGATTTTCCGGTTTTTGTTTTCCTTAATTGCGGCTCATGAGTTACAAAACCTTCAATAGTAGCATTTGAGTAATTCTGCATAAGGCCCTCCTGTGTTTTATATTACAGCCTGATAAACGCAGCTGTTTCTGGTTATAAAACGAATCCCGGGGCCTGCTTTTAAAAAAAAATTTTTTTTAGGTAAAATTTTAAAAATTTATGTCAAAAAAAGCAGCGCTGACTTGAATCAGACCTGTTTTTTTTATTAGTTATTATTGATTGACTGCTATGATTAAAAAGAAAATAGTAAAACTTTTAGGAACTGTGTCAGGTATAATAGCATTAAGCTGTTGCGCAGGGTCACCCCTTTATGCTTCTATTAAATATATAGCTTCCGGGTATTATAATAATTATCCCTATGAATATCTGAATAACGAGGGGAAACCTTCAGGCTTTGTTGTCGAACTCTTTACTGTCATTGCAGAAAAAGCCGGAATTAATTCCGAACTGCTTCTGCTGCCGCCTGAACGTATGGCCCGCATTATTGAAAAAGGTGAAACAGATATTATTGTAGGGGGAGTTGATAGCACTATTTATGAGGAGTACGTATTTGCCGGTACAGCTCTTGAAATTCCATTCAGCTTTGTTGCCCGTAAAGATTCATTTATATCTGATTTCAGAGATTTGAAAAGGAGCCGGGTCGTTGTAGCCGGGCATGAAATTTTTTCTATTCCGGTATCCGACATAATCCGGAACAATTTTTATGCAGAAACATTAAATATAAATAATCCTGATACTGCGATGATGCTCCTTTCTTCAAAAGGTTGTGATGCGGTCTGTATCCGTGAATCGGGTTTAAAGTCTCTTATGCCGAATTATTTAAAGGATAATATTCATGTGCTTGAAGTTAATCCTGGGAGATTCAGATATGGTTTTTTTGTCAGAAAAGAAAATGAACATCTGGTGAATAAAATAAGGTCAGCGTTATCTGAAGTTCATGTCAGCGGGGATTATGGATCTATTTATGCAAAGTGGTTTAATAAAAATGATTACAAAGGTTTTTTTAATAAATACTTTTTTCAGATATGGTTTTTTGTAGCTGCGGCTGTTTTTATTCTGTTTCTATATATAAATTCACTTATTCTTAAAAAAAGGATAAATGATAAAACTGAAAATATTTTAAAAACAATAGATACTTTAAAAAAAGCAGAAGCTGAACTGCAAAAAAATGAAAAAAAATACAGAAATATTTTTAATAAATCTCCCTCAGGTCTCCTTATCCTGGATTCATCAGGTAGAATTATTCATTATAATGAAGCAGTTGAAAAAATTTTCGGAATAATTGATCCGGATGAGCTCATTAACCTTGATATTACTGAGAGTCCCAATGCAACAGAATGGTTCAAGGTAAGGTTAAAAAAATATCGTTCGGTCTCTATCGAATTCAGATATGATTTTGAACTTATAAAAAGCAACGGTTTTTACAAAACAAGCAGGGATGGAGCTATTATTATCGATTTGTCAATATTCCCTTTCATTATTCATACTGAGGAAGTTGCACCGGGATATATCTGTCATATTGCTGATGTGACACAAAGCAGAACTCTGCTCCGGCTTAAAAATGAAACTGCAAGAAGATATGAAGTAATATTTGATTCAGTACGGGATGGTCTCTGGGAGTGGAACCTTACAGATGATAATATAAGTATCAACAGGCAGTTTGTTAATCTGCTGGGGTACCGGAAGGAACATCTGCCGGAAACATTTTCCGGGATTTGCAACCTGATACATCCTGATGATAGAGAAGACCTGTGCCGCATTATACATGAAAAGATATCAGTGGGGAGATCCTTTGCTGTTGAATTCCGGATACGCAAAAATGACGGTTCATGGTTAAAGCTTAAGAGCAGGGGAGATGTTGTTCAATGGGATCATGAATTAAAACCGGTTACAGTTATTGCAACACATACAGATATGACGCGGCTGATGCAGATTGAAAAAACAGATATGGATAATCTTTATATGGAAAAAAAGAATAGTGAAAATTTTAACGGGTTTAACCGGAGTGAATCTTTCGACGGGAGAAAAGCGCTGATTGTTGATGACAACTGTCTTATTACGCTTCACCTTTCTGATCTGCTGACCCGTATGGGTTTTCAGTGCGTTAATGCCATGAGCGGTTTTGAGGCCATAGAAATAGTAAAGAAAGATAGTGAATTTGATGTTGTGCTTCTGGATCTTGAAATGCCTGAACTTGACGGCATGACTACCATGAAAATCCTTAAAGATATTAAAAATGATATATCTGTTATTGCTAATACAGGGCATTGTGATTTCAATTGTACAGATGACCTGATTTGTTCAGGGTTTGATGATGTTATCAATAAACCTGTCCATGAGCTGGTTCTTATGGAAAAAATAGGAAAACTGTTCGCCTCTTCTAAGCAGGTTTCACAAAGCTGAAAGATGCTATTAAAATATATCATTTTATGCATAAAAAACAGCTCTACGGACATCACCTTATAAAATTGATTGATTTCCTGAAAACCTAAATTATATTGTAACTATTAAATAAAAAAAGTATTATGACGTAAACTTTGAAGACTATTAATGTGGAGGATAAAAAAGTGAAAAAAATTTCAGTTATTATTTTTGCAATGATTCTGGTTATGAATGTTTCAGGCTGTAAAAAAGAGGAAGCGGCAAAAACTGTTGCGAATAATGGTATTATAAATTTCATGACCGGTGATGTTACAGCAACAACAGATGGTAAAACGATAAAAGTCAATGTGGGAGATGCGGTCACACAGGGAATGGTTATTAAAACAGGAGCAAAATCTGTAGTAGATATCTATTTCAATAGCAGCGTAATCAGGATACTTGAAAAAAGCAGCGTTGTGATGAAGGAACTTGTTAAGGATCTTCAGTCAAACAAGGAACTTTCTGAGTTTTATGTAGAAAACGGTAAACTTTTTTCCAAGGTTTCCAGAAAACTCGTTGAAGGTGAAAAATTCAGCGTTACATCTCCAACAGCTGTTGCCGGTGTCAGGGGTACAGAATTTCTTGTTGAAGAAGAGAATGGCAAAAGCAAGATATCCTGTATTGAAGGAACTGTTGCAGTTAAAGAACCTGAAAAAGCTGATACAGAATATGTTCTGGTTGAGGCAGGAAAAGAAGCTGAAATTGAAAAAGGTAAACCTGTATCTGTAAGTGACCTTAAACAGCAGAACCTTGAAAACATACGCAGAATTAAAGAAGAGATTAAAGAACTCAGGGAAGATATCAGAAGAAAATTTGAAGAACAGCGGGAAGAGATAAGGAAAGCTGTTGTTGAACAGAAAGAGGCCAATAAACAGAGAGTCGAAGATCAGAAGGCCATGGATAAGGCTAATGTTGAAGCAATAAAGGGTTCAACAAAAGAGCAGGCAGAACAGATTAAAGGTGATATTTCCGGAAAACAGGAAGAGGCAAAAGAGGCTGTGAAGCAGTTTGAAAAGCCTGATGTGAGCGGTGCCAAGCCTACGATAAAGAAATTTGATGTTAAAAAGCCTGGTTCAGAAGAATAAAATGTAATAGCAAACCTCTCTCCTTCCCCGTATTTTTATGGGGAAGGGCGGGATGGGGTGTTTTACCAGCTGCTCTCCCAGATTTTTTTCAGTTCAGCTTTCCATTTCCTGTTTTCAAATACCTTTGCTCTCCATGTCTCACCTGAGGTGACTTCGCTTTCAAGAATTTTCAGGGCTCCTGCATAGTCAAATTCTTTCCACATAGTTCCGGCTTTAAATATATATTCCGGTGATTTTGTCCTGAAGAGATTAACTATAGCTGAGCTGTAATCAAAGACCTTCCAGTGTGCTCCTGCGTAGAAGATGAATTCCGGATCAGAAATATCCATGAGGAGCCGGAAACCTTTATCAAAGTTAAAATTTTTCCACTCCTTCCCGCCGTAGTATATATGCCTCGCGCTTTTAAGTCTCCCCAGCGCATCAAGTCCAAGCTCGTAGTCATAACCAGCCCAGAATCTCCCGGCTCTGTAAAGGTACTCGGCGTTTCCGGTTTTAATAAAAAAATCTATTCCTCTGCTGAAGTTGAATGATTTCCAGAATATCCCTGATTTATGGATATACTCAGGATCTCCGGCAATTATGAGTTTATCCAGGCCCCGTTCATAATTAAAGATATTCCAGTGCCTCCCTGCAAGGTAGATGGCTTCCGGATCTGACAGGCGCAACAGCTCATCGATGTTGTCCGTACAGAACCTGTCACCATGTTCAATCCCCTCTTTATATATTTCAAGAGCCCGGGATTTGATGCTTTCAGTCATCCCCTCCCTCCTGACTGCCTGAGCCGTCTTTCAGGTTTTGTTGTGTTTATCTTTATACTCCTTCCAAAGGGGGGAGTAAATTTTTCATCCCTGTTTTCACTTATCAGCCACAGGGTATTTCTGTATTTTTTTAACCGGTCCATGTCGTATATATAGCCGTCAGTTATAACAATGAGGAGCTCGCTGTGGTTCTCCATATAGCTGTTGAAAAGCGATGCGAAATAGGTGGTTCCGCTGCTCCCTGTTTTTATATACTTCCAGTCACCCTTTTTATATTCATAGGGCCTCCCGTTCCTCTCCGATTTAACAAAAAAGTTTCCTTTTTTTTCAGGAACAAAAATAGTTTCATCTATGCAGAGGAGGTAAACCCTGAATTTTTTAAGAAGAGCTTCTATAATTCCGAATGCTGATTCAATGTCACCGGGTTTCATTACCATTGATCCTGAAACATCAACAACAACAGTAATTGCCTCCCTGTCCTTGAAAGCTCTCCCCGGTGAATATATCCCCTGTGAAATGTAGCGTCTGTTGAACTTGCGGGTTGTATATTCCCACTCATTAGACTGGGCGGTAATATCAACTATACTTTTCAGTTTCTCCTGCCATGTAAGGTCTGTTTTTTTTGGCGCTGATATAAGTGATGTCACCTCCTGAAAGATCCTTTCTTCCCTGCATAATTCATCTTTGCGCGCGAATGTCATAAAGTGGTTCAGTTTCGACTCCGCCACATTGAGGTCAGTTTTCCTGTTCATTATATGTACGCCGGTTGGTACAGGATCGCCTCCGTCTGTTTCAAACATAAGGCCGTCCATATTTTTTATGCGTGTATATTTTTCCATGGGAGCTTTGTTGTATGTCAGGTCAAGGGAGTTAATTGCCTCAGCCAGTTCATCAATGCTGCTTTTTATCTGCAATCCGAAACCTGAGCCGCTTTCAGGGGGATTGTTGAAACGGAACTTTTTTATCTCCTCCTGCGGAAGCCCTTTCAGCCAGATGTATAGCTCCTCCCATATGGGATCAAAGTTCTCAGTCTCTTTAAAAAAATCTTCAGGAATTACCGGCAATCCTGCAGGGAGTATAAGTTCCGGCACATCATTGAGATACTGTGTTTTTCTTGAAAAGAATGTTTTCCGGTTATCGTCTATATATGAATTAATTATCATGTCCTGTGCAAGGTTCTGAAGATAGGTGTTCCCATCCCTGTTCCCCCTGTGATCGTGGTTCAGAACAATATGAAGCATTTCGTGCACAAGGAGACCTGTGAGTTCATCTTCTCTGAGCTTTTCAATAAAATCTGAATTGAAGAAAAGTGTCAGCCGTGATAAGTATACAACAAGGGCAAGGGTGGGGAGGTTTTCGTCAGGTATTAAGTCAACTCCCTGGTAGAAATATGATGCAAACCTGCTCTTCTGCCACAGCGATTCAAGAACACTCTCCAGTTTAACTGTTTCAGGCAGGGCATTCATCAGTTAAGCAGAGACCCGTATTTTTCTTTCAGTTCAAGGATAACCTCATGTTCCCCGAGAGATTTGATCGCCTCAGGGATGAGGGAGAATATGCCGCACTCCTTCATAAGGAGAAAGAAATATGCCATACGTATATCACCCCTTGAATACCCTATAAATTTAAGTATATTGCCAAGTATCCTGATATCATCAGTTGTCAGTTTTCCTGATGTCTGTATTGCTCTCTCCTTCATTACCTCAAGGGTGCCGTTAAGGGCCCAGAGAAGATCCTCTGAGGATATTTCACGTTTTTTAAGCAGAGAGAGTTTTGATTCATCACCACGGAGTATGTCATCCGAGCTTATCTGCCTGGGTGCAGTAAGCTGCATTATGAAATCGGTTCCTGCAATATTACCAATGAGTGAATATACTGTTTTTTCAAGTGTGCTGTCAGAGCTCTCTGCGAAGAAAGCTTTGAGGGATTCATCGGTATCCAGTTTGTATGAGTAGTTCAGTGCATTGGATACCTGGTGCCATCCGCGGGGATTGGGGTTTATATTCTGTTCATCCCAGAGCCTCTCCGGGAAGGTTGAAATGTAACGGAGGATTGAAGGGTGAATACCTTCAGCATGTCCCCATGAGAGCCAGTCCTCTGCTGAGGGCTTCAGGTGGAATATGGCGAGCCTTCCGTCAAGCGCTGAGTCGTCGAATTCAGTAATTGTTGTGTCGTCCTCTTCTCCTAAATTTCCAGCAAGGATAATAGATGTTTCAGGGGGGAGGAGGTGCTCCCCGCATTTATTCTCGGTTATTATCTGGAAGAGGGTCTGGATTACAGTGGGGTGCGCCCTGTTTGATTCATCAAGGAACCAGAGAATCCCTTTGTAACCTTCAGGCACCTCTGCAGGGGGGATGAATCTCGGTCTGAAATAGATCATCTGTTTTGATTCATGATCCGGGACAGGGTATCCTCCAAGGTCAACATTTTCCTTGAATGCAAGCCTTGTGTCAATGAACCAGTAGTTCATCTCCTCAGCAATCTGCTTTACAACAGCGGATTTCCCCACACCGGGGTGCCCTAAGATCTTAAGGGCGTAGTTCAGGTTTGATCCTGCTCCCAGGTATTTTTTAATTATATCGCCAAGTTCATTTACTGTAATTTCAGAAGCTGTCTTTTTCAAAATAATACCTCAAATCACTGTTTAAGAGTCGTTATAGCGACCGTTGTTACCATTGAAAGAGAGGCGTTCTCATTGTCCAATTATTTTTGTAAGTTTTATACATCGTAATTGTGAAGTTATAAATCCTCTGAGCAAAAAAAAAATTTTAAATAAGGATAGCCTCTAACGTAGTAATTTTAAAACCAGTTAAACTGGTGTAGAATATTCGTTTATGAATGATAACTGATTTAAGTTAGAGGAGAAATTAAATGTCGGAAATTGTTCCAGTTGAAAACATAGTGAATAAAATATATCACTTTCGTGGAGTAAACGTCATGCTTGACCGGGATCTCGCGGAGTTATATGGAGTGGAAACAGGTCATCTTAAAAGGCAGGTAAACAGAAATATCAATCGATTTCCGGAAGATTTTATGTTCGAGCTGACGAAAGAGGAGGTTGACTCTCTAAGATGCCAGACTGGCATCTTAGAGACAGGGCGAGGGCAACATTCAAAATATCTGCCCTATGTTTTTACTGAACAAGGGGTAGCGATGTTATCATCTGTCCTTCACAGTGAAAGAGCAATTATTGTTAATATCCAGATTATGCGTATTTTTACGAAACTTCGTCAGATGCTTTCCACCCATGAAGAACTGAAGAGAAAAATAGAGGATATGGAGAACAGATATGACCATCAATTCAGAGTTATATTCGATGCCATTAAACAGCTGATAGAGGAGGATTTAAAACCTAAAAGAGATATCGGTTTTGAGCGGAATAAAGAATAAGATACAAAAAATTCCTTACAAATCTATTATTAAAAATTGATTATGCACTAATTTTAATATAAACATAATTCTCTTTAAAAAACGATATTCTATTGACAAGAATTTAGCCCTGTTTTCTTTTTAATATAATAAAAAAGATCTATAATCTAAAATAAACGGAGATCTATGATCTTCAGAAAAGAGGTTGTACATGCTACTTTTAAACCCCAAAAAATACAACGTTGAGTTTCCGGACAAAGAGTCAAAGGAAATGATGCTTAAAACCATTGAATGGTTTGAAAAAAAAGGCCTGAAAAAGGTGAAAGAGGACTTTCATAACAGGACCTGGCCGGAAGACTTCGTAGAGTTTCAGAAACAGCATAAGATTTTTGCAAAACTCCTGACCCCCGCAGGATATGGTGCAGCTGACAACAGATGGGATACATACAGGATTTATCACTGGGCGGAGCTCATGGGTTTCTATGGCATTGCTTACTGGTATGTATGGGACGTTTCCCAGCTCGGTATATGCCCTATATGGATGGGGAGCAATGAAGAGGCTAAACACAAAGCTGCAAAACTTCTTGAAGAGGGACATGTTTTCGCTTTTGGTCTTTCAGAAAAGGAACACGGAGCGGATATCTACTCAAGTGATATGATGCTCTATCCGCAGGGTGACGGTACATACAAGGGTAACGGAGACAAGTACTATATCGGTAACGGTAACAAGGCTGCAATGGTTTCCACATTCGCTAAAATCGCTGACAGCGATGACTATGTATTCTTCTGCGTTGATTCAAGGCATCCCAATTATGAATGTGTACAGAACACAGTAGCTCACCAGAACTATGTTTCAGAGTATGCAGTTCATGATTATCCGATAACAGATGCTGACATAACAGAAAAAGGCCCTAAAGCATGGGACAATATGCTTAACACAGTTAACGTATGTAAATTCAACCTCGGCCCCGGTGCTGTAGGTATAGCAACACACGCTTTCTATGAGGCGATTGAACATGCTGCAAACAGAAATCTTTATGGCAAGTATGTAACAGATTTTCCACATGTTAAAAATCTCCTTACTGACTCATACCTGAGAATCTGTGCAATGAAGCTTTTTAACCTCAGGGCTGTTGACTACATGAGAACAGCATCCAAGGATGACAGAAGATACCTCCTTTATGATCCGCTTTGTAAAATGAAGGTCACAAGGGAAGGGGAGGAGGTCATCAACCTTCTCTGGGATGTAATTGCAGCAAAAGGCTTTGAGAAGGATCCATATTTTGAAATGGCAACACAGGAGATCAGAATGTTCCCGAAACTTGAAGGAACAGTTCATGTAAATATGGCTCTTGTTGTAAAATTCATGACAAATTATTTCTTCAAGCCTGCTGAGTTTCCGGTGATTCCACAGTGCGGCGGCGCTGAGAATGATGCATTCCTCATGGATCAGGGCCCCACAAGCGGTCTTGGCAAGATTCAGTTCCATGATTACAATATTGCTTACAACAGTGTAAATCTCCCTAATGTCAACGTGTTGAAGGAGCAGATTGCGGTGTTCAAGGAGTTCCTTGCAAAAGCTACTCCAACTGCAGAGCAGAATAAAGATATAGATTATCTCCTCGCAATGGGTGAGCTTATGACAGTTGTAGCTTACGGCCAGCTGATTATAGAGAATGCACCTATTTATAAAATTGAAGATGATCTCCTTGATATGATCTTTGATGTTCTTGTTAGAGATTTTTCTAAATACGCAGTACAGCTTTATCAGAAGAAGAGCAATACTCAGGCTCAGCTTGATTACTGCATTAAGATGATAAAGAACCCTGTTGCTGACACAGAGAAATTTAAAAGAATCTGGGAGAAATATGTTTATCCTATGAAGGATGAATACAGGATGAATCCCTGATTCTATTGATGCAATAAGCTGAAAAAAGCCGCTTCGGAAGGAGCGGCTTTTTTGTTTTTTCCGACTATGGACAATATATTATTTATATAAATCATCTATTCGGATTTATAAATTGGAATATCACATATCGTTAATCGTTTTAAATTCTATTGACAGTATCTTCTGCGGTTTTTTTATAAATTAAACAGGCAGAATGCTGCTGATTAATATAACAAATGTTTTTCGTAATTATGTTGACAAAAAAGAACAGTGTTTTCTTTTATAAACAGTATTATGATTTACAGCAGTTATTAAATAACATCTGTTTTTTATTGGTTTGAACTTTTAGATGTTTATTATAAGTTAAAGGAGTTCGTTATGAGCATACTACTTAATCCCAAGAAGTACAGAGACAGGGGCTACCCTGATGAAAGATCAAAAGAGATCATGCTTAAAACCATTGAATGGTTTGAGAAAAAGGGCCTTGCTAAACAGAAAGAAGCTTACCACAACAGGGAGTGGTGCGAAGACTGGCAGAAGTTTGTAACAGATGAGAGGATTTTTGAAACAATATTCCTCCCGAAAGGTTATGGAGATGATCCGAACCAGTATTACAGCACATATAGAAACTATGAATTCTCTGAAATTTGCGGATTCTACGGCGGAGCTTACTGGTACACATACCACGTATCAACTCTCGGCCTTGATCCTGTTCTTCTCGGAGATAATGAAGAGGCAAAACATAAGGCTGCTGCAAAACTTAAGCAGAACGCTTTCTGCGCCTTCGGCCTTTCAGAAAAAGAGCATGGAGCTGACATATACTCTTCAGAAATGAAACTTTATCCTAAGGGCGACGGCACATGGGTCGCAAACGGAAGCAAATACTATATCGGTAACGGTAACGTTGCAAGCACAGTAACTGTTTTCGCGAAATTTGCTGATACTGACGAGTATGTATTTTTTGTGGTTGATTCAGCTCATCCGAACTATGAATGCGTTAAAAACGTAATCGACGCTAACCAGCAGTATGTTGCTGAATTCGCGCTTCATGATTATCCCATTACTGAAGCTGAGATCCTTTCAAGGGGTTCAAAAGCATGGGATGATATGCTTAACACAATCAATATCTGTAAGTTCAACATCGGTTCAGGGGCAACTGGTATAGTAACCCATTCACTTTATGAATCACTGAACCATGCGTATCACAGGGAACTTTACGGAAAGAAAGTAACAGAATTCGCTCATGTAAAAAGGCTCTTCTCTGATGCATGGCTCAGAATTATGGGGATGAAACTTTTCGGCCTCAGGGCAACTGACTATATGAGGATTGCTAATGAAAATGATAAGAGATATCTCCTCTTCAACCCGATCATGAAGATGAAGGTTGCTATTCAGGGTGAGAAAGTTCATGAACACCTCTTTGATATTATAGCAGCTAAAGGTTTTGAAAAGGATATGTATTTCGAGCAGGCTGTTTCCGAGCTTATAGGTTTTCCCAAGCTTGAAGGTACACGTCACGTAAATATGGCCCTCATAGCGAAGCTTATACCAAGCTATATGTTTATGCCTGGCCAGTTCGAGGAGATCGGAAGGATCACTGACAACAGAAACGACGACTTCATGTTTAAACAGGGCCCCACAAAGGCTTATGCGAAAACAAAGTTCCACGATTACAACCCGGCATACCAGAGCCTTGCACATCTGCCGAACGTAAAAGTATTCATGGAGCAGATTCAGGCATACAAGGAGTACCTCATGGTTTCCGGACAGGATCTCATGAAGCAGATGATGGAGTTCGATTACCTCCTTGCAGTGGGCGAGCTTTTCACAATGGTTGCTTACGGGCACCTGATCATTGAAAGCGCAAAGATCGAAAAGATCAGTGATGCTGTAATGAACCAGATGTTCGATCTTTTCATCAGAGATTTCTCGGCATTCGCTCAGGAACTCTACGGAAAGCCGCACAACTCAGATGCGCAGCTTGAGAAGATACAGAAGATGTTCAAGAGACCTGTACCTAACAAGGAAGAATTTGAAAAAGTTCTCCAGGAAGAGGTTTACAGCCTTGTTGATGTATATCACCAGAATCCCTGATTCTGATTATATATTTAATTTTAGCTGAATTAAAGATTAGGAGAGGTTCTATTGATGGACTTCTCCTTTTTTTATTCAGCAGGAGCTTCACTCGGCTTCGGGATATTTTTCTCTTATAGATTTTATAACATCAATACATTCAAAGAAAATTTCAACTATCTCCGGATCGAATTTTCTGCCGGATAAATCGGATATTTCCCTGAAAACCTCTTTCTCGGCCCAGGATTCCTTGTAAACCCGTCTTGAGGAGAGAGCGTCATAAACATCTGCAAGGGCAGTTATCCTTCCGAATAGAGGGATTTCGTCACCCTTCAGAGGCAGAGGGTTACCCTCAAAATCTTTTTCCAGCGCAAGACCTGTGGCAAGGTCTATCCTGCCGGGATAACCTGTACCGTCCCAGTTTTCATGATGAGTAAGCGCCACATCCCGCGCAGCCTCATCGATTTTTGATTGTGCGTCAATAAAGATCCTCGCACCCTGATATGTATGGGATTTCATTATCTCAAACTCCTCCCTCGAAAAACGGGCAGGTTTCTTCAATATAAGATCGGAAATTGCGACTTTCCCTATGTCGTGAAGCATCGCTGCCATCCTGAGAGTATCTCTGTTTTCCTGAATCTCCTCAGGAGATTTACTGTGATGTTTAGCCCATAGTTCATACATTTCAACTGAGTAGGAAGCAACCCTGTTTACGTGTGCCCCTGTCTCCTTCGGGTCCCGAAGTTCGGCCATCTGGATCATCCTTAGTATAAGAGCACGTGTCATCTGGGCTTTCTGTATAACCATGCTGGCCATACTCGCGAAGTGGTTTACATAAAGCATGTCCTCTTCGGAAAAACCTATTATCTCTTCACAGGTGTTCTTCGGGTTTATAATCTGCATTACACCGAGAATATCATCACGTTCATTCTTCAGCGGGATTGTCATGACAGATTTTGTTCTGTATGTAGCTTTCTCATCAAAAGATCTGTCAAACCCGTAGGGTTTACCCTGAATTGAATATACATCCTGTTCAACAACTGTTTCCCCTGTCATTGCAGCATAACCGGAGAGAGACTTCTGTGTAATCGGCAGGGTGAAGCTTGAATAGATCAGCTTTTTCCCCTTTGCCAGACGCGCAGATAAAGTATCATTCTGGGCATGTGTAAAAACAAGGTTCTCCCTGTTCTTTATGTATATTGTTCCGGCATCAGCTCCGGCAATTTTTCGTGTTTCAAAAAGGATACGTTCCAGGAGAATGTCAAGATCCTGAACCGTGTTTATATCTGAACCGAGTTTAATAATCTCTTTTAGTTTTTCATTTTCTTTCATAATCTTTCCCTGATTAATAATTTAATAAAAAAAAAGGAAGTTGTCATAAAGTTTTTAATAATAACGTTGTCTGTGGTTTTAATAAAAATTTTTCAGTATTTATTTTATAACTTTTTTCAGACAGGGAATGCTCTATTACTCCCGCCGCCGAAGGCGGCGGGAGTATATAATTCATTACTTTACACTAAAAAGTATCTTCAGGAATTATTACTGAAAAAATTTTTAAAAAAAAGAGGTTAGGGTCGTATTATTAACAGTTTAATATTTCTATCGGGAGTTTATTAATGACAAATGATCTGACTCTTTCTGCTGTTTACTTATCAATACTTTCATCCCAGGCCAGGCTTGGATTATATGACAGACTCTGGAGCGATCCCCGCGAGATTAAATCACAGCTTAATAAATCACAATGTATAATACAGGATCATATAGCAGAAATCTACGGAAGGGACCCGCTCAGGGCTTCAGAAATGATTCTTGAGAGATGTTATAAGAAAAATATATCGGTTATTGCTTTACCTGATGAAAGATACCCCACTCTGCTGAGGGAGATACACAGACCTCCGTTTATCATTTATGCCAGGGGGGAGATCTCAAATGGCAGGATGATCTCAATTGTAGGTACGCGTAATTCAGACAGACTCAGTGAGGAGATAACATTAAAGCTCTCTTCAACACTTTCAGCTGCCGGTTACTGCATTGTAAGCGGAATGGCGTACGGAATTGATCGCTTCGCGCATCTTGGTGCACTGAAATCAGGAGGGAGGACAATTGGTGTGCTGCCGGGTGGTATTGATTCGATCTATCCCTACAGAAACAGGGACATTTATAGTATGATTGCCTCTTCCGAGGGATCCTCTGTTATCTCAGAATATCCTCCCGGCATAAAATCGGGTCAGAAATGGACCTTCGCACGAAGAAACAGAATAATAAGCGGAATATCCCCGGCAGTTGTTGTTGTACAGGCACCAAGGGGTAGTGGAGCAATGATAACAGCACGTTACGCAATAGAACAGAACCGTGAGGTTTTTGTCTGCCCTGGGCATGCATTTGATGATAATTATGAAGGGTGCCATGATCTTATACGTGATGGAGCAGCAATTGTTTCAAGGGTTGAGGATATTCTGTCTGTTATTGAACCGGGCTACGGCGGATTAATAGATTATTCCGGTAAAGATGAGAGTGATAATGCCGTTGAGAGTGCAGTAATCCATATTAAACCTGAATCCGTTTCTTCGGCAGAACAGAAAAGTGCAGATTTTTCACGTTATTCAGGAATTGAGAGAGAGCTGCTTGAATCCATTGCCTCAGGCAATGCAGATATAGATTCATTTACCCGGAATTCATCCTATTCACCTGATGCTGTGCTGGGGGCAATAACAGTTCTTGAGATAGAAGGAATAATAACGAGGAAAGGAAATAATCTGCTCTTGAAGTGAGCAGTTGATTAAAATCCCGGCAATTTTGAGAGCATCTGTATCTTTTTCAATCTGAACAGGATTTTAGAAACGTAAAGAATTATTTGACAAAAAGGTTTCTTTTCAGTACTTAATCCAAAACCTGTGTTTATTCTATTAAAAAGACTTCTCACAATCGCAGATTAGCAAAACTCATTGCTCGCTGCGGGGGCTTTTTAAGGCCGCCCTTACTGAAATATCGTGATTTATGGCGGCAGGCTGAGATTGTATCAGCCGGGTGTTTCTCTTTAAACCCCATTTTTAAAAAATAGATTTGCAATAAGTCTGTTATTAATTGCAGATATACAGGTTAAATATCTCAGTCTGCGGCACTGAAGCATAGCAGATGTAAAAAAGTTTAAAACAAAACGTGGACAAATCTTTTATTTTGACCACGTTTTGAGCATACAATTAAAAACTGGAAAGATTGGAATGGCAAAAAACAACAAACCTGATACTCTCGTCATTGTGGAGTCACCATCAAAGGCAAAGACTATCAATAAATACTTAGGCAAGAATTACATTATATCCTCTTCCGTAGGTCATATTATTGATCTCCCGAAATCCAGGCTTGCAATAGATATTGAACACGGTTTTAAGCCGGAATATATAACCATAAGAGGTAAGGCGAAGATACTGAATGAATTAAAAAAACAGGCCTCCTCTGTATCAAACGTGCTTCTGGCAACTGACCCCGACCGGGAAGGAGAGGCGATATCATGGCATCTCTCCAATGCACTCTCTGTGAAAAACAGTAATATAAAAAGGATCGAATTTAATGAGATCACCGAGACTGCTGTGAAAGAGGCGGTTGCACACCCGAGGGAGATAAATATTGATCTCGTTAACGCACAGCAGGCCAGGAGAATTCTTGACAGGATAGTAGGATACTATCTTAGCCCCATTCTATGGAAAAAGGTTAAGCGGGGACTTTCGGCCGGGAGAGTTCAGTCAGCAGCTCTTAAAGTCATATGTGACCGGGAGGAGGAGATTGAGAAATTTATTCCTCAGGAGTACTGGAGCATAGATGCTGAATGTTCGCATAGCGGCAAAAAGTTCACAGCTTCACTGGGCTACTATAAAAATGAAAAGATCAAACTCACCAGTAAAGCCGAAGTGGACACTGTTCTCAATGCTATTGCAGGTAAAAAACTGACTGTTTCAGAGATCAAAAAACAGGAGAGAAGGAGAAAACCTCCGGCGCCATACATAACCAGCAGGCTCCAGCAGGATGCGGCAAACAGGCTCGGCTTTACCTCCAAAAAAACAATGATGGTTGCACAGCAGCTGTATGAAGGAATTGATATTACCGGAGCCGGCCCCATGGGCCTTATTACATATATGAGAACTGACTCCACAAGGATCTCCGAAAACGCGATACAGATGGCGAGGAGCTATATATCGGAAAATTTCAAGCCGGAATATCTCCCTGAAACACCGAATATTTATAAAGCAAAAAAGAGTGCTCAGGACGCGCACGAAGCGATTCGCCCGTCCGATGTGAACCGGACTCCTGATTCAATAAAGGGAGATCTGTCTCGTGACCAGTTCAGGCTTTATGATCTTATATGGAGAAGATTCGTTGCAAGCCAGATGACAGCTGAGGTTACAGAAACAATCACAATAAATTTAACCTCTGAGGATTACACTTTCAGAGCGAACGGGAACAAAGTGCTGTTCCCCGGTTTTACTGAGGTAGAGAAGCAGAGTAAATCTGAAAAGGCTGCTCTCCCTTCATTAAAGGAAAAGGAACTGATTGAAGTTTCTGTTATCAACCCTGAACAGCATTTCACAACACCGCCACCGAGATACAACGATGCTTCACTGGTAAAATTTCTCGAAGAGTCAGGCATCGGAAGGCCGTCAACTTATGCGCCTACAATTGACACTCTTCAAAAGAGATATTACATTACCCGTTCGGGAAAACAGCTTATTCCGACACTTCTCGGAAAGATAGTAAATAATATAATGTCCAATCATTTTTCGTCACTTGTATCAGTGGACTTCACAGCAGAGATGGAGGGTAAACTTGACAGGGTCGAAAGCTCGGAAATAGACTGGGTAAAGATGCTGGAGGAGTTCTATTCACCATTCAAAGATCTTGTTGAGAATGCGGAGCACAATATTGAGGAGATGAAAGGTGTCCTTGACGAGGAGACCGATTATGTATGTGAAAAATGCGGCAGAAAGATGATAAAAAAACTCGGCAGGTTCGGATTCTTCCTTGCTTGTTCCGGTTTTCCCGAGTGCCGCAGCGCGAAGTCTTTACCTCTTGGTAAATGCCCGAAGTGCGATGGGGATGTTGTTAAACGGGCATCTACAGGAGGGAAAGGGGCATTTTACGGATGCAGCAACTATCCGGCATGTGATTTCCTTACAAGAGAAGTCCCTTCTGAGAGGAACTGCCCAAATTGCGGAAAACTTCTCTTTGTTAAAAAGATCAAGGGGAGAGGGGAGGAGCTTAATTGTCTGAATCCGGACTGCGGCTTCAAGGTTGAACTCCTTGATGATGTTCCGGCCCCGCAGGAGGAGGAACAGGATAGCTGATGCTTGGAGCTGTTGATCTCTTTCTCGATTATCTTCTTGTTGAGAAGAACTGTTCAGAGAAAACAGCTGATCACTATCAGAGCGATCTGTTCCAGCTTAATGATTTTCTTTCAGGAAGGGTCCCTGAACCATTTATCGGATATTTTGAAATAGACACGGTTCTTGTAAATGGAGAACCTGACATCAATACAGTAACAGTAAATGATCTCCGCAGCTTCATAGAGTTCTGCTTTGAAAGGGGACTGAAGAAGTCCTCAATTGAGCGTAAGATTGCCGCCATAAAATCATTCTTTATTTTTCTCTACAGGCGTGAAATAATCAGCAGCAACCCGTCCGGGAAATTGATTTATCCGAAAAAGGAATCCCGTCTGCCTAAATTTCTTTACCTTAAGGAGTATGAAGCCCTGGTCCAGTTTGATGTAAAAAATTTTTTTGACGCCAGGGATAAAGCGCTAATTTCACTGTTCTACTCAACGGGCTGCAGGATCTCTGAACTCGCGGAATCTCTTCTGAAAGATTTATCCATTGATGAAGGGAAACTGAAGGTACATGGGAAGGGGAGTGTGGACCGCGTCGTTTTCATGACTGATGAATCTACTGAACTGATGAAACTATACCTTAAAGAGCGAAGAGCAAAATTCGGTTCCGCTGAAGGATACATATTTGTAAATAAAAATGGTGACGGCATTTCTATCCGTGGAATGTATGATATAATAATAAAACGCGGCGTAGCTGCAGGTCTTTCACACAAATTAACACCGCATACTCTGCGTCACAGTTTTGCAACAGAGCTTCTCAACCGCGGTGCTGATATACGTGCTGTACAGGAGATGCTGGGGCATAAAAGCATATCCACTACCCAGATCTATACTCACACAACAAAAGCAAGGCTGAAAAAAATTTACGAGATGTACCATCCCCATGCTGAAAGGTCTGACAAAAAATAGAATCAGATTATAGTCCTGGCAATTATTCCGCCGCCAAGAACATCCCCCGATTCATCATAAAATACCGCACTCTGTCCGGGAGAAATGCCGGCTTCAGGTTTATCAAAGGTCACAAAGAATGTTTCTCCATCTCTTTTTACTCTGCAAGGAACCGGTCTCTGCGTGGATCTGCATTTCACAGAAGCGATTCTTTCATCTACAATAACCTCTTTCATGTCAAAAGAGTTCTCTGTCTCGAGGTACCTGACGTAAAGCTCTTCCCGCGGACCTGCAATTATCCTGTTCCCGGCTGCATCAATTCCGGTAACATATAGCGGGTGCGGAGCTGATATCCCCATACCTCTACGCTGCCCGATTGTGTACCTGTATATTCCGTTATGCCTGCCGAGAATTTTGCCCGTTGAGTCCACTATATCACCGGGTACCGGTTTTCCACCTGAACGGTTTTCGAGAAAAGAGATATAATCGTCAGCAGGGATAAAACATATCTCCTGGCTGTCCGGTTTGTCTTTCAGTATGATGTTTTTTTCCGCAGCAATGTCCCGGATTTTCTCCTTGGTAAAATCACCAATGGGGAAAATGATATCAGCAAGCTGCTCCTGGGTCAGCATATAAAGAAAATAGGACTGGTCTTTTGAGGGATCAGGCGACATAGAAAGATAATGTCTTATGCCGTCACTTTTTTTTATTACGTAATGCCCGGTCGCGAGTTTTTCAGAGCCTGCATCTTTAGCTGCCTCAAGCAGTTTGCCGAATTTTACATACCTGTTGCAGATTATACAGGGATTAGGGGTTCTTCCTGAAAAGTATTCCCCGCAAAAAGGTTTAACCACACTCTCCTCGAATATATCGATTAATGGTATCTCGATATGTCTGAAACCGAATTGATCAGCAACCTGTTTCGCGTCAATTACTGAACGGTTATATATTTCGTCATTAATCCCGTTATGAGGCAGAAACCTGGCTGTAATTCCTGTAATCTCGTGGCCCATTTCTTTAAGAAGAACTGCGGCAACTGTAGAGTCAATCCCTCCGCTCATTGCAACTGCGATTTTCATTCCAACCCCTCATCTGTATAGAGAAATCCCTGGTATGTGCATCTTCTGCTGAACTCATCCTCAATGGCCTGAAGCACAGTACCTTTATGAAGCCCCCATTTAGGCAGAAAAAGAGACTCTGCCATTCGGTCACCCATGAGTCTGTGAATTAAAATGTCAGGCCTTAAACGTTCGATAAAATCGCAGACAGTTGAAACATACTCCTTCAATGACATCAGGTGAAACTGTTCCTTTGAATGAATCTGCTCAAGGGGGGTGTTTTTTATTATATGCAGATGATGAATCTTAACACCTGCGACAGGCATTCCGGAAATTGTTTCTGCAGTCTTCATCATATCCTCCCAGGATTCGCCCGGAATTCCGAGAATGACATGCAGGCATACAGGTATGTTGTACTCTGCAATCATTTTAATTGCATCTTCAGTCTGCTTGAATGTATGCTGCCTGTTAAGGTATTGAAGGCTTTTGTCGTGAACTGACTGGAGCCCGAGTTCAATCCATAATTCAAAATCCTCTTTCATGTATATGCTTATTACGTCAAGAATTTCTCTGCTTATACAATCCGGCCGTGTACCGATCATGAGCCCGGTAATGTCAGGGAATTTTACAGCTTCATCATAAATTTTTTTAAGACCGGCAGGTGAACCGTATGTGTTGGTATAAGCCTGAAAATATGCTATATACTTCGTATCTTTTTCCGATCTTCGGAAAGTGTTTTTCGCATTCAGCATCTGTTCAGTTATTGAAGAAAAATCAGCGGTAGTAGGGGAGGCTGAGCCATCTTCCGAACAGAATACACAGCCTTCAAAACTCAGGGTGCCGTCCCTGTTCGGGCAAGACAGACCTGCATCAATGGGGAGTTTAAGTACCCTGCATGAATATGCAGCGGCCAGGTAATCACCAAAAAAATTATAGGGTTTACCTGACCATCTTCCGGGGTTAAATATCTTTCTGCTTTTCTGTTTCTGCAAAATATGAGTTCTTCAGGTACTGCTGATTCTGGTATTTATGCGGATCAAGGTAAACCGCAGATACACGATTTGCTTTAACAACATTAAGATTTTTGTCAAGACGAACAACATATATGCCGGGATTAAATTCAAAATCTTTGATTATTTTTTTAGAAACCCAGATTCGTTTTTTTCTTTTTGAAGAGTACTTTTTTACTTTTTTCCATGAAACAGCTTTATAGTTTTTCATCCCTTCAACAATACGTTTTGTCTCCTCATCATCCGCACCAAGGGATTCATTTACAGCATGCTCCAGCCCCTCCTTGCTTCTAAGAGCGAGAATAAAGGGTTTTGTAATTGAGGAACTTTCAACGGCAATAGCTTTTCTGATTTTCTGTGGCAGGTTTCTATTTCTGTCCTTCTCAGATGAGGAGTTTCTTTCACGCCTGTTGCCATAAAGGGCATTATTATATTTATCTCTCATGGCTGAATAGATAATGTTTCTGCTTAAAGAGTTTTTAGCATTTATAAAACATGTGCGGGATTTTCTGTATTTTTTCTTTTTACTGTAGGTAAGTCCTTTTTTGTAGTATTTTTCAGCACGGTTAACACGGTTAAGTATTGCTGTATAATAATCAATAGTGTCACTGGTGGATGAGTTATTGTATCTCTTCATTGACTTAACTGCAGCATTTGCCCCTGCTACATCACCTTTTTCAAGAAAAAGTATAGTGAGCCTTGCCAGCTTAAGGAGTTCAATTCTATACATAACATCCTTTGCTTTATATCTTAAACTGCTGCCGGATATATCCATACCAAATACATCGTGAATCGTTTTAACGAGCATGGTATAATGAGTTTTAATCATCTCGTCCATATATTCCGGGTCTCTTAATTTACGTTCCTCCGCAGTATTAGAAATAAAACCGCATTCATAAATAATTGAAACCGGGAAGAGTAAATAGTATGAAAACCGGTCATCTGCAACAGCACCATACTCCCAGTTATTTAATGAATAACCCTTTGATGCAAGAGAGTTCTTTATATTATGAGCATATAGTTTTGAAAATCCGCTGGCGTCAAATTTATTATAAAGTGTAAGATAACCTGAATAGGTACCGGTAATATTTTTAAGAAGTTTCCGTCCGGAACTGTCACGGATCATGTGAATCCCCGGCATATTCACAAGGCCGTCTGCTTTTTCGAATACTGAAACATTGTTCATGTGCATTTCAATAACAAGGAATGCATTTGAATTATATGCATTATCCGCAACATCCCTGAATTTCATGTAGTGATAAGAATCAGACTTCCCTTCCAGAACATCCATGTAGTAGGGCGCAGCAGATACTTCAATATGTTTATTTGATTTGAGCATGTTATACAGCTTTCTTGAATAGGTTATGGAGTACCATTCCTCCGGGAGTCCTGTGACACCAATTCTCTCCGTTGTAGTTCCCCGCCATCTGCCGGTATGATCTTTACCGTGTGCAGGCCCGAAATATATTTTGAATTTTCCATCATTGGCAAGCTGTTCATTAAGTGAACCGTAAACATCATCAATATAGTTTATAATGTCTGCTGCTTTATCATAATTGTTCTTGTCTGCTTTTTCTAAAACCCGCCTGATTGTAAGGGTCTGCCCCTTTTTAATTTCATTTGCCGAAAACAGTGATGCAGGTGCAAAAAGCAGAATAATAGCAAAAATAAGAATGTTCCTTTTCATAGATTATTTTCCCGAAGTTATTTTAAATTTTTTATATTTATGAAATCTGTCCTGAGTTCTTTTTTCTCAAGATCAAAAAAATAGACATTACTTTCGATACAGCTCTGACCTGCGGCAATTACCCTGCCGTGCTTATTCATGAGATTTTTTATCTGAACAGTGGCATTTCTCCCGAAAGAGGGATTAAGCTCTTTCTGAAGCTGTTTGAATGCTTCAAATTTTACCCTCTCTTCAATTTCTCCGGCAGAGTTGCTTTTGCATTCCTCCAGAGTTAAGATAAATACGACTGCTCTGTATTTAGAATCATTTATCCACCCGGTTTTTTTATATGATTCAGAAAGGTCTTTCTGTTCAATTATTGACGGGAGTTTACTATTTTCAACTGTCTGTTTTTTCATGCAGAACTGAACAGTGAAAAGTGCTGAAACAGCAAAACATAATGAAACTATATTAATAAAAGATCTGACATTTTTCATAAAAAAGCTCCGGAGTTCTATATTTAATAAAGCGGTGCTATATAGATTATCGGAGCAGTTTGCAGTAAATTGAGGAGCAGTTAAGATTATTTATTTAAAAATTCGTTTTTAATCCCTTTTTTGTAAATTCTGTAAACTAAAACTACAGAATCATCAATAAGATAAAACTCCTCCTCAAGTTTTCCGGATTCGGCATAAGAAGCAGCTGTTTTTTTTATGGCTGCTTCTTCGGACTCAGAAATTTTTTCCTGTCGGAAGGACATGCAGTATGCCGTAATCTGTTTTTCAGCTTCACTGTAGAGGTTCTTCCTCGCTTTAATATACGCGCTCTGTCTTTTTTCGTACATACTTGAAGAGTCAGTATCCGGTTCCATCTTAATCAGTACCTGGAAACAGTCTTCCCCAAGCGGTCCTGATGTTGAGAAATCAGATGCATAAGGTTCAGCGAGCTGTGTACTGCCGCAGCCTGATACAAGTAATACTGCGGCGGAAATTAAAACTGAAAAAAGAAATCTCATTTAGTTACCCTTTATCACGTTGAGAATTGATCTGATTTTGTCAGCATCTCTGTGATTAGGATTTATTGCAAGCACCCTTTCAAAATGGTACGAAGCTTTCTGATTGTTTTTTAAATTTCTGTAGTAGATCATACCTAATTCTTCATGTGCTTCGATGTTGTTTTTCCTGATCTGCAGTGATTTTTCCAGGGAGCTTACCGCTTTATCGTAGTTAGATTGATCCCTGTAGGCGATACCCAGATTAAAATATGTTTTGTAGTCAACAGGATTGAGTTCTGCTGCAGTATTATACTCTTCAATTGCCCTGTCGAACATCTTCATTTCCCTGTATGCGTTAGCAAGGTTGTAATGCGCTTCATAAGAGCGTGGAGAAGAGTCAACACCGCGTTTAAGCACTGAAATTGCTTTTTCAAGGAGTTTTTTATCAGTATATAGCCTGCCGAGATTGATATAAGCTTTTGTGTATTGAGGATTTGCTTCAATAGCTTTTTCATAGCTTTCGATAGCTTTTATCTCATTATTAAGGCCTTCATTGGCCTGCCCGATTTCGTAGAAGGATGCAGCATCACCACCTTTTATCTGCACGGATTTTTCAAACAACGGTATTGCTTCAGCATAGTTTTTCTTTGCCTGGTTTATCAGGCCAAGGTTGAAATATGCCTGGTAGTGCTGCGGATCCAGTCTTATTGTTTTCTGGTAAAAATTTTCTGCGTTACTGTAGTTCTTCATCTCATGATAAGTTTCGCCAAGCTTGAAGTTCGTTTCAGGATTATCAGGACGGAGTTCCAGGTCTTTGGAGAAGTTATTCAGCGCCTCGCTGTAGTTTTTAGATTCAAGATGCAGGTTTCCCATATTGAAATATGCCCTGTCCATTTTAGGGTCAAGGGTTACAGCCTTTTTAAAGTCTCTAACGGCTCCCCCTTTATCATTGAGTTTGAGGTGTGATAGTCCCCTTGCATAAAAAGCTTTTGAATGCTGCGGATCATCAGCAATTGCCTTGTTGAATGACTGAAGTGAATCCTTGAATTTATTCTCCATATACTGCATCAGTCCGATTCTGTAATGCGCGTCCGGATTTTTCGGGTTCACCGCAACTGAATTCCTGAAAGAACTCATTGCTTCAGGGTACATTTTATTGTGAAAGTAGAGCCGTCCCATCCAGTAGTGGGAGTAATCATCGTTTTTGTCCAGTTCAGTGGCTTTTCTGTAAGCCTTTATCGCATCGTCATACTCCTTCTTATTCCTGTGGTTATCACCTATTTCACGCCACTTCTGCGCGTCCTGTGATACGTTGTTGGATGGAGTCTTTTTTGATGTACCTGTATCTTCAAGAGAGGTATCGCTTACAGGGTCCTGCTTTATAATATCTGTTTTCACAGCATCAGTATCACTTTTAACAGCAACAGCGGCTTCGCGCTTTTTTTTCTCGCTTTCAAATTCACCAACAGCAGAGGCGTACTTATCACGGAGACCATCATCTTTGCTGTTGTACTGAAGCGCTTTTTTATAATATTCAACTGCAGTGGCGTAATCACCTTTGCTCGCGTAAATATCTCCGAGTCTTGCTGCTGATTGCCAGTCGGCCGGGTCAAGAGCAAGGGCTTTTTTATAAGCTGAAATAGCATTATCCCTGTTTCCGAGTTTCAGTTCGCTGTCCCCGAGCCCGCGATAATACTTGCCCACTTTCGAATTAGCTTCTATAGCTTTTTTAAAGTTCTCCCTGGCATTAGAGTTTTTCCCGTTTTTAAGATAAACATTCCCGAGGTTGTAGTAACCTTCACCATCTCCGGGGTTGTTTTTGATACCCTGTTCAATAATATCCACCGCGCTTTTAACATCGCCTTTTTTAATCTTCTGATTGGCCATGTTCTTATAGCTCTCCTGGTCGCGCGGAGCTACTTTCTGAGCCTGCTTATATTCCCGCAGCGCCTTATCTATATCCTCCCGGTCATCATAAACATTCCCCAGCTTGTTATAGGCAGAAGGGTAGAGCGGTTTATTTTTCTTTGCCAGTTCAAAAACTTTTATGGCATTGTCATAATCACCTTTTAAAGCGTAGGCGTGTCCCAGTCCATTCAGAGCGTCATAATTGTTGGGGTCGATTTTCAGTATTTTCTTGTAGTAATCGATGGCTTTATCGTAATCGCCGAAGGATTTATAAAGTTCGGCTATTTTCAGCATTATCCCTATGTTCCCCTGGTCAGTTTCAAGGAGCTCTTCGTAAAGAGCGATCTGTTTAAGCCGCAGGTCGGATATCTCGTCAGCGGGATTCGATTTATGAAAAGCGAAAAAGTATAGTAATCCGGCTGCAAGAACTGCTCCTGCAGTAACAGCGGCTATTTTTTTTCTGTTATCATTATAATAGTACATAGAGTCTCACTCCTTTATTTATAGATCATCATCAATATATATATCTTCCATGGTCTTCTTCGATTTTTTTGATTCATGGTCAGCTTTTTTGCTCTCAGCCTCCCGTTCCCTGGTATTAAGGGTTGCACCGCCAAGGAGAAGGGCCTCTTCTATCGAAATTTCACTGTCAGCAGGGGGTATTTTGAAATTCGGGTCCCGCAGAAGTGCAATTACACGCTTGATGCTTTCATACTGTGGATCCTCCGGGACCTCCTTCAGAAATATCTCCCAGTTCTCAATGGTCTTCTCTTTATCCCGCATAAGCATAAGATAGGAGAGCCCTACATGATAATAGACAATCTTCAGTTTGCTGTCCAGTGCCAGGGCTTTATTGTAATTATCAATGGAGTCCGGGCCCATCTTTTTGAAGTAGTAAATCTGTCCGATCCTGAAATAGTTTTCAGCATTCCCCACATCAAGATCGAGGGATTTTCTGTAAAGATTCAGGGCGCCGTCATAAAGCTGTTTTTTCAGGAGAATATCCCCTAAGTATGAATATGCCAGTGAATTTTCAGGATTTTTTTTAATTACCTCCTGGAGCAGGAGTTCAGCCATCTCAAATTTTTTCTGGAAGAAATACTTTTGAGCTTTCAGAAAAAGCTCATCCTCTTTGCACAGGCCCGCATTGTTGTAAAAAGTAAATAATATCAGAAAAAGCGGAAGTATTACACCGGTTATTTTCATTTTTTATTCCATAATTATACGTTTAATGCCCGCAGCAGCAGAAATCTCATCCGCAAGAGGATCAGAGTAGGGGTGTTTATAAATGAAAGTATCAATTCCGCTGTTGATAAGCATTTTTGTGCAGATAGAGCATGGCTGGTGAGTTACGTATATCCTTGCTCCCTTTACAGAGACACCATGATAGGCTGCCTGTATAATCGCATTCTGTTCAGCGTGAAGCCCGCGGCAGAGTTCATGCCGTTCGCCGCTTGGTACATTATATTTCATTCTGAGGCATGTTTCAGGAGTGCAGTGTTCAATTCCTGTTGGCGCACCATTATATCCGGTAGTAAGTATTCTTTTATCTTTAACAATGACTGCACCGACATTTCTTCTAAGACAGGTTGATCTTGTTGAAACATCTTCGGCGATTTTCATGAAATAACTGTCCCAGGCGGGTCTTTCGTTCATCTCTATCCTCAATTTGAATTATTCATTTAATTTTCAATTTTAAAAAAGATAATTCAACTCTTTTTTATAAGTATCACCGGTGTAACAAATGTTTCCGGTTATGAGAATAGATAATCGGAAAGCCATAGAGGATTAGAATCAGTTCTGTTTCTCAAGTTCCCTTATATCATGAGAAATCCGTTTATATTCCGCGCTTCCAGGTTTAAAAGTTTTAATATACTCTCTGAAATAAAAAATCTGCTCGGTTTTCCATCTATTTGCTGCTGTATCAGAGTTTAACATATTACCCTCCATCTGAAAAACTGCTTTAAAACAAAAATTGTCGTAGGAAATATATCGGCCGGATCGCGCTTTTTCTTAAGCAGGAGACATAAAAGGATAAATTATTTCCGAATAAAAAAAGCCGGTCAATCTGACCGGCTTTTCAGAGGTTTATCGAAATTTACTATATATTAGTCGCAAAGTTCGAAGAGAGCAGCAGCACCCATACCACCACCGATACACATAGACTCAACACCATATTTCTTGCCGAGTCTCTGCATGTTGCTTACGA
>ERZ795057.659-NODE-659-length-34381-cov-13.154052_pt1 | contig 34381 bp, 24 predicted proteins | sample MGYA00375141_ERZ795057 | MGnify/ENA primary metagenome ERZ795057 (study PRJEB30186, sample SAMN05720163) | activated sludge metagenome | isolation source: Anaerobic digester | place: Hong Kong | collected 2015-01-26 ...
ATGGGCATCCATCTTCGCTTCCAACTTCAGGCTTCGCAAGAGCTACGCCCGACAATTCTGCATGGACAGCAGAATAGTGAGCAAGCAAAGAAATGAACATGAAAAAAGCTAGATAAATAAAATCCTAAATCCAAAGAAAGTATAAGGTACAAAGTATAAGATTCAGTTCTGTTTTTACCTTATACCTTACACCTTATACCTTGGACCCATGATTTATATTTTTTCCCAAACGCCTAGCGTCTAGTGCCCAGCGCCTCTTATTTATTTCCCGAACAGTCCAAGAATCCTCTGTGCTGCATCTTTCGAAAACGCCCCCACCTCCAGTATGGGGCCCACGCACATGGGGCAGCCGTGTTCGCACGGGCATGAGTCGATCAGGGTCTTCACCGCTTCCAGAAGCACTTCATGCTTTTCAAAGAGCAGGTCGGAGAAACCGATGCCGCCCGGGTAGGCATCGAAGATGAACACAGTCGGGTCGTAGGCATCCACCATGACCTCCCCGCCGGCAGTTCCCGTCTCGGGCGAAGACACGATCGTACGGCTGCCCGTGCCCTGGCGCACGTACCATTCCCCGCTCTTGTCCCCGATGCAGTGGTCGATATCGCGGATATCCGCCATGAGCAGGACCGCGGCGATATGGTGCAGGGCATAGGCCAGGCCCCGAAGCCCATCGATGATCTCCTCGCGCCTGATCTCGAGGGTATTCAGCAGGTCCCAGGGGATGGTGAACCAGTAGCTCGTGGTGTGCATGTCCTTCTGCGGCAGGTCGACATCGCCGTAGCCCACGTTCTCCGAGGTGTAGAACTTGATCTTCTTGTACCCCACCACCTTGCGCACCACCTGCACCTCGCCCTGTTCCACGATGATGGAGCCGTTCATCTTCTTGTCGAAGTCGTCCATGACGCGCACATTGGTGTAGGTCATGGCGTCGGTGTAGTAGTCCACGTCCACCTTCTTCACGTATGCCTTCTTGCGTTCCAGGTCGAGGTGATCCACGTGATACTGCTGGGACTCCACCATATAGATGGCATCATCGTGCACCGTGGTAAAGGCGCTGTCCCAGTCCACCTCGGCAATGACCCTGTGATTCCCTGTCTCGGTGGTATCCACCACCACGATGTTCTCCGGGTTGATGGTGCGCAGGCTCACCTCGTCGGCAGGGTAGCTCTCGGCGGCCCAGTGCCACCGCTCGTCCACCCGGTGGAGCACGCCCTTTTCCTCGAGGTAGTCGAGAAACTCTTCGAGGTCTTCCTTCCCGAAGCGTTCGCCCTTTTCAAAGGGCAGCTCGAAGGCCGCACTCTTGATATGGTGGAGCAGGATGAGCAGGTTGTCCGGGTTGACCCGGCAGTGCTCGGGGGAGCGGGAGAAGAAGTAGTCCGGGTGCTCCACGATGAACTGGTCCATGGGGGTGCTCCGGGCGATGAGGATGGCGACGCTGCTGCCGGCCCTTCGTCCTGCCCTGCCCGCTTGCTGCCAGGTGCTGGCGATGGACCCGGGATAACCTGCCATGAGGCAGGCCTCCAGGTCGCCGATATCGATACCCAGTTCCAGGGCATTGGTGCTCACAACACCCATGACTTCGCGCTGCCTGAGGCCTTTCTCGATATCCCTGCGCAGGTTCGGGAGGTAGCCTCCCCGGTAGCCGGTCACAAAACGGTCGTCCACCGGTGTTTTGCCCTTGAACTTGTCCTTGAGGTACTTGGTGAGCACCTCCACATTGAGCCTGCTCGTGGTGAACACGATGGTCTGTATGTTGTTGCCGATGAGCTCGCTCGCCAGGTTCCTGGCCGGGGTCAGGGCGGACTGCCTGATTCCCAGCTCGCGGTTAATAATCGGCGGATTGTACAGAATAAAGGTCTTCTCGGCCGTGGGGGCCCCGCTCTTGTCGAGGAGTTCCACCGGTTTTTCCAGGAGGCTCTCGGCATGCTCTTTCGGGTTGGCCACCGTTGCCGAGCAGCAGATGAACACCGGGTCCGCGCCGTAGAACCGGCAGATCCTCTTGAGCCGTCTGAACACGTTGGTCAGGTGGCTGCCGAACACGCCGCGGTAGACATGGAGCTCGTCCACCACGATGTAGCGCAGATTGGCAAAGAGCTTCTGCCACTTGGTGTGGTGGGGCAGGATCCCGGTGTGGAGCATATCCGGATTGGTCACCACCACGTGCCCCTGCCTGCGGATTGACTGGCGTGCATCGTCCGGCGTGTCCCCGTCATAGGTATATGTTTTGATGTCGGCATTGAGCTCGCCGATCAGGGAATGCACCTCGTGCATCTGGTCCTGGGCAAGGGCCTTGGTGGGGAAGAGATAGAGCGCCCTGGTCTCGGGCTCTTCGATAATCTTTTGCAGCACCGGCAGGTTGTAGCACAGGGTCTTGCCGCTTGCGGTGGGCGTGACCAGTACGATATCTCTTCCGGACCGTACCAGTTCCATGGCATGGGCCTGATGGCTGTAGAGCTTGTCTATGCCTTTTTTGTGCATCACCTCCCTGATCTGCGGGAGTACCCAGTCCGGATACGGCGCAAAACTGCCCTTGGAGGCGGGAATGTGTTTCAGTGCGGAACAATTCTCGACAAAACGTGGATTGCTCTCTGCCCGGATTAGCCACTCGGAAAGTTTCAACTGAGCCATTGCATGCGTTGCCTTTCTCACGGCAGGACATCGGCTGATGCTCCTGCCGCCACCCTGCTCTGCATTTGAACTGAATATAAAAAGGGAGCCAAGCTGTGTCAACGAAGAAAACAGTGCCTGCCCCCCGTTTGTTCTGCGTGGCCGTTATGCCTGCTTCTGCCCTTTCTTGCACTGGTCGAAGTCTTTCATGAAATCTTCGATGAGAAAATTCTCCAGGATCATATCGAGCAGGGGGTTTTCAACCTTGCGCTTCTTGGTGATCAGGTAGATCTTCTCGCACAGGCTCTCATCCGGTTCGGTGTTGAGGACAACAAGCTTCTGCCGTGATGGCGCATGCTGCAGCGTCAAAACGTTGAGCGGGGCCACACCGTGCCCTCGCATGACCAGCCTCCGGATGATCTCAATGTCCTCGATCTCGCCGATGATCTCCGGCTCCACATTATGTCTGTCCAGATACTCCATCACCATGGTGTTCATCTGTGTCGGCGCGGCCGGCAGGATCAGGGGCAGATTGTTCAGGTCCTGGGGGAATTGCCTGCACTTCTTCGCCACATGGGAGTTGGCACAAAAGACAATGGGTACCCGTCCGATCAGACGGTTGGTGATCCCCCGGGTTGATTTCGTAACAAACGGGGTATCGGTGAGAATGACATCCAGCAGGTGGTCGGCAAGGTCCTGGGTCAAAAGATCGATCTTGTCAGCCTTTATGGTAAAATGTGCATTGGAGACCGTGGTGAGGATATAGTTCAGCAGCGTATCGGTTATGGTTTTTGGTACATGGGGCGTAACACCGATATGGATATGCAGCTTCACCTGTTCGGACAGCTTCTTCACCCGGCCTTTGAGCTCCTGCCCCAGGTCAAAGATCATGGTGGCATAGGACAGGACCAGGTGTCCCTCCTGCGTCAGGGCGAGCCTTCGCTTCTCCCGGGTAAAGAGATCCACGCCAAGGAATTCCTCAAACTGCTTGAGCTGGGCGCTCAGCGTAGGCTGCGCAAGGCTCAGTTTCCGGGCGGCCTTTGATATGGAGCCTTCCCGTGCGATAACGTAAAAATAATATAAATGATGATAGTTGAACGGCAACATATAGATTTTTCAAATACTAACAATATAAATTATCTATTTTACAGATTTATACTATCCATAATATTATATTCATAGAAAAAATCAAGCTCAGTCAGAACATTATGAAAGAAATCGCCTGGGATATTTTGAGCGGCATTCAGGCTGAACATTTCCGGTACGTTCTGTACGAGCTCCCCTGATACAGACACATAAGTATGTATGACGGCTCCTGGTGAAATTATGAAAAGAAAGACGCCCTCAGAGAAATAGGCTTGCTAGTATACTTCATGTATTGAGATATACCTCCGGGGCATTAGCCCAAAGTTACCCGTGGGCTCTGTCAGAAATGACAGAGCCCATTTTTTTCATGAATACATTTGCAACAACGTTACCGTCTTTATATTCAACAGGGCATCTGCGGTGACCATCCCAAGAAATTTGTTGCATTTTCTCAATGATCCTCTATTATTAATTCAGTCCATCTTCGTGTTCACAACACTGAAGAAAGAAGCTTGGGTTTGATTTTTAGCAGCATGTCGGATATCCCGCCGGTTTTTGCGGGACGTAAGGAACAGGACCCGGGGTTTACCCTGGGATTAATCCCTTTGATGAAGAAAGAGAAAATGCTCATGCCCAAAAAGATCATAATCGGACTCGTTGTCGTCATTCTCGTCTACACCCTGAGTGGATTCTATCTCCTCCCGTATGTCCTCAGGTCTGTTCTCACGGACAAGCTTTCCGAAAACCTTCACAGACAGGTAACGATCGAAGATATCGATACCAACCCTTACATAATCTCGGCCAGGGTAAAGGGGCTTGTCGTAAAGGACCCGGAGGGCAAAGACACCTTCTCGTCGTTCGAGGAACTCTACATCAACCTTCAGGGTATATCCGCCTTCAAACAGGCGCTCATCATCAAGGAGATACGGCTGCTTGGTCCCTATATAAAGATAATCAGGGAAGATAATCAGCAGTACAACTTCTCCGATCTCCTGGGAGGTGAACAGAAGAAGGATCAGGGAGAAAGCAAACCCGTTGACTTCTTCCTGGGAAACATCCAGGTAACCCGCGGAAGGGTCGACGTGGTGGATTCTCCGAAGAACACGGAGCATGAACTCACCGACATATCCTTTACACTGCCCTTCCTGTCAAACATAGGAGAGCATTCAGAGGTCTTTGTCCAGCCCCATTTCGAGGCAACCATCAACGGAACCCGCACTGTTGTCGAAGGTCAGTCAAAACCGTTTCATGACTCCCTGGAAACGATTTTCCAGATCAACCTCAAAGGGATCGATATCCCGTACTATCTCGAATACCTGCCCAAAGAGATCGAGATGAAAATCCCATCGGGAACCCTCGACCTACAGGCTGCAGTATCGTACACCCAGTTCAAGGACAAACCCCCGGTTCTGCAGACCACCGGCAAGCTTGGGCTAAGCAACCTCTCGGTCACAGACATGAAAGACCTCCCGCTTATCAGCATCCCCCAGGTCACGATCGGCATCGCTCCTTCACAAGTTCTGGCGCGGACAGTCCATCTCTCAGGCGTGGATATTGTCTCTCCGGAGGTACACATCAGTCGGGACAAGACAGGGGCAATCAACTTCAGCAAGGTAGTACATAAAACACAACCTGCTGCCAAGACCGAACAAGTTACTGAGGAGAAGCCCTTTTCCCTGACGGTTGACAATGCGGCCATCAAAGGCGGCACATTCACCTTCTCCGACAGTTCAGCCGCCGATGAGGTGAAGCTTAAAGTGGAAGGCCTCGAGTTCTCCGTGCAGAACATGTCCACGGATGAAGGCAGCACAGGCACGGCCAACCTGGCCTGCCGGGTGAATGGAAAAGGCTCGGTTTCCACCAGTGCAACCTTCGGCATTGCTCCGCTCTTCTGCGATGCGAAGGTAAAGGTTGCCGGACTGGAGCCCGCATGGGTGCAGCCCTATTTTTCCGATCAGGTCCGCATCGTCATCAGCAAGGGCAGTGCATCCACCGATGGAACACTGGCGCTGAAGAAAGTCGATGAGAAAGGTATTGAGATTTCATACAGAGGCAATGCAGAGCTGAGGGATTTTGCCACAATGGACAGGGACTATTCGGACGAGTTTATTTCGTGGAAAAGCCTGAGCCTGGCTGAACTGGATGTGGGATATAATCCCACGTATATCGATATCAAGGAGATCTCGCTGACGGATCTGTTCTCACGGGTCATCGTCAATAAAGACGGCAGGATCAACTTAAACACCATCGTAGAACAACAGCAGGAGACCCCGGAACCTGAGAAGCAGGAAGCGAAGAATGGCATGGAGAAAATTCAGATCGAGAAAATCTCTCTAGAGAACGCAAACCTCTCCTTCCTGGACAAAAACATCACGCCCCACGTGACCACGCAGTTGACAAATATCGAGGGATCGGTCACAGGGCTCACATCGCAGGAGACAAAGACCGCGACGGTCAACCTTTCCGGCAAGCTCGACAACACCTCCCCGCTCCTGATCGAAGGAAAGATCAATCCGCTCAAAGGAGACCTTTTCGTCGATCTCAAGGTGAGTTTCAAAGACATAGACCTTACTCCCGAGTCCCCCTACGCAGGGAAATACCTGGGCTATGCGATACAGAAAGGAAAGCTCTCCCTTGACCTGAACTATCTCATTGACAAGAAAAAGCTGGATTCTCAGAACAATGTGTATATCGACCAATTCACCTTCGGCAACCCGGTGGACAGCCCGGACAAGACAAGCCTGCCGGTGAAGTTTGCGATCTCCCTCCTCAAAGACCCCCAGGGGAAGATCAATCTGCAGCTTCCTGTTTCCGGCCAGACGGATGATCCGGAGTTCCGGGTGGGGAAGATTATCCTCCAGATGCTTACAAACATTATCAAGAAGGCGGCAACATCGCCTTTCTCTGCTCTGGCCGCACTGTATCCCGGTGCCGAGGAACTCAGCTATCTGGAATTCGAATATGGAAAGGCCAGCCTCCCTGAAGGAAGTGCAGAAAGACTCGATGTCCTCCTGAAGATACTCTCTGATAAGCCATCCATAAACCTCGATATCCAGGGTTATGCCGACAGGGAACATGACACGAACGGTCTTGTACAGCACTTCTTCGAAAGAAAGCTGAAGTCACAGAAGCTCAGGGACATATTGAAGGAGGGATCTCCTGCCACTGCAGTGGATGAGATCATCATCGAACCGGATGAATATGATGAGTATCTGAAAAAGGCCTACAAGGCCGAGACGTTCTCCAAGCCGACAAATGCCCTGGGATTGCCAAAATCACTGCCTGCAGAGGAGATGGAAAAGCTCATGATTGAACATATCGAGGTGGGCGACAACGATCTGCGGCTGCTGGCTGCCCAGCGGGCACAACAGGTCAGGAACTACCTGATAAAATCGCAGAAGGTCAATCCGGAAAGGATATTCCTGGTCACAGAACAACAGATCTCTCCGGAAAAGATCGAAGGAGTAGCAGAGGCCCGCGTGGAGCTCAATCTGAAATGATACAGTGCCCGGCGCCTTCATGGGCCTGGCAATAGAAACGACTATGACTCGGAACCATGTCATGGATGACCGGAATAAATCCGGTCTGTACCTTCGATATATGAGGGAGGAATAACATATGAAGGACCTGCCGGAACGGATATCTTCCGCCACCCATTTCATCCAGGAAGGGATCTGGAGAATCCGCATCAAAGATCTGACGAGAGCACAACATATTCTGATCAGGTACACCAGGATCCTTATAATAAGCGTAAAAGAATTTATCGAGGATAGATGCCCTCTTAGGGCCTCGGCACTGACGTTCTATTCGCTGCTCTCCATTGTCCCCGTGGTGGCCATGGCCTTTGCCATCGCCAAGGGATTCGGCTTCCAGAAGCGGCTTGAACAGCAGTTCCTGGAAAGATTCGAGGGCCAGGAACAGGTCATCATGCAGGTAATCGAATTTTCCCGCAACATGCTGGAAAACACCAAAGGAGGCCTGATAGCCGGTGTGGGCGTAGTCGTTCTCCTCTGGGCAGTCATCAGTGTTCTGGGACAGATCGAGCAGTCCATGAACGATATCTGGGGGATAAAAAAGGCACGGTCTATCGGGAGAAAATTCAGCGATTATCTTTCAATCATGCTCATCGCCCCTGTTCTCCTCATCATGTCCAGCAGCGCAACGGTAGTGATCGCGACCCAGTTGAGCCGGATAATGCAGAAGATAGAATTGCTCGGGGTGTTCTCGCCGGTCATCAGCCTCGTATTGGGCGTCCTTCCGTACTGTCTCATCTGGATACTCTTTGCATTTGTCTATATCTTCATGCCCAACACAAAGATCAATTTTCTTTCAGGCCTGATAGCAGGTGTTGTCGCGGGGACAATCTTTGTAGTCGTGCAGAAGTTCTATATTATCTTCCAGGTCGGGGTGGCCAAATATAATGCCATCTACGGCAGCTTCGCCGCATTGCCGCTGTTTCTGGTATGGCTGCAGCTGAGCTGGTTCATCGTACTCTTCGGGGCAGAGCTCAGCTTTGCTCACCAGAATGTTGAGGCATACGAGTTCGAGCCGGACCGGAAAAGGATAAGCCCGGCATTCCGCAAGCTTTTAAGCCTCCAAGTCGTCCATAAGCTCGTCAGGAATTTTATCCAGGGGGAAAAGTCCATGACAGCACCGGAGATATCCGAGACACTGGATATACCGATCCGTCTGGTTCACGAGATACTCTTTGATCTTTCTGAGTGCGGTCTGGTAACCGAGACAACATCGGAAGATGAAAAGGAGGTGGCCTATCAGCCTGCCCGCGACATCAATGATTTCAGCATTTCATACATCCTGGAATCGCTGGAGAAGAAGGGAATCGATTCAATCCCTGTTGCCAGGACAGATTCCTTTACCGCCCTGTCAGAGTCGCTGGAGGAATTCGGTACAGCCATCGAGAAATCACCGGCCAACAGACTGCTGAAGGACATCTGAATAATACCGCAGCCCTGCTGAAACCAGCGGGATCTTCGAGAAATCTGCGGGACAAAGAGAAACACCTTCATACACATTCTCATGTGTTAATTTTTTCTCAATTCAGACCGATAAATTCCATATTATTACGGCATCGAGAAATATGTTGGGGAAACGGTTCATATGAATCTGTCATAATTTCTCACTGCCTATTTATTTACGGGGCTCTTTGTATATGACGATTTACAGGAAGACTATACTGATTGTAGGAATATCCCTGATTGCCCTCATCACTGCACTCGGAGTAACCTCAAGCATCATTATTACGGACAGATTCTCTCTTCTGGAAGAAGAAGATGCCCATCACAATGTGCTACGGGCAAAGAATCAGTTTTCCGACATACTCTCGAAACTGGAAAGCACTGCGGGTGACTGGGCACCATGGAACGACACGTATCTGTTCGTTCAGGGGAAAGATCCTGGTTATATAGAAAACAATCTTAATGATGAGACTATTGTCAATCTTGGGATCAATTTCATGCTCTTCCTGGACAGGACCGGGAATCTTGTCTATACAAAATGCGTCGACCTGGAAACAGGCGAAGAGGCACCTGTTCGGGAGGGACTCATCGATACGGTCCTTTCTCACCGGGCATCCGTAACAGTCTCTGGAGATCAGACAGGTGGATCAGGCATACTCATGCTGGATTCGGTCCCGGTGTTCATTGCCTCCGAATCTATCCTGAAAAGCGATTCAAGCGGACCCAGCCAGGGAACACTGGTAGTGGGTAAATATCTGGATGCGTCACAGAAGGCGATGATCGAGGAGCAAACGCAGTTATCCATATCAGTCATTAGCTACAAGGATTTTGTCAGCACAACCAAATACACAGCCATACTCTCACAAATGAATACAGGCACGAACACCGTAATACAACCCCAGGACAATGAGATCCTTTCCTGTTACTTTATGGAGAATGACATTGAGGGTGATCCTGCCATTATCCTCGAAATAATGTCTCCCAGGCATATCCGCCAGCATGGAATCAGCATGTTGCAGTATTTCATAGCCGCACTTATTGCAACCGGTCTGTTTACCCTCTTCCTCATCCTGTCCCTGCTTGACAGGCTGATCCTGTCCCGGCTTGGAGGAATGAGTACCAGGGTGCGTGAAATAGCCGATGAAGGAGACCCCTCTCTGAGACTCGAGGAACAATCCCCGGACGAGATCGGAAGTCTTGCATCCATGATCAACAGCATGCTGACGTCTCTGGAGACTTATCATCAGGAACGGGTCAAGGCCGAAGAGCGGTATCGGGCCATCGTGCAGGATCAGACAGAACTCATCTGCAGGTGTACACCGGACGGGATCGTGACATTCGCCAATGACTCTTTCTCACGCAATCTCAGCAGACAGGGGGATGAACTGATCGGGAAGCACTTCTCCTCGTTCATCATGGAAGACGACCGCCCGCTCCTGAGAAAGTCGCTCACACAAAATGACGGCAAAGATCTCGATGGTTTTGAAGTGAGAGTGATCAGTCCGGATGATACCGAACACTGGTATCATTGGAATTACAGTACGATCTTTGAAGAGAACGGGCTGCCCTTTGAGCTGCAGCTGGTCGGACGGGATATCACCGACAGGAAAAGGGCCGAACTTGCCCTCCAGGAGAATGAAGATTATCTCAGGAGCCTGTTCAATTCAATAAGTTGTGGAGTTGTCGTTATAGATCCTGAAAAACATGTCATCTGTGATATCAATGCCAATGCACTTCAGCAGTTGAACAGAGAGCGGCACGACGTTGTCGGACATGTGTGCCACGATTGTATCTGTCCGGCGGAAAAAGGAAGGTGCCCTATCACCGATCTGGAGCAGACAATCGATCTGTCGGAAAGAATATTGCTGAATGCCGCCGGTGAAACGATCCCTATTCTGAAAACAGTCATCCCCATAGTAAGAAACGGTAAGAAATACCTGATTGAGAGTTTCATGAATATTGAGGCCCTGAAAAAGGCGGAAGAAGAATTGCGGAAGAGAGAAGAGACGTACCGCCGCTTCTTCGAACAGGACCTTACCGGTGATTTCGTCGTAACGCCCGATGGGCGGATCGTTGACTGCAACCCTGCTTTTCTAAAGATCTTCGGATATGACAGCATTGAAGAGATGAAAGAGGTGAATGCTTTCTCGATTTTTTCGGACCATTCATGTTCCGGAACCTTCGCAGATACAATACGCGAAAAAGAGCTTCTTGAAAATCTGCACCTGGAACTGAAGAAGCGCGACGGAACGACTATTCACACAATCGGCAACTATATTGGGATGTTTGGGGACGACAACAATATAACCGAGATCAGGGGTTATGTCTACGACGACACCGAACGTGTAATGCTCGAGAAGGAACATCGTCAGAGGCAGAAAATGGAGGCGATCGGAACACTTGCAGGGGGAATCGCACACGATTTCAACAACATCCTCACTGCAATTATCGGATACAGCGAGATAGTCATGAATTCCCTGGAAAACAATACAAGTGTTCAAAAAGATCTGGATCAGGTTCTCAGGGCAGCGGGACGTGCCAGGGATCTGGTTAAACAGATACTTACGTTCAGCAGGGGGACCGAGCAGGAACTGAAACCGGTACAGGTAAATCTGGTTGTCCAAGAAGCGCTCAAGCTTCTCAGGGCGACCCTGCCCATGACCATAGAAATGAGTCAGGACATCAGAAGTTCCTCGCTTATCATGGCAGACCCGACACAGATACATCAGATATTGATGAACCTGTGCACGAATGCCCGTGACGCCATGATCGGAAAGGGCGGAAAACTCACTGTAACACTGTGCGATACGATATCCGGTCATGACTTCACCTGCAAGTATAGCCAGATCAAACCCGGGAAATACATGATGCTGTCCGTAAAAGACACCGGCTGCGGCATGACGCCCGATACAATAGAACGGATCTTTGATCCATTCTTCTCTACAAAAGATACCAGCAAAGGAACCGGGCTGGGTCTCTCGATGGTACATGGCATTGTAAAAGGTATCGGCGGCACCATCACGGTGGAGAGCGAACCAGACAAGGGCACTACATTTTCCGTCTTCTTCCCCATCATCGATGACCGGGAAATATCAGATCACACCATAAGAACTCCCATCTCAGGCGGTACAGAGAGAATTCTCTTCGTGGATGATGAGAAGATTATCGCTGAAATGGCGACTCGGATGATTGAACATCTGGGCTATGAAGTGTCAGCAAACACAGACTCCACAGAGGCGCTGGAGGTTTTCAGATCGTCTCCGCACATGTTCGATCTGGTAATAACAGACATGACCATGCCCGGGATGACCGGTGTCGACCTGGCAGAGGAACTCATGAAGATCAGAGAGGATATACCTATCATCCTTTGTACCGGATACAGTGAGAGCGTCACGGAAGAGAGCGCGAAGGACATGGGGATCAGGGAATTTGTCATGAAGCCCTTCGTGATGGAAAGGCTTGCCACGGTTATTAAAGAAGTCCTTGAAGGTCAAGACCGTTCAAAGTCCGCCGCCTGATTGATCCCACAGCAATAGCACCTGTCACCATCATGTCGATTACAAAATCATGCCCATTTCCTGCTTATCTTGCCTTTACTGATTTTCCCCTTATATTTTAATTAAGTATGGTATCCATAATCAGGCGAAAAAATGCCCTTCACAGGATTGTGATCCCTGTGGGGATCGTTGTCCTTGTCATGGTTCTTGCTATCAATGGATATGACTACGCCCCGCGCCTTTTAGAGTTCTCGCCGGTACTGAGCCGGTTGCTTTCAAACATCTGTGCGCTGGGCATGTTCGTGAGTATCTGGCTCGGCGTTTTCATTGCCCATCCCATGGCCTTCTTCGCAGGTGCGAACGTGAAGGAGCGTTTTGTCGTATCGTTTCTCACTCCGGTCATCTGGTCGATCAAGCTGCTGGTTGGTTCGTCCGCCATCTACAGTGGAGGAGATCTGTTTTTCTGGGTGTTCTACCCGCTCATACCCGGTGTCATGGGTGCCACCGCCCTGAATTTGGGGATCTCGGAGATGATCTGCCGTACGATCATGAAGAAAAGGGATCCCCGCTCGATTTCCGCACTTGCACCGTCGGTGGTTATCCCCTTGTTGATCGGACTCATTATCGTCCCGCTCTCCCTGTACAAGGGGGGCACGGTGTTTTTTTATTTCTTCGTTGACTGCTATACGTTGCTGTTTGGCTGAACAAAGGAGCGTTCATGGGTGGAAATGATCAGGGGAGTTCCGCAGGCAAAGGCCTGACCAGGAGAGAGGTGCTGAGGCTCCTTGGAGGGACCGCCGGGGCATGCATGCTCTCGGCAGGTATCCCTGGGCTCACGAACGCACAGGCGGCCACAAGACCCAACATCATCTTTATCCTCTGTGACGATCACCGGTGGGACCATCTGAGCAGTATGGGCCACCCGTTCTTGAAAACAGCCAACCTCGACCGCATGTACACAGGCGGGGTCCTGTGCGAAAACGCCTTCGTCACCACATCGCTGTGCAGCCCGAGCAGGGCGAGCTTTCTTACCGGGCAATATGCCCACAAGCACGGGGTGAAAAACAACATCACCCCCTGGAACAACGACAATGTCACCTTCCTGGAGATCCTGAAGCAGCACGGCTATGACACGGCATTCATCGGAAAATGGCACATGCCCGGAAAGGGTCTCCCCACACTCAGAGGGGTCGACAGATTCATCTCGTTCACAGCCCAGCGGGGCCAGGGCCAGTACTACAACTGCCCGCTGTTCGTAGACGGTGTGGAAACCCCGTCGCGCAGGGAATATATCACCCAGGAACTCACCGACTATGCACTGGAATTCATCGGGCGCAAGAGAGACAACCCATTCTGCGTGTACCTCTCGCTCAAGGCGGTCCATCACCAGTGGCTGCCGCCGAGGGATCTCAAAGGCATATACAAAGACGTAAAAGACCTTGGCCTGCCGCAAGAGGCGGACAACTGGCTCGGTCTGGTGAACAACAACATCACCTACGGCACACTGGGAAGACTTGACGACATGTACCGGCGATACTGCGAGACCATCGTGTCGGTGGACCGCGAGGTGGGCCGTGTTCTGGAAAGCCTGGATACACTGGGAATCAGCCAGGACACTGCGGTGATATTTGTTGGTGACAACGGGTTTTTCTGGGGCGAGCACCGCCTCGTCGACAAGCGCTGGGCTTACGAGGAGTCCATCAGGGTGCCGCTCCTCGTGCGCTACCCGAGGCTGATCAAGAATCCCGGCAGAAAGGTACAGGAGATGGTCCTGAACATCGACCTCGCACCCACGGTACTGGATATTGCAGGCATCACCCCGCCTGAACATATACAGGGAAGGAGCATTGTTCCGCTCCTTGAAGCATCACCGGTTAGTTGGCGCACCTCCTGGCTCTACGAGTATTACCGGGACTATCCCTACACCGTCCCCGACCTGTTTGCCGTACGCACGGATACATACAAATACATCGAGACCGGCAGCAATCACTATCCCCCGGAATTGTACAATATCAGGCATGATTCCAAGGAGATGCACAATCTCTATCATGAGGACAAAGCAGCCCCGATCCTGACCCGGATGCAGGCCGAGCTTGAACGGCTGAAAAGGGAAACGGGGATGGAAAAACCATGACTTGGGGAACACGATCTCAGGCAGAGCAAGACTTGGGGAGCATGAACCCTGGCAGAAGGCAGACCGAGCCTGTTAGCCCATGATCTCAGGCAGAAGTAAAAAATAAGAGAATCCCAGGTATGAGGTTTAAGGTATAAGGTGTAAGGTTAGAACTGATCTGAATCTTGAACCCTGAACCTTAGACCCTATACCTTACACCCTCTTAAATCACGAGCAACCCAGTTCAGGAAATCATCTCGCTTGCCACATTCATTACATTCGCCGCCGGCCGCTGGTTCCTTAGTTCATTGGCCATGAAGGCCATGGCCGGTGCCGTGTGCGAGAAATAGTCTCTATACCCGGCACAGAGATAGTTCAGTTCCTTCTCGCCTTTTTTCGTAGTTAAGAACCGGTTCTTCGGGCACTCGCCGCAGCACAATGCAAGATACTCACACCGCAGGCATTGTTTCGGCAGACGCTTGAACTTGTCCTGGCCGAAACGGACCTGTTTCTTTGACTCCGCACTATCTTCAGGCCCGTGTTCCCTGATATTGGCCAGGCGGTGCTGAGGGTATACAAAATGGTCGCACGAATAAATATCCCCGTCATGCTCCATCACCAGGGCCCTGCCGCAGGTGCGCTCAAAGATGCACAGCGGTGCAGGATGTCCCAGGGTACAGGCAAGGGTGGCGTCGAAGATCTGCACGAATGTCGACCCCACGTCACGGACCACCCATTCATCGAAGACGGTGGTGAGGAACTTTCCCCAGCCATCTGGAGAGACGCTCCAGGGTGTGACAAGATCTTTCGCCTTCTTTTTCTGCGTACCGGGCGATTTTTTCTCGTCCCGGATAAACGGGGCCTGCCGGGTGAAATTCCTCTCCTGAACCACAGGGATAAACTGTATGAACTCGAAGTGCTCGCGTAGAAAACCATAGATGTGCAGCGCGTCTTTCTCACTGATGTCGGTTACGCAACACAGGGCATTGCAGGGAACATCAAACCTTTTCAAATGTCCCAGGGCCGTCATGATTCGGTCAAAGGATCCTGTGCCAGCCGCATCTTTGCGATAATGATTGTGAATATCGGCCGGTCCGTCTATGCTCACCCCTACCAGGAAATCATGATCCTTGAGAAATGCCGCCCACTCCTCATCGATGAGTACGGCATTGGTCTGAAAGGCATTGGTGATCGTCTGACCGGGCCTTCGATATCGTTCCTGGAGCGTGAGGGCGTGTCTGAAAAAATCGATCCCGCACAGCGTAGGTTCGCCCCCCTGCCATACGAACTGCACCGGAAAGCCATCAGGCTGACTTGCAATATACCTGTGCACAAACACATCCAGGGTTTCCCGGTCCATAATGTACCCTCGGCTGGTGTGCAGCCAGCGGGTCTTGTGCCTGTAGAAGCAGTAGGTACATGCCAGGTTGCACACAGGACCTGACGGCTTTGCCATGACCTGGAACGGGTACCCGCCATGATCGGACTGTCTTGTCATGCATTCAACCTCACGTCTTGTCCCTTTCCTCTGTGCCTGAGTTCCCGGTCTTCTCTGTTTGCAGCAAGCCTACTGCCCGATCCTGCGCGCCGCAAGCGTACCGGCTGTCTGCATCGCTTCATCGAAATCAGGAATACCCGCCCTTCCCCCGTAGTCTCTGCAGGAAAGCGTTGCAACGGCAACAGAAAACCGCACAGCCTCAGGCAGTGCCATCCCCCTGCTGATGGCCAGAGCAAATGCTGCATGAAAATTGTCGCCGGCACCGGTGGTATCCCTGATCGCTACTCTGGGCGGCAGCACCTGATAAAGCCTGCCTTCATCTATATAGTATGCACCGTTATCCCCGTCAGTCACCACCAGCGTACCTGCAACCATATCTGCCAGTGAAAGAATCCTGTCTGCAATCAAAGAACCCGCAACCTTATCCCCAGCATCGTTGAGAAACTCCGACGAGGGGATAAAATAATCAGCAAGGGCCATCATATCTTCCATGCCCTCTCTCCACCGCTCACAGTCATAGACAACAACAGGAAGGCCGCTAACGGACTTGAGCTCTCCCGCCAGGCCGGTGACCTGCGGATCAAGCAGAAGCACCCGTGAGCGCTCCAACAGCATTTTCACCCTCGGGGTCAGATTCACGGGTGGAATGAGGGACCGTTCGTATATAATGGTGCGCTCGCCGGTAGCCCTGGTCACGAACACGTATGCAACCGGGGTGAGGCCACCTTTGACGATCTCCACGAGTGCGGTATCGACACCGCACTGTCTGAGTCGATTCAGGCAGATCCTGCCTTCCTCGTCATCGCCGATCCTGCCTATATAGCTGACCTCGCCGCCGAGCCGGGCTATACAGCACGAGGAGGTTGCACCCTGCCCGCCCCCTTCGACAAGCCGCATCTTAAGGGGAACCTTGGTATTGACCAGCGGGAACCGTTCCACCACCGAGATGTAATCCACGCATGCCCTGCCGATCACCAGCACTTCAATGGTCTTGCTGTCCTCTCCCACAAAACAACCCCGATGAAGCTGAATTCATATATACCAGGATTCTACCATGTTTATGCACAAAAGTGGATGAGAGGATCTGATGGTTCGTTTTCCATCTCTTTAGACCTGGTATATAGATCCCTTGGTCACCTCCTCCTTGCATTGAGCGAGCCGTTCCATTAACATTGATCCATGATGAGCAGGACAAAACCCATAAAAAACAAACCTGTCGGGGCATTCTTTGATTTTGACAAGACCCTCCTGGATGTGGAGAGCCCCAAACTCGGCATCCGCTACCTGTGGGAGCGACGAATGGTGTCGTTTGCCTACGTGCTGAAGATCATTTTCGCCAACTTCTTCTACAGCAGAAACTATATATCTGATGAAACAATGGCCCACCTCCTGCTCACCTTCTACAGGGGCAAATCACTGGAGATCTTTGAAGCAGGAGCTCAAGACTATTATCACGAGGTGATCCAACCGCATCTGGCCCCCAATATCCTGAACAAGGTGCACGAACACCGGGAGATGGACCATATACTCGTACTGGTATCCGCCGGGATCAGGTATCTGCTCAAGCCCGTGGTGGAGGATCTGGGCTTTGACTACCTGCTCTGCACCGATCTGGAAAAAGGCCCGGACGGCCTGCTTACGGGAAAACCTGCGGGCCCCGTCTGTACCGACACCAATAAAAAACGCTTTGCATCCAGGCTCGCGGACGATCTCGACATGGACCTGCTGCGTTCATATGCCTACGGCAATCACCACAGTGACATCCCCATGCTCGAAATGGTGGGGAATCCCCATGTGGTGGAGCCGAATGATGTGCTCTTGAAGGTCGCGCAGGAGAGAAACTGGCCTATTCTGACCTACCGCTGAAGCTTGACAGGCACCTGGATGGAATTATCTTAAACGGAAAAGATACTCATATGCTGCAACTGGATGCCGGTTGTCTCACATAATCTTGAGACAGGCCGGAACATGGTGGTTCTCTCGTGAGAATCATGGAAGGTGAATATGAAGATCATAAAAATCACCGGTGCCATTCTTGTCACCGCATGGGTACTGACCGGTTGCGCGCCGGTCATATCGGAAGAAGTGCGTTCTACAATCGATGAAACCATCAGCGTACTGGAGGTGATCGAGAATCCTTCAGCATTCACAGGATCCCGGGTACTCTGGGCAGGGATTGTCATCGATACAAAAGCATTCAAAGACCACACGATAGTCGAAGTGCTCCAAAAGCCCGCTGACTATCAGGGCAGACCCAAGACTGTCGACGTTTCTCAAGGCCGCTTCCTTGCCAGGTATAACGGTTTCCTCGATCCTGCAGTCTACACCTCGGGGCGTGAGGTAACCATTGCCGGGGAAATAGCGGGAACAAAGGTTTCCACTATCGGAGAATATGCATACACATACCCTGTTGTCCTTATTACGGAAATCCACCTGTGGCCGGTTGAGTCCGAGAAAGAGTATCATTACTTCTACTATCCAACCTATTACCACGACCGGTGGCGGTATTGGTGAAAAACTGACCAAGAAAGCCCAGGATCCTTGGCAGATCAAGACTTGTGGATCGTGAACCCAGGCAGCAGGCAGTTGGTCAAGATAGCTCGAGACCTGAGGCAGAAGAAAATATTTTTGAATCGTGGAGTTCTGAATGTTCCTATCTTCTGCCTTGGATCATGAACCTGATGTCCTGTCCTGCCTGAGGTCTTGAGCTTGAAGTCATGTTCTGCCTAGCATCTTGAGCTACCAGGCTCGTCCTGCCTTGTATTTCGAACCCTTTATCTCCATCCACTCATCTCTAATAAAATAGAGACTGGATCAAAAACAAAGAATTTACTATGAGCACATGCACAACTATGCCATTGTATGAATGATAAGACTCTTCATTTTCAAAACAGCGGGGTCGATACCACAACTATGAGAATTATTTACGCCACCGATATTCACGGCGACTTCGAGAAGGTCAAGACACTCCTGTACGGCACCACGGCAGATGTCTATATCATCGCAGGTGACCTGATCGACATGCCGTTCTACAATCTGGAATCTTCCATCCGCTACCATGAACTCCAGTCCTATTTCAACGGCCTGCGGAGAAGGATGCAGAAACAGGACATGCTGATAGAGGATTTTGTTGATGAACTGCTGGAGAATCCCGATGTTGACGACGAGATCCAGGAAACCGGCACCCGCTTCCAGCAGTACACTATCCGCGCCCGCAGAGTTATGCAGCAGAAATACAAGGTGTTGAAAAACATCATAGACACAAGGCAAAAACCCCGTATCCTCTGCATCCCGGGGAATTACGACATGGATCTCAAATTCACGTCCCTGCACGATAACGACCTGCACCTTCACCGGGTGGTGCTCGATGGGATGAAACTGAGCGGATACGGTGGAGCGGCAGTCTGGACGGCCGGCATCCCTGAACGATATATAGTACATTATGGAGCCGGTTTAGGCGAGGACGAGACGAACAATGAGATGTACCGCTACTTCAGGGCGGTGAAGCCGGATATCATTGTCGCACACCAGCCCGCCTACGGTATCCATGATACCGTTCCTCCGGGCGGACCTGTGGGCTCGCCATCACTGAGAACCTATTGCGAAAACAACGATGTCATGCTGTGTCTCACCGGCCATGCTCACGACGCATGGGGAGTTAGGCTGAGCGACAACACCCTCTATCTCAACCCTTCGAATTTCGGCACAGTGACCACTGCCAGCGGAGAGATTTCCGAGGGCGGGTTTTTCTACCAGATCGAGATCAAGGACCAGGCGGTAGAAAAGATCATATTCCGGAAGATCTGCAATGAGAAGATCTTCGATATCGCCGATTATTATGTAACCGGCGGTAAACTCGTGGAGGAGATCATTGATCAGGGCCGTTACTCTTCATTGACGAACCGTAAGAACCACGAGGCACAGGGCATTAACTATTCCCAGATCCCGCAGATCGAGCTGTACAACGACATAAAGAAGTTCTTCATGACCTTCCAGACACCTGAGACAGAGGACAGGATCGATATCTTGGAAGAGGTGGTCCAGCTCTTTAAGGACAAGATCAAGGGTAACATCGCCATGGACGTGATGGGCTCCGTAAACATGGGGATCTCTCACAAGACTTCTGATATCGATTTTGTCATTTATGTCAGGTGTGATTCGAAATGTATCGACGGATTCGGCAAGTGTGCTTACTTCAAACGGGCGGAAAACATGCTCCAGGAAGTGCTGGCCGGCAGATATGACTATGACATACTGGACTGTGTAGATCTCAACCGGGTAGAAAAAAGCATCAGGGAGAGAAATTACGAGTGCGATGCTGCCCAGCGTTTTGTGGCCTACCGTTCCCTGTGCCGTTCCATCAACTACAGATTCATTGCGCCGGTGGAAGATCTGCTCAACGAAAACATGCATTTCAGGAAAGAACTCGAGGGAAGCGTCCAGTCATACCTGCGCATATTCAGCACCACCACGACACATATGCTGTCCTTCAAGAAATACGAATCGCGCCTTTCCGCCCTCGGCGTAAAACTGCCCGAATCAATCAGAAGAAAGATCACCCAGTACCTGAAAGAGGAAAACGGCAAAGGTGATTAGGCATTTCTCCATGCGACAAGCAATGTCGATTTCAGTTACATAGGTCATTGTATAATAATTACCGGCTCCTGCCGGGGAAATGGAGTATATGCTCGACCAAGCTGCCGGCAGCCTATTGGCCTATCGGATAATATCGAGACATTTCATATCTCTCTGTGAGTTCCTCTCTTACCCTGCAAGGTGCCCGTATTCCTGGGCCCACACAATAAGAAAATCCTTCTGTTGAGAAGTTCTTCCTCACTTCTGTAGGGCTAAAAAAATTGATCCAGACCAGGATAATTATGTTTGATTTGATATATGTAATATTGTATATATATTCTTTAACGCATAATTTACCGGGGAATGAACATGGAGGTTATCTGATATGAGGCTCGGACAACTACGAATATTATGCATCCTTTGCATTACAGCCACGCTTATTGCTGTTCCATTCAATGGCAGCGCACGTGCAGAGCGGATATTCTTTGCCGGATACAATGGGGGATTCTACCTCAAATCACAGGAAGAAGGCGGCATGGAACTGAGGCTGGGTGGTTCCTTCCAGGCAGACTACCGCGCCTATGCAGAAAACGAACGGGCGGACAACCGCTTTGATATCCGAAGGGCACGGCTCATCTTTCGAGGCGGGCTTACCCAGTGGTTCCGTTTCGCCATGGAGTATGAGTTTCAGGGAAATGAGACAAACAATCTCGTGGATGCCTATGGCGAGCTGGTATTCAGCGGGCTTACCGCACTGCGATTCGGCCAGTTCAAGGAACCCTTCAGTCTGGAGTGGCAAAGCCCTGACAAGGCAAGCTGGTTTGTTGAGAGATCCATGGGCTACTACCTCACCCCGCAGCGGGACATCGGTCTGATGCTGCATGGCAGCAGATACGAGGAAGCACTTCATTTCGCCGTGGGATTCTTCAATGGTGACGGAGACGATGGGTCCACCAGAGGCAACCATCACGATACGCCAGAGATAACCGGCAGGTTTGTGGCAGCGCCATTGAATTCCTCTTCTATCGATCTGCTCCGCAATGCGCAGATCGGGGTGTCAGCGAGCTATGCGAAGATCGATACCGCCAATCTGGACCTCAAAGTCAAGAGCACAGGCATGGCCGGGCTCACCCGCAACCTGTATATCCTCACCCATGATACAAAGTTCGGTGTAATACAGGATGTCGATGCCCGCTACCGGTATGGGCTTGAAGGTGCATGGACCTGGCACAATATTTCTCTTGCGGGCGAATACGTTCACCTCACCTATACCGACCTTGATCCCTCGTCAGGCCCGACGCAGGATGCTGATTTTTCATCCTGGTACGTGAGCATGGCATGGTGTCCCACAGGAGAGTATTTCATCCTGTCCCAGGGTGCAATAAAACCTGTTTATCCTGACAGGTTCTTCAATCCGGCAGATGGGACATACGGCGCACTGTGCCTTGCTGTACGCTACAATCATTTTACCGGGGATGAAGACTGGATAACACCATCTGCAAACGTATCCGTACGCAAAACAGATGCCATCAGTCTTGCAGCCACATGGATCCTCTTTCCCATGCACCGGATCATCCTGGACTTCACTACAACGGATTTCTCCGACCGGATCAGGGCACGGGTGAATCCGGACGGCAGCATTGACTACATAGACAAGGAAAATGTGATCACATTGCGTATGGCAATGGATTTCTAAGGGGCGTGCCCCTCACTATATAAAAATATTCCGAGGAGGAAGAAGAGCCATGAGAAAGGTTATTTTGTTTTCATGCACATTCCTGATGCTGTGCATCATTGCATCGCCAGGATTTGCGGCATACCATCACCAGGGCGAAAATGACTCGTCCAATTTTCTCTCAGTGTACCCGGACAAGGCCGGCACAAAGCTTGACAGCTGTGCATTATGCCATTGCGGTGGAGAGGTCCCGAACAAGAAAGGCGGCGTGGACCTGGTCGGCAGCTGCCAGTGGTGCCACTATGCATACGGTTACGACGGATTGGGCCCGGACGGCGAGGGCGGGAATATCCTGGAAACCTTAAATACATACGGTCTGGATTATGGTGTAAACGGAAAGGATGCCGATGCCATCTCTGCTATAGAAAATGATGATTCCGATGGAGACGGTTACAGCAACATCACCGAGATAGAGGCAACCCGCTATCCCGGAGATGCCACAGATGATCCAACAAAGACCCCTGCCCCGTACAAGGTATACACCAGGGCTCAGCTCGAGGCCATGACTCAGCACACTCAGTTCCTGCTCATGAACACGAGCCGCTCCGGCGACTTCTATGCGGAATATACCGGTGTACCCATGAAGGATCTTTTAGACGATGCCGGTATTCTCCCCGATGCAACCGGTATCACTGTTTTCGCTCCTGACGGCTGGTCACAGTATCATCCCCTGCAGTACAGCGAAGACCTGGAGATGTATCATGTCTATGGCAACATGCCGGATCAGGACTACCAGTACCCGCCGGCCACGTATTATTACAATACTCAAGCGGACACTGCCCTGAATGTAGACTATGGATGGTGTGATTACATAGCCCCCTCCTGTGTGGGACGTGCACATGGAGACAACATCTTTGTCGACGGTGGCCTCAAGGCGATCCTGGCTCTGAAACGCGAAGGCGCAAACCTTGAACCTGGTGTCCTGACCGATGAGAACAAACTCGACGGCGAAGGGCCGTTCCGGGTGGTCGTACCCCAGAAATCCCCGAATGCCCCGGACCAGTCAAGCAAATCAGATCAGCAGGATGTTGTCTGGCCGTATGTCTATGATTGGGACCACAATGCAGGGGCCTGCACGCGCTCGGTAACAATCATCAGGGTGGAACCCCTGCCGGAGGGTACGACCGATATCAATCTGCTTGAAGCCGGGTGGGCATACATAGACGAAGACGATCCTTCCAATGACAAGATCGTCATTTATGGTGCTATCGATGGTGGAACTGCCGTGGGAGAAGATGACCCGGATCAGACAGGAGACTCCGGCGGCGGTGGCGGCGGATGCTTCATCTTCTCGGCACAGAAAGAGGAATGTGCGCTCTTTGCTGCCCTGATTCTTGGAGGCATCCTGCTGTTGGCAGGCATCTCTGTTTCGAGAAAGACTACCCGAACAAGGTAAGGCACAATAACAAATGCATGGAGACGGGATCTTCCCTTCCCCGGTCCCGTCTCCACCTGTTGCGGTAGCATAGACACTACCATATCAAGAATATACCTCTCCATATGGTTAGCCTCGATAAGTGGGGGCGCCACGTGCGCCCCCCTCTTATCGCAAAGGCACCATTGCAGTTCATTAATGAAGAGAATAAGCACAGTCTATCTCTTCCCAGCCGTTACCTTTGGTGGTAAATGAATGGCCCGATGGGGACACCGGGCCAGAGATTAATTCACTGTTCTTCTTAAAAGAGGACCCGATTCCGTCACCCGCCCGCGGTCTCTGATATGATCCTGGCGATCTCCTTGTGTATATCCATGGTGTAGTTCGGATTCAGATGCATGATGTTTGCGCAGAATTTGCCCTCGGTGCAATAGCCGAGACTGCACTTGGGTTCGAAGAGGAATGCAAGGTCCGGCAGGTGCTGCTTGAGCGACTCGGCCTTCTTTTCCGAGGTTATTCTCCTCTCCGGCTCGCACTCGGTGCACAGCCGCAGGGGCAGTTCGAGGCTTATTGCATTGATGAGATCGTAGCTTTCCAGGGTGCGAAGACGGATGTTCCTCGGTACGGAATACAACGCATCGCGCGTGGGAATATTGTTCTCGATGAGTTTGCCATAGAACATGATCTGCCGCGCAGTATGATAGATATATCCTTGAAGGATCTCTTTCTCATTCTTGAGGTCGTCACTGATCACGAATGCCTTCTCCGCCAGAGGGAGGATCTTCGCAATATCCTGCCCGGCCTCAATGGCAGGCCATATCTCTTTCACCATCTTGTATGCACGGTCAGCAGCGGTATAGATGGATTCCACGTGCTGCGAAAGCGTTCCGTGGCGCTTCTGCTCGCTCCACACTCGCCACGACAGCGTTGAGATAGTCTTGATATTGAGGGCCTCATTGTACCTCCGGCAGAAGCTCGACAGGATCTCCTGGTTGCGGCAGGCTCGAAGGTAGAGGTCTGCGGCATCCTTGTAATCGCGGCATGCCTTGAAGCCCTCTTCGATCACCTTGAGCTCGTCTGCGATACCCGCAGGGAGATCATTCATCATACCCACCACCTTCGGGTCCACCGGGTTGCCGTATTCTTCATGCTTGTCAGCGGCATAATCGCCTGTAGGCTTTCTGAATATCGTGTAGTGGAGATAGGTCTCCCTGGGCACGGCCTTTCTCATCCTGTATATCTGGCCCATGCCGATCTCGTCTATCATTGCCTCAAGAGCATCAATGAAAAACGCGCACTCCTCCGGGAGATATGCCGTATTGTTTCGTCTCTCCTCTTCCACCCTGACCGCGAGGTTCACCAGGGAACTCAACGGCAGGACATAGAAGAGATCAGCCGGGTCATTATAGGGCTTGAGCTTGTTCAATGCCTGTATGGCATCGAACTTTTTGGTATAACGCGTCTTGATCTGATCTGAAAAAGCAAAGAGCTCTTCAGAGATTGTCCGGTATTCCTCGAACAATTCGGTATCGGCACTGATGGATCTCGGCACCACGAGTTCGAGGGGCTTGGTCTCCCGCCTGCGTCCGCTGGTGACAAGGGAACGCGAATACACAACCCCGGTCAGGGCGGAATCGATCATCTTGGTGCCATTGACCCCCAGGGCAATGACGGGGAGACCGTCCAGCGAATGGCCCCTGCCTATTCCGGAAAGATTCTTCTTGAAGATCGTCTCAGGTATGTTCTTGCCCGAATCATGTATCTTGAGCAGTTCTTCTTCCAGGTCGGACTGGTAATCCACCGAGCGCGCAACCGCCACCTGAATCAATGCCACAACTTCATCCGGGCCGAGAAATTTCCTGCCCAGTTCAGAGATAACGGCACTGTTCTGCGTGGGAACAGAGGGGAGAAAGTCGAGCAGTTTCACCTTGAGGTCCTGCGGTTCCAGGTATGTCTTGCCGTTCACTTCATATGCCATTGCAATCCTCCAATGAATATCTCCCATGGTTGTATCTCTTCACCACGATTGAATCAATGATTTATTCGTCCGGGTTCAAAGAAACAACCTTTGGCTTGGATTGCACCGGGGAGATAGACCTCTCAACCAGCAGTTATAAATCGTCCCGGTTCAGGATCATCGGCCTGTTCCCGTATATGAATAGTAAATATGGAACGATCAAGGGCATGAAGCCTGGACAGGCGCTTGGCCCCGTTCCTTAAGCCCGCTTGAAGGAATGAATCCGGAGCTTCTCGCCTGGCGTCACGTGATTCTCTGATAAAAACAAAATGTTGTGTCAAAAAGTTTTCGTCGTAAGAGCTTTTTTATGGAAAAATGAAGAGTTATCGTATACCGTGACTCCCGCTGCAAGGATCATGGACAATCATCATTGAATGATTCAGTGGTGCTGAATCATTGGGGTCCCACGCAGCAGAGGGGGAAACAGAACGTAACCTTGAGAAAGGAGAATGACATGAACGTGAAAAGGGCATTTGTTTTCGTACTTATCGGGATTATCGCCATGATGATCGGTTGCAGCGGCAGCAAATACAGTGATCTGGTGGATGTCAACGTCAAGTTCGTCAGCGCTATGGAGGACTATATAGCAGCCACTGGAAAGGCCACCACAGCCAAAGACATGGCCAAGGCCATCAATGACTATGCAGACAAGGTGGAAGAGCTCGCCCCCAAGATTAAAGAGACTCGGGGGAAATACCCTGAACTGATGAGCGGAGGCGAAGTCCCTGAAGAGCTCAAGGCCGTAGAGAAAAAGGCCCAGGGACTCTCACAGCAGGTGGCTGCAAGCTACATGAACATGATGAAATACATGATGGACCCGGGAGTACAGAAGGCCCAGGAGCGCCTGAATAAGGCCATGATGAGCATGCAGTAAGGAATACTCCCCAGATATTCAGGAGCATAGAGGTAAATAATCCGGATGAAAAGGCATGAGGGAATGTGCCGTCATCCGGTTCAGTGCACAGAATTCTTATATTGGATGCTCCCGGTGACCCACGCCGGGAGCAGGAAACGCAGCAGCCTGCCAGGATCCCTTTTCAACCCTGATATGGGCCTTTCTATAATCCCAGAAGAGGTGTCTTCATCACAAAAACCGCCGGCAGCACAAGGAAGAGGAAGATCAATGTGTTGCAGACAAACAGGGATGACGCCAACTCCGCATCGAGATCGAAGAGCACGGAGGTCACCACAGAGTACACTGCTGCTGGCATGAAGGACTCCAGCAGGATCACGGCCTTGAGGTACCCATCCAGGTACATGGTCTCCACGATAATGAATGCCGCCAGCGGAACAATCAGAAACTTTATCGCAGCCAGGCTCACATGAGCCCGATACGCCGATCGCATACCCGCGATTTGGAAGTTGATCCCCAGAGACAGGTACCCTATCCCGATGGATACCAAGAGCAGGATATCGATGGGGAAGTACACATCCGGACGCCGGATATCCAGCACGTGCAGCGCCAGAGCGGCGATAATGGCATAAATGGGCATATTCTGCCGGTTGATGAAAAACTCTTTCATGAATTTGAGGCTGTACGTGCTCTGTGATGACACCTTCTGCGCATAGGGAAAGAGCAGGAAAAAGACGCAGAACATGAAATAGGCGGTAAAGATAAAGGAGATGCCCAGCCCCTCTTCACCCATCATCAAATAGCACAAGAACCCGCCCATGGGATAACCCTGGTTGGCGATGGAAGAACTGATAAGAAAACTAGCCCTACTCCGGGGTGCAAATCCGAGCAGTGGGACGATAAAACGTCCTGCAAGCATACCGAGAAGAACGAGTACCATCCCGATTATAGGCAGCAGGATAAAATCCCTGGTGAGACTCAGTCCCCATATGCTCCACAGTATGATCAGGGGTTCGGCTGTCATGAGGTTTATCCGGATGAGACGCTTTGAGAAATCCGGGGCAGTAACACACCTTTTCCGAAGCATCATGCCCAAGGCAAAGGGAACGAAAATCATTATCTGAAAGATGAGAAATTTCATGGATGCCTGCCTTCGTTGTTGCCGTATGGATACGTGATGTTAACTCCAGGCAGAAGCACCGGGACCATATGCTGCCGGTGCGACCTGCCTTTGTACGATGGGCCTTTTCAGACCCCGCTCTTGCATTATTATGGCTGCGCAACAGCTAACCATCAATAACAACTCGAAGCAATGAAAAACTTATCATATCACCGGCAGCAAAGATCCGGTACCCTCTTTGCTGCCTCCAATTTCCAAACATCCTTGACTGGAGAGGCAAGAAATCATATGTGTGCTCCTTACGTATCGGGAAAAAAGAACAAAGGAGATACCCTATGTCAAAACTTCAATGGAACAATCCACCCGAGATGCAGATAGATACCGGTAGAAAGTATACGGCCAGAATCGAGACCCCCCGGGGAACCATCGAACTGGAACTCTATCCACAGTATGCCCCCAAGACAGTCAACAACTTCGTGTTCCTGGCCAGGCAGGGCTATTATGACGGTGTGACATTTCACCGGGTAATAAGCAACTTCGTGATTCAGGGCGGCGATCCGCTGGGTAACGGTAGAGGAGGCCCTGGTTATCAGTTTGAAGATGAGGTGAAAGACAACCCGCTGACGCATGAGAGGGGCGTTCTCTCCATGGCAAATGCCGGGCCGAACACGAACGGCAGCCAGTTCTTCATTACACATACGCCACAGCCGCACCTGAACGGAGAACACACCGTATTCGGCAAGGTAATTCAAGGCCTCGATGTGGTGGATGCTATCCGGCAGGGCGATACAATGGACAAAGTGACTATAATAGAAGAATAACAGAATTTATTACCCGGCCTCAAGGACAAGGAGGCCGGGTTACTTTACGAAAAGGGCTCTTATTCAGACGCCAGGCCTATACATGCTCAAGGTGCATCTTGTCCCATCGTTTCAGAAAACGCTTGATCTCCACCAATGCTTTTATTGTCTTTAAAAACAGTTTCTTCTGTTTCCGATAGGTTTGTGTGCCCTGCTTTCCCTGCCTGCGCAATGAATCGAGCGATTCACTGAGGTTCTTTCCTGCGACTTCAAAGAGCTCCTTATTGTGCTCAAGTTCCACAATCTGTTGAGTAACCTTGTGCATACCATTCCCTCCCTGTCATAACATAATGTCGTACACTGTATTTTAACGGCATTTCACAGATAAACCTTAAATAGAGGGTAAAATGCGGACTCCCTTTCTTAAACGACCGGGAGGCAGAAGTATGCACAAAGGAAATCCTGTCGCTTTTTCACATTCCTAATTATGAACTCCGGATCCAGAATCTCACTATCCCAGGGCAGAGATGATCGCAGTGGTGAATGCAATAAGGTCCTGCGGCGTGCGTGAGGTGATCAGGTTGCCGGAGAGAACGACCTCTTCATCCACGTACGTGGCGCCCGCATTGACCAGATCGTCCCTGATGGAAAAAAACGAGGTCAGTGTCCTGCCGGAGAGATTACAGGCGCTCGCCATGATCCAGGGGCCATGACAGATGGCTGCAACGATCTTGCCCCGTGCATCCATCTGACGCACGAATTCAATAGTCGCCTCACACCTCCGCATCATGTCCGGAGAATATCCCCCGGGAACTACAACCGCGGCGTAGTCCTGTGCACTGATCTGGCTCGATGCAAAATCACTGATTGCCGGATACCCGTGCTTGCTGAGATACTCCACTCCCTTTTCCGAGCCGATCAGATCCACCTGAAAGCCTGCTTCTTTCAGCCGCAGATACGGGTAGTGCAGTTCAAGGTCTTCATACAGATTCTCCACCAGGATCGCGATTCGTTTCATACAATCCTCCTGTATCAGCATTCTAAGGACAAAATAACATGCAGACCACCAAAATCCACGCCGGTACATTCGCACAGGCTTATTGCACAAACAGATTGCCTGTTAAACCGGCGAGCGGCTCACACTTTACATATTCTTGGAAATGTTACCAAGCTTTTCAGTGCCTGGGAACACCTCGGTCAGTGCCGCCTCTCTTGTAGACATCTGCATACAGAATATCCAGATCGTGCATCACTGCAACCTTGTGATCAAGCCCTGGTCCTGACGTGTGGTCGTAGACATCAAGTGCTTTCTGATACAGCTCTTCCGCATCCCTGTCCCTCTTCTGGCAGTGGTATACGGTTGCGAGGTAGTCGAGATCCTGGCCGATACGGTTGTCTTCCGGGCCGAATTTCTCCGCATAGTGGGCAGCCTTAAGAAAATGGAGCTCAGCCTTCTCGAAGCGCTTATGTTCATATGCCGCGGTCCCGGCATTATGGTGGTGGATCCAGAGTATCTCGGGATACCACAGGATCTGAAAAACCAGGGTTACAATCCCCAAGGTGATGAGAATCCATGCACTTTCGGCCTGTTCACCCGTTGCGAACCACATCGCCCCGAGAACAACGAGCGACAAACCGGTGTAAAACAGGAATTGTCTGATGCCGAAGTATGATATCCTTCTGATCTCCATGATTGCCTGCCTCCTTTCCTGCCCTGTAGAGATAATCGGGCTCTTTGTTCCTTTCAGTCTGAGGGGAAACCATTCACCGTCCATCGCCTTCACCCGCGATGAAGCAGGGAGACTCATGGCATCCCTCGTCATGCATGTGCAAACGAAGATCATGAAAATCCAAGATAGATCAGCACTACACTAAAGGATAAAAAAACATCAGGGAATCCAGCTGCAATAATAGCCGGAATGTGGGAAAAATCAAGGCACAGGATGCAGAAGGCACCAGATCATCACAAGAATGGAGTGTTCGATTCTACCCATGGTATCGCATGGATAAAGTGCCTCCTGATCCTGACCGGAATCGTGCAGTTCCATGAGATCTTGACGAAGGCTTCTCCTTTTACTTCTTTTTGAGAAGATCCTCCTCATACCCCATGGTAACAAAGTAGATCACCCTGTCAAAGAAAAGGACGACCCTGTTATTGAGCTCAAGCGCCTGATAAAGCTCATAGGCTGAATCGAAGAATTGCTTCTCCTGCACATAGAGCCAGAGGTGTCTCTTTATCAGCATGAATGCCAGCAACACCTCATGGAGAGGAATCCCTTCCCTGAGCCGCTTCCTTCCGAGTTCTGTATAGACCTTCCTGATCTCTCCGGACGTGTGTTTTTCGGTGCTGAGCCACGAACCGAGCTTGCTGTAAACATCGCGTACCCGTTCCTGCACCAGGTCTTCGGAAAGTGTGCGATACCCTTTGGTTTCCTCTCTGCTGAGAAGGTCCTTCACCAGCCGTTTTGACAGTTCCTCTGCATTGTCCTCAATTAATTTAATTAATTTTAAATAAATCATCATCCCTCCTGTTGAAAACTGTTTTATGAAACGAAGGTCCTCTCATTAGAAATAATAATGAGCACAAGGGCTTAGTGCAAGAAGTGACATGGGTATAAAAATCAAATCTATCCCAAGTCCATACTGAGTGCAGGCTTATTGCATGGATTGAAAGGACCCTCCTCCCTCATTATTTTAACTATTAGGACAGTTTTTCATTCATCACTAAAGGCGGATACAGGTATGGTATTTGAGCATGTCTTTATTGAAATATCTGCAATTCTTGTAATCGCAACCACCCTGGGGATTCTCGGACTCCTTCTTCGCCAGCCCCTTATCGTCGCCTTTCTCCTGACCGGGGTGCTGTCCGGCCCGTTCGGCCTTGGCATCATCACATCATATGACAAGATCGAACTGCTCGGACATATCGGTATCTCAATACTGTTGTTTGTCGTCGGGCTCAGGCTCGATCTGCATCTGATCAGGACAACCGGGCCGGTGGCCCTGGCTACCGGCCTGGGCCAGATTGCATTTACCATCCTGTTCGGGTTCATCATCACCATGGGCATGGGCCTTCCCCTGGTCAGTGCGATCTATGTATCTGTAGCTATGACCTTTTCCAGCACGATCATTATCGTCAAACTCCTTTCGGACAAGAAAGAGATCGAATCACTCCATGGCAGGATCGCGATGGGATTCCTCATCGTACAGGACATTGTCGCGATACTGGCACTCATAGTCCTCACCGCACTGGGCGGGGGAACAATAGGTGATCAGGCAGCGGCATGGGAGATAGCCTGGATCATGGGCAAGGGCATTGCCTTTCTCGCCTGTATCGCCCTTCTCATGAGATATGTCCTTCCGGGAATGACCGGCAGGCTTGCCCGCAACGCCGAACTGCTGGTGCTGTTCGCCGTTGCCTGGGCAGTCTTTCTCGGCGCACTCGGAGAATACCTGGGTTTCAGTAAGGAGGTCGGGGCGTTTCTCGGCGGAATATCACTGGCATCGACTCCATACCGCGAAGCCATTGGATCCAGGCTGGTCAGCCTTCGTGATTTCCTGCTCCTCTTTTTCTTCATAGACCTGGGATCCCGGTTGGAATTCTCTGCGGTGGGACCTCAGCTCGGCAAGGCCGCTGTTCTTTCACTGTTTGTCCTCATCGGGAACCCGCTCATCATCATGACCATCATGGGTATCATGGGTTACCGCCGCCGAACAGGATTCCTCGCGGGACTCACCGTTGCACAGATCAGCGAATTCTCCCTGATCCTTGCAGCGCTCGGGGTAGGTATAGGTCATATATCCAGGGATACCATGGGGCTTATCACCCTCATCGGGGTGTGCACGATCTTTGTTTCCACGTACATGATCCTCAACTCGGGAGCTCTGTACCAGGCACTTTCCCCCGCCATCAGGATCTTTGAGAGAAAGAGCCCGTACCGTGAGATCGAGACAACCGGCACGTGCGACCTGACAGACATCGACATGATCCTTGTGGGTCTCGGAAACTACGGGAGCAGTCTGGCACATGATCTCCTGAAACGGGGGAAGAAGATCCTGGGCGTGGACTTTGACCCCCAGGTACTGGGAACCTGGGAAGCTCAAGGTGTATCCGTCATGTTCGGAGATGCAGGTGATCCCGAATTCCTTGATCAGCTTCCGTTATCATGCTCACGCTGGTTTGTCAGTATGATAACAGACCGCAGGCTCAACCTTGCGATACTCCATCATCTGAGAGATCTCAGTTACGATGGGCACCTGGTGCTTACCGCCGGGAATGAAGAAGATGCTCAGGCCTACGAAAAAGCCGGGGCGCACCTGGTCCTTCGACCGTACCGGCATGTGGCAGAACATGCTTCAAACAAAATCACCGATGCCATGAAACAAATCCAGTAAATGATGCTACACAGCAAAACGCACCCTCATGCACCCAAATCTGCGTGGGTAGCAGGCAGGTCCCTCACGTCCCTGCAGACGTCACATTCAATTTCACATCCTGCCTGGTTGATTCCTTCCGTTCCTCCTGGGACATTGCGGTAAGCCGGATCACACCTCCTGCTGTCTGTTTCTGGACACCCACAGCAGCCACGTGATTCCAAGAATACCGGCAATGAGTGATGCGAAGATGATGCCGGTCTTGGCTATGGCCAGGGTCTCGGGCCTCCCTCCGAAGGAAAGCTCAGCAATGAAGATCGACATGGTGAACCCGATCCCGCCGAGCAGTCCCACACCGAAGATATGGCCCATGGTTGCCTCATGGGGCAGAGACACCATCTTCAACCGGATAAATATCCATGAGATCAGTGTGATCCCTATGGGTTTGCCCACAACAAGTCCGATTATTACGCCCAGAGTCGCCGGGTGTGTGGCAATGCTCAGCGGTGAGGGAAAATCAAAGGTGATCCCGGCATTGGCCAGCGCGAACAGGGGAATCACGATCAGTGCCACCGGCAGGTGGAGAAAGTCGAGCATCTTCTGCAGGGGAGGCTCTGCCAGGTGACCCTCGCGATCAATGGCCTTGAGTACTGAATACTGCTCCACGTTACTGAGGATGCATTCCCGTTCGCACGTAGTCTCGTCAAACTGCCCAGCCAGTTCCCGCAGCCTGTCTCCGAAAATCTCTGGATTGTAGCGCCCCCGCGCAGGGATGCACATGGCCACCACTACTCCTGACACGGCTGCGTGTACGCCGGAAAAGAGCATGAAGAGCCAGAGCACACCGCCCACGAGGAAATACGCTATGCTGTTGCGCACGCCGCTGAGATTGAATACCATGAGCAGGAAAAAGATCCCGAGAGCGGATGCGAATGCCCAGATATTGATGGCATCGGTATAGAATATGGCAATGACCACCACTGCGCCGAGGTCATCCGCGATGGCAAGCGAGACGAGAAATACCATGAGCGATTTGGGCACACGCCTTCCCAGCATTACCAGCGCCCCGATACAAAACGCGATATCGGTTGTCATGGGGATACCCCACCCCATGGCAAAATCCCCCCAGGGATTGAAAAGATAATAAATGAGTGCGGGTACCACCATGCCGCCAAAGGCAGCCACGATAGGCAGCGCGGCGCTCTTGAGGTCTGAGAGCTCTCCCACCAGGATCTCGCGCTTGATCTCGAGGCCCACCACGAAGAAGAAAAAGGCCATCAGGCATTCATTGATCCAGTGAAGGAGGCTGAGTCTGATGGAAAATTCCGCGATGCCGATGTACCCGGTGCTGTGGATAACATGCGCATAGATTTCCTTGAGCGGTGAATTGGCAAGAATAAGGGCAAGGACCGTTCCCGCCATGAGGATCAATCCGCTCGTGGTTTCCCTTTCGATGAATTGCTCAAAAGGGGTCATGATGCGTTCAAAGGATTTCTCCCACGGATAGAAGAAATAGCCGTCAGACCCCCATCGGAATCTGCTTTGATGTCTTTTCTCTGATCCATCAGCCATGGTTTCCCCCTTCATGGAGAAGAACTAATGTCACTATATGATTAAAGAATAAGACATTCCTTGAGAAGTGTAAACCCTGCTGAAGAGAGAGACCTGTGTCTCTCCCTTCAGGAGGTCTTTGGAACAGATGCTGTGGGTAACTTTTTGGCGTGATGGAGTGTAAGAATTGGAGTGTTGGAGTAC
>ERZ795057.664-NODE-664-length-34198-cov-7.738394_pt1 | contig 34198 bp, 32 predicted proteins | sample MGYA00375141_ERZ795057 | MGnify/ENA primary metagenome ERZ795057 (study PRJEB30186, sample SAMN05720163) | activated sludge metagenome | isolation source: Anaerobic digester | place: Hong Kong | collected 2015-01-26 ...
GCTTCTTGAAGAGAAGGATATTCTTATGCGGGAACTGCAGCACAGGGTTAAAAATAATCTTAACGTGATTGCAAATCTTCTTCTGCTCGGGGCGGGGGGATCCGTGGATGGGGATGATACTTACAGTAGTGCTATAAGCAGGATCAATTCAATGGCTGTAATATATGAAAGCCTTTACATGTCAGATGATCCCGGAGTGGTCAAGCTCGATAATTATATAGGTAAACTTGCCAGTTCAATATTCAGTACATATAATATCCGCCCTGAGGATATTCATCTGTCAACCTCCCTTGACGAGGTGAATCTCGATGTAAAGAGAACAGTGCCGATAGGCCTGGTTCTAAATGAGCTTATAACAAATTCTCTTAAATATGCATACCCCTATGAGGCAGGCGGTGATATTTTTGTCTCCCTTTCAAGGGAGGAAGAGAAGGTAACTCTTCGCGTGGAGGATAACGGGACTGGTTTCCCGTCAGGCTTCAATGCCGGGGAGAGTTCAAGTATGGGGCTCAGGCTTGTGAATATGCTCTCCGAACAGCTGGGCGCTGAATTGAGTATTGATGGCAGTTCAGGTGCAAGCGTTTCGTTGAGTTTCAGTTTGTAAATAACGCTGTTTATCATAATGAAACATGGGGATAGTGTCGATACTCTTATAGGGTGTATACTCTACCTGTTTTTGAAGCTTAATAATTGAATTGTTGATAAAATAAGACCGGAATCCAGGAGAAGGCCATGTTAAAAAGGATAATCATATTAATAATAATTACACTTTCAACAGTATTATCCGGTTGTGGCGGCGGAGGGGGCGGTGGCGGTTCAGGCACTACAGTTCCGAAGTTCGATTCAGGGGATAATGAGATATCAGACTTCAGGTTTACCCCTTTAAAAAACAGTACGGTTCTATCCGCGGACGCTGTTGGCGAGATCAGCGGGGAGAGTATTACCGTTACTGTTCCACACGGGGTATCTGTTGCTGCACTGATCGCCGAGTATGTTACTAACAGCACAGACGTGGAGGTTAATGAGGTTCTCCAGGTAAACGGGGAGACTGCCAATGATTTCAGTTCCCCTGTCGATTATAAAGTCATGGCGGACGACGGGAGCGAACGTGTATATACAGTTACAGTCGTTGAGGCCCCGTCAACAGATAAAAAGATACTCGGCTTCACCTTAAACGGCACAGAGGGTGTTATTGATGAAGTGAACGGGACTATAGAAATTGCAATGCCTCCGAAGTCTTCTCTTGTCGGGGCAACAGCCTCTTTCTCGGCCCTGTGCAGCAGGATCGAGGTAAACGGTGTCGAACAGGTCAGCGGTGTTACATTAAATGATTTTACGTCCCCTCTGGTTTACTCGGTTTTTGCCGAAGACGGAAGCAGCAGGGTGTATACGGTAAAGGCGGAGGTCCTTCCGGCACCGTGGAAGGAGATAACATCTTTTGCTTTCAGGAAATCAGAAAATCCCTTACTCCCCTTTGATGTTACAGGTGTTATTGAGGCAGGAACAATACTCCTTGAGCTTCCCTACGGTTCATCCCTTTCAGACCTTGTTGCATATTTTGTAACTACAGGCGAAAGGGTCATGATAGGTGAAACGGAACAGCTTGCCGGGGTAACGGTAAACAGTTATGGTGAAGAATTAATCTACAGGATCATTGCAGAGGACGGGAGCGAACAGAGTTATCATGTATCTGCTGCGGTGGCAAAAAGCGACTCAAGGGAAATTACTGAATTCAGGCTGGACGGTGAAATCGCGGTCATAGACCAGGGGCAGATGAACATCACGATAGATTTGCCGGAGAGCAGGGATGTGACGTCTCTTATCGCCGGTTTTGTGACAACGGGTGTTTCAGTCACAGTTAACGGCGTGGAACAGGTCAGCGGTGTTACGCCAAATGATTACTCATATCCCGTTATTTATAGAGTTACAGCGGATAATAATTCAACGGCTGATTATACTGTTTCAGCAAACAAAAACAGCACGATTCCGGGACTCTGGAATTTTGAATATGCCGACAGTACTGAGTATACACTGTTCGGGGCTGTATTAACAGAGGGACTGTCAGGTAACGCGTTGCAGTTTGACGGATATGATGATTACGTTCTTGTCCCTGATAGCGATGTTCTGACTCTCTCGGAAGCCGGCACTATAGAGGTTGTACTCAAGGTGATAGCCCACACTCCATACGCGGGGATCGTTCATAAGGGTGTCATGAGGGACTTTAGTGATGAAGCTTATTCGCTTCAGTACTGGGGGAATGACGGAACTTTGAGATTCCTTATTACCGGTGAAAGCGGAGTTTATTCATATACTAACAGCGCTTCAAAGCTTGTTCCAGGCGAGTGGTATCATATTACGGCCACCTGGGATTTAACTGAGGTGAAACTCTACATAAATGGTGCTCTTGCCGGTTCCTCGGTCAATAATACGGGCCCGGTGCGTGACAGTGACGGGGGTCTTGTAATCGGGGCCCAGCTTACTGACCAGCTTTACAATTCAACCTATAGAAATATCGGGTTTAACGGGATAATAGACAGGGTGCAGCTTTTCAGCAGCGCGTTGGATTCTGACCAGGTGTTGTCAAGGTATAATACAGTTATGAACCAGGAGACGAGCGCTCTTACGGCCTTTATGCTGAAGGTTGTTCCTCAGAACCGGGGGATAGTAATAATTACATTTGTATGTCTCCTTTTTGCATTAACAGGTTTTTATATTTTCAATAGGATAAAGAGCAGTTAAAGGGTATTATTTTTTGCCCTGCATTGCGCATTAAATTTTTTTATACTGCTGTATGGGGCGGGTATATGTTTCAGAAATAATTGAGTACTCTGAATCTGAATTTTCTCACGGCCACTGTCAGGACTGCAGAAGAAATATGATGGAGGGAATTTCGGAATATAAAAAAATATAGGCTCTTCAGGTGAAAATAATTACAGGGCCGATTGTTTAAAGCTTCCTTAAAGGAATATCATCTGCTTTTCTTTTGCGGGGTAGACATTAAGTCCCGGATTTGCAACAGCTTTCCCCTTGATGATCAGTTCATCAAGCTGGTCATCAGTTCTGCTGGGGTCGTGATGAAAGGCGAAAAGGTTTTTAACTTTAAATTTATTGCAGATTTCAACAGTCTTTTCTATCGCAGAGTGTCCCCATCCTGCCTTGTTCTCATATTCTTCCATATCATACTGGCAGTCTGCAACAACGGCATCAGCGTCATGCATAAGGTAGGAGAGGTTCTTTTCATTGATCTTTTCAATCTCCGGATCCAGTGATATTTCGCTGTCCGTGGCATAAACAAAAACTCTTCCCCGGTACTCGATCCTGAACCCCAGTGACAGGGTGGGATGGATCAGGTGGGTAAAATAGATAGTTACATCATTGATTTTAAACGGGGATTCTGTAAGAGCGTTGAATCCTATGGTGGATTGAAGTTCATTGAGTGAAACGGGAAAATATTCCCTTTCCATCTGGCCGAAAATAAGTTTTTCAAGAGTGGATACACTATGTCCGCCGTAAAAGTTTATGACTGTACCCGGGATGTAAGCCAATTTAAAGAAGGGGAATCCCTGAATATGATCCCAGTGGGTATGGCTTATTAGCATGTGGATCTCCGCCTTTCTTCCGTTAAATTCCTGCAGAAGAGAATCTCCGAGTTCCCTGAGTCCTGATCCGGCATCTATAATTATAAGGGTATCCCCGCACCTTACTTCCACGCATGGAGTGTTACCGCCGTACCTTATGAATTTTTTTCCAGGAGTCGGTATTGAACCCCGGACGCCCCAGAATTTTACCCTGAAATCCCTTTCTTTGCCCATTTTTAAAAGTCACCCGGTTTTATAGATTTAATATTTTAATATAATAAAAAGAGTGATAAAAAACAAACTGTTGAGAGAACGATTTTTTAATTTTCTTATTAATCTTGACAAAATAGATGCCTGATATTTTATAACTTCAAGGTGCGAAAGCACTTTTTTTAGAAAAATAAACGGAATGAATATTCATTTCGACAGAGGAAGCGACCTGCCTCATGGACCTGTAAAAACGGTTCATGAGGCAGACATTATAATCTGCTTACCATAAATATTTTGTAATTATTAAATTCCCTTTTTTGGAACCCGGTTATTTTAGATAGTTGCTCATCTATAATAAACATCGTGCGGTCCTGCGTAGTTCCCCCATGCAGGACCGCTTTCTTTTTGAATATATAGTGAACTGCCTTTATCATGCTTGACATCCCCTTTTAAACAGTTAAATTAATCAGTATTTATTTTTTAACTTATTTCAGGTAAAAAAATGTTTTATATACCCCCGCCGTCGAAGGCGGCGGGGGTATATAATTTTTACTTTTTACACTAAAATATATATTTAGAAATTATTAATGTAATTTAACTGTATTATACGAGAGTATTGCCGGTAAAAACTGTTTTAAACGGAGGCGATATCTATCCCCTGTGATAGATTTATGATTTTATGCGGAATCTCAGGTTGACAGTTATCCAGTCGGAGATTATATGGCATTCCCCCGGGGATAACATAAAACTATACGGCTCCCTGGTAGATGAAATAGCTGGAGCGACAGACTTTGTTCTTCTTCCGGAAATGTTTACAACCGGTTTTACAATGGACCCCGAAAAAATTGCCTGCGATATGAATGGTGAGGCTGTGGCAGCGATGATTTCTTGGAGCAGGGCGCTGAATGCCTTTGTTGCCGGCAGTATAATAATAAAAGAAAACAATATGTTCTTCAACAGATTTATAGCTGTCTCCCCTGCAGGTGAGCTTTTCCATTATGACAAGAGGCATCTTTTCCGCATGGCGGGAGAGGATAAGGTCTATACTTCGGGCAGTGAAAACATTATCATTGATATAATGGGTTGGAAGGTGCGCCCTTTTGTCTGCTACGATTTAAGGTTTCCAGTATGGTCAAGAAATCCTGAAGAGAAGTATGATCTTGCTGTATATGTTGCGAACTGGCCTGCGGTGCGAAGTCTCCACTGGGAGACCCTCCTTCGTGCAAGGGCCATTGAAAACCAGTGTTATGTTGCCGGGGTGAACCGCACAGGGATTGACGGGAACAGGGTAAAGTACAGCGGCGGCTCCTCGGTTATAGGGTTCAGAGGGGAGGAGCTTTATAATGCAGGCGATAAGCCGGATGTGCATACTGTTGAACTTCCGTACAGGGAACTTGCTGAGTACAGGCAGGGCTTCCCTGCCTGGATGGATGCTGACAGGTTCAGGGTACTTTAATGTTTAAAAAAATATTAATATTTTTTCTTTCTCTGGCCGTGATATTTTCAATTATTATATTTATAGCTGTCTTTGCCACAGGCCCTTCGCTTCCTCCCGGGACTGAAAATATAATTGAGGAAGTGCTTGAAGCCGGACCTCAGGATTATCTACCCGGGGAGACAGGGTTTACGGAATCTTCCGGCGTATGGATATCATATAAAATTATTACTCCGCGGTTCAGGCCGAAAGGGGATATCCTGCTTATTGCGGGAATTGCCTCCGATTCGTGCTGGTGGCCTCCCTGTTTTGTTAAATCTCTGACAGAGAGCGGTTACAGGGTTATTCTTTTTGATAACAGGAGCACGGGGATGTCTGACTGGATGAAGGAATACGGGAAGTGGAGATATACTATCCGTGACATGGCCGGGGACGGAATTGCAGTTATGGACAGCCTGAAGATAAAAAAGGCCCACATCCTGGGAGTATCAATGGGGGGGATGATAGCCCAGCATATGGCAATTTCCTATCCGAAGAGGACCGGGTCTTTTATATCTATAATGTCATCCGCCCATCTTGAAGACCGTGAAATGCCTGCTGTCCCGTGGCGTACTGTAAGGGAAGTGGTCAGGCTGAGCTGCAGGTATGGAGTAATCAAAAGTGAAAGGAACATTATAAAACTTCACATTGCCATATGGCAGCTTTTCAGAAACCGGACACTGAAGGCTGATGACATAAAATCTATTGCCGTGCGTGTGCTTTTTAACCTGAGGAAGAGGAGAGGGTATAACCCGCTGGCATTCCCCAGGCAGCTTGATGCTATAATTGCCTCGGGCTCCAGGTACGAGGGGCTTAAAAGAATATCTGTACCTGCCATGTTTATACACGGGAAGATTGATCCGCTGATACCATGGCAGCACGGCCTTAAATGTTCACAGCTTGTTAAAGGTTCATCCCTGGTGCTGATTGATAAAATGGGGCACGATATCCCCTGCAGCATGAATGATGAAATTTCAGGGCATGTTACCCGGTTTATTTCACGTGTAAGGTGATTTCCTTCTTTATTATCTTCTCCAGAAAGTTACTGTTAAAAGTATAAGCACAGTGTAGAGTTCAAGCCTCCCTACAAGCATTGAAAAACAGAAAAACCATTTAACATATGCCGGGAAGAAACTGAAATTGTCGGTCGGCCCTATGAGACCGAAACCCGGACCGATATTTCCCACTGTTGCAAGTGCTGAAGTGAATGAAGTCAGCAGGTCGCTTCCTGATGAGGCTGCAACGATTGTGGTTATCAGTATCATCAGTATATATAAAAAGAAGAAACCGGAAATTGCGTAAATGATGTCCTTTTTTACCGGATGGCCATTAATCCTTAAGGCGAAAACGCCCTTTGAGTGGAGGAGATATTTCATCTCATTAAAGCCCTGTTTCAGCAGGGTTATAATTCTTATTACCTTTATGCCCCCTCCGGTGGAACCTGAACATCCTCCTATAAACATAAGCATGAAAAGGACAGTCTGGCTCATGGCGGGCCATTTTTCAAAGTCTGCAGAGGCATATCCCGTTGTGGTAAGGATTGAAGCTGCCTGAAAACCGGCAAACCTGAGAGCGTCCGCGATTGAATCATAGCTGTTCCCCAGAAGGTTCCATGTAATGAGAATTGTGGCGGCTGCAAATATCCCGAGATATGCTTTAAGCTCAGTGTCTTTGAGAACATCCCTGTACCTGCCTGACATGAACCTGAAGTGGAGAGTAAAATTTATACCCGCCATAACCATGAATGCAGTGATTACCCAGTCAATATAGGCGGAGTTAAAAGCCCCGACGCTGCTGTTTCTGGTTGAAAACCCCCCGGTGGCCAGTGTGCCGAATGTGTGGGTAAGGGCATCAAAGAGATCCATTCCGCCCAGCATAAGGAGTATTGTCTCCGCGAATGTCAGCCCGGCATATATAAGCCATAATATTTTAGCAGTTTCAGTTATTCTGGGGGTGATCTTGTCAACTGTCGGCCCCGGAGCTTCAGCTTTAATAAGCTGAAGTCCACCTATGCCGAGCAGAGGCAGCACAGCCACAGTGAGAACAACTATTCCCATCCCTCCCAGCCAGTGTGTCAGAGATCTCCAGAAGAGAATCGAGGAGGGGAGTGATTCTATATCGGTCAGTATCGATGCCCCGGTTGTACTCAGACCTGACATCGCTTCAAACACCGCGTTTACGAATTCCGGGATTGCCCCTGAAACATAATACGGTATTGAGCCAAGCAGGGATGCAAACACCCAGCTTAATGTTACAAAAAGGAAGCCGTCTTTAGCCGTCAGGTTCTGATTTTTTTTGCGTCTTGTTATGATTAGCATTAAAACAAAGTTAATCAGGGCTATTGAAATAGCGGTAAGGAATCCTGAGAATTCAGCTGACTCCCCCTTGAAGAGAGCTATCCCTGCCGGGATAGTCATGAACCCGGAGATGATTACCATAAGGTATGATATTATTTTATAAACAAGTACAGGGTTCATTAATTATTTCCCCGCGCCTGTTCCATAAGGAATACCTCTTCAAGGTCCTGTATCGCGTCAGGCTTGGCTATGGTAATTACCGTGTCCCCGTTGTTTATCGTAAACTGGCCGTCAGGAATTTCATTTACCCCGTTTCTTATTACCGTGAGAATGAGAGATTCCGGTGGAAGGGTTATATCCTTGAGGGATTTTCCTATGAGGCTGCTCTTCTCCTTAATGAGGAATTCTATGACTTCTGCTTTTCCGTAGAAGAGGGAGTGGATGTTTTTTATGTCTCCCCGTCTGACATATTTCATTATAGCACTTACTGTACTGTGCCTTGGACTCACTGTTACATCGATTCCCAGTTTTGAGGATATAGGTACGTAGTTGGGTCTGTTGACCACTGCGATTGCCCGTTTGATCCCCAGGTTTTTTGCATAAGCGGCACTCAGTATGTTAAGCTCTTCATCACTTGTGGTAGTTATAATAAGATCGTAAGTGTGAAGCTGTTCATCTTCAAATATATTTTCATCGGATATGTCGGAGTGTATTACAAGCGCGTCTTTATACTTCTCGGAAATGGATTTGCAGACTTCATAATCTGAATCCAGTACAGTAATTCGCCGTCCTGTCCTTATGAGGTACCAGGCAACCAGGCTGCCGATTTTACCTCCTCCGACTATAAGTATCCTGTCAATCTTCTCTCTTTTTTTACCTGTTTCAATAAAAATTTTTGTCAGGGTGTTTTTTGTGGCGAACAGGTATATGTTGTCATTCTCCTGTATCTGGGTCATCCCTGTTGGGATGATAAATTCATTGGCGCGGACAATCCCCGCAATGAGAAATTTATCTTTGATCTTCGCAGCGGAACGTATGTCCTTTAAATATCTCCCCCTGAAAAAAGAGCGGCTGTCAACATGGTAGTTGCGTATCTGCATATCTGAATTTTCAAAGAGCATAACATCGCTTGTGGCACCAAGAGCAACCGTGTTGGCAATGAGCCGGGAGGTCTCAACTTCCGGGTTTACAATAAAGTCTATTCCGAGAAAAGATTTTTCAAATATTTTTGCCCTTGAGTAGTCGAGGTTGCGCACCCTGGCGATCTTGACAGGCACGTTGAATTCACTCTCTACTATACCGCAGGCGATCATGTTGACCTCGTCTGAATCGACTACGCTGAGAAAAAAATCTGCATGTTCTATCCCGGCCCTTTTCAGGGTTTCATGATTGTTTCCCTCCTCGTGAATGACCATGCAGTCTACATGACTGGAAACGTATTTGGCCCTGTCCTGGTTTTTTTCTATTACAACCACGTCGTGCCCTTCCTTTACAAGCTGGGAAGCAATTTGCGAACCTACAACTCCGGCACCAAGAATAACTATGTTCATTATTTATTTAATACAGCTCCTTGACTTTTTTCAGAAGTTAAATAATACGCTGTTTTACCCCTTTTTAAAGCGGTTTTTACTTATTTTCAATAATAGATACCGGGCCTGCTTAAGTCAAGATATTTAGACTCCGGGATTAGCCGGTCCTTATAATCCGCATCTCTCTCCATGTATCCTGAACTTCCTTGACAGATGAATATATATATAGAAATAAGACCAGAGGATACTCTTTTATGAGAAAGATAGAGCTTCTGGCCCCGGCAAAGAATTATGAAACCGGTTTAGCCGCAGTTGATTGCGGCGCTGACGCCGTATATATAGGGCCGGAAAAATTCGGCGCCCGGTCCTCGGCCGGAAATTCCCTTCAGGACATAGCAGGGCTTGTTAACTACGCGCACCGATACAGGGTGTCTGTCTATGCCACTGTTAATACAATACTTTTTGATAATGAACTTGAGGATGCCCGCGCGCTTATTATAGATCTCTATAATGAAGGGGTGGACGGTATAATATTTCAGGACATGGCCCTCCTTGAGATGGATCTCCCCCCTGTGCCTCTGCATGCCAGCACGCAATGCGACAATTATGATATTGAAAAAATAAAATTTCTGGACAGCATAGGGGTCCCGAGGATTGTCCTGGCCAGGGAACTGACCGTTGATGAAGTAAGGGAAATTCGGGGCGCGGTCAGCTGTGAGCTTGAGTACTTTATACACGGCGCGTTATGCGTAAGTATGAGCGGCAGGTGTTATATGAGTGCAGCCCTGGGAGGGCGGAGCGCCAACAGGGGTGAATGCGCGCAGCCGTGCCGTAAAAGCTATATCCTTACTGACTCGGACGGAAAGGTAATACCGGCGGGCAGGTATCCGCTTTCACTTAAAGATTTAAACCGCACAGCAAGTATAGGCGAGCTTATTGACGCGGGTATTGATTCCTTTAAAATTGAAGGGCGGCTAAAGGATATTAATTACGTCAGGAATGTTGTGGCGCATTACAGGAGGGAGATCGACAGGTGCCTGGAGGGGAAAGGCGGAATTGAAAAATCCTCCTCCGGAATATCTGTTCCCGGATTTACACCTGATCCTGAAAGGACATTCAACCGGGGGTACACCGGGTATTTTACTCACGGGAGGATGGGGAAGATGCTTTCTTCCGATACTCCGAAATCTCTGGGGAAACGTATAGGTACAGTAAACGAAGTCGCAGCAAACCGTTTCAGGACAGACCCCTCAACGCCTTTAAAAGGCGGGGATGGCCTTTTCTTTTTAAACCCAGACGGCAGTGAAAACGGGGTCAGGGTCAACAGATTTGAGGATGGTTATGTATATCCTTTTTCAATGGAGGGTATTTACCGGGGTGCGGAGATTTTCAGAAATTTCGATTCAGGATTTGAGAAAACTCTTGAAACGTCAAAATGCATCAGGCGTGTCCCCGTTGATATTCTGTTCAGGGACACGGAATCAGGTTTTGAGATTGTTATGACTGATTGTGAAGGGCATAGTGCTGCGGAGAGTCAGAGTTTTTCAAAGGAGTTGTCTCTCAGTGAAAAGAACGGAGAGGAGCAGATAAAGAAACAGCTTGGTAAACTGGGTAATACTCTTTTTACGGCGGGTGATATTAAAATACTACTTTCAGATAACTGGTTTATCCCGGTAAGCGTTATTAATGACATACGCAGAAAATGCTCTGATAAACTTGAGTCTGCGAGGATGAAAAGCTGGCCTGTAAAAAGACATCACATGGAAAAGAGTAACGTGGAATATCCTTATAAAAGGATTGATTACAGCTGGAATGTCAGTAATTCCCTTGCGAAAAAATTTTATGAAAGGCATGAAGTTGAAACGATCGATGAATCATTTGAAACAGGGTCGCGTTCAGGAGGGGAGCCCCTGATGACAACAAAGATGTGTGTTAAATATGAAAACGGTTTATGCCCGAAATACGGCGGCCGTGATTCAGGTTACAGGGAGCCCTTTATTCTTGATGACGGCAAAAACAGGTTTACCCTCAGGTTTGACTGTGAAAACTGTTTTATGATTGTCAGGATGAGCGCCACGGGCGGCACTGATAATAAATAGTACTTTCGAATAAATCTTGACACAGGATTCTTCTGTAAAAAACTGATTTCTATGTACAGCAGAGACACAGATTCTCATAAGAGTAACTCTTTCGCTTCATTAAGGACTTTCAGGTCGCTTAAGAGCAGGAACTACAGGCTTTTTTTTACCGGCCAGGGGATCTCCCTTATCGGGACATGGATGCAGTCAATAGCTCTCAACTGGCTGCTGTTCAGGCTGACCGGTTCACCTTTTATGCTCGGTATTTCAACCTTTGCGGGGCAGATACCTGTTTTTCTTCTTGCCCCTGTCTCGGGGGTAATAGGGGACAGGTTTAACAGGAGGAAGATCCTTCTTGCAGTGCAGTGCGCCTCTATGGTCCAGGCGTCTGTTCTGGCTGTTATTACACTCACAGGGATTGTGCAGCCCTGGCATCTTATATTTCTTACTTTTTTACTTGGCGTAATCAATGCCTTTGAACTCCCCATAAGGCAGGCCCTTGTCTTTGATCTCCTTGATGACAAGGAGGACCTTCCGAATGCAATAGCGCTTAATTCATCGCTTTTCAATGGATCGCGCCTCATAGGTCCCGCTGTTGCAGGTGCAATAGTTGCCATGGCAGGTGAGGGGATATGCTTTCTTATTAATGCTGTAAGCTATATAGCATCAATCTCCGCTTTTGTGTTAATGAAAATAAAAGTATCTGAAAGAATTAAAACAGGAAGACGCGTGTTTGCTGATATGAAAGAGGGGTTCAGGTACGCTGCCGAATCTACTCCTGTGAAGGAACTGCTCATACTTATTGCACTTATAAGTTTTTTCGCGCTTACATTTCCTGTTCTCCTGCCGGTTTTTGCGTCACAGGTGCTTCACGGAGACTCACATATGTTCGGTTTTCTTGTTTCATCAGCGGGTGCAGGGGCTTTCATCGCGACTCTCTATCTGGCATCAAGGAACAGTATAAAAGGACTGGGACGTATTGTAAATATTGCCCTTTATACTCTCAGTTGCGGTTTTATTGTCTTTTCATTTTCAACAATACCCTATCTGTCAATGGCGGCATTATTTTTTGTGGGCTTTACAAGTATCGTTATCATAGCATCGTGTAATACCATACTGCAGACGGTTGTTGATGAGAGTAAAAGGGGGAGGGTTATGAGCCTTTATGTTATGGCGTTTACCGGTACAGCTCCTGCCGGAGGGCTTATAGTGGGCAGTGTTTCAGAAATAGCCGGCGCTCCTCTGACGGTAGGTATCTGCGGTGTCTGCTGCTTTATGATCTCCATGCTATTCTCTTTTATGCTGCCCCGCGTAATGAAATCTGCACATCCGCTGCTGACTGATATTATCCCCCCGACTGGAACAGATTGCAGCGGAATTACCGGCCTTGCTGATTAGGCATTTCTGTCTGTTATTTTTTTAATCTTCAATAATTTCTATTGATATTACTTCATACATTACAGGCATATTGAATCCCTGTCTCTTAACGGGGTCTTTGTCATCTACCCGCCATTTATGGTTTTTTTCAACCAGGCCGCGGACTCTCAGCCTTTTCCCCGCGAATTTTTCTATATCTTCTTCAGGCATTGTCGTAATCATTACGCCGGCAACAACGAGTCCCGCTTTGGACCTTTCAGCAACACCTTCGTATGTACGGATATCGCTGGCTTGCAGGGCCATCGCTGCGGAGATGATTACGGGCAGAAGAAGTCGCATAACCTGTTTTTTCATAGTTCTGTCTCCTCTGAAATATCTGCAGGTGATTTTTATATAATTTATTCGCGTGGCGTATTTTTTTCAAGCTGGTTGTTGTAAAATATGGATAAAAATATCAGTCGGCTTCGGTACTTAATTACGGGCTTTCATGTTCAGTCATTGCAACTGACATTTTCCTCTCCTTCAAAATGTACAACAGGTTCATGATCACAATTCCAGGTGAGGATACATTCAGCCGGTGTAATACCTGACAGCCTTTCATCTGAAGCCCTGAGAGTGTTAAAGTCCGAGTTTTCCAGAAAATGGAGAAGAAGTTCAATTTTCTGTTCCAGATCAGCTTCGACATTCCCTGTATCAGATTCAAGTAACAGTGATGTCAGTCGTCTGAATTCATTTTTGGCGGAGGTCTCTATGCAGTGTTCGCCGGTATGGAGTTTGACATTAGTATTATTCATGGTCTGCTCAGGATTAAGAGAGTTTAGTTGAATTCAGTGCTTCTTTACCTTTACGGGTTATGCCTTTCCGCATTTCCGTGCAGGTAAAGAGCTCACTGAAAGAATTAATTAGTGATCACATGTGTTGCTGCCAGTTGCAAGAGTTCCCGCAAGAAACTGTTCAACTATCTCGGAAGGATCTCCTGTAGGGGCCCCTGTGATTACATCTATACCCTTTTCTTTGAAAAGGCTTATTGCACGGCCTCCCATGCCTCCTGCTATTACAAAACTTACTCCCTGTTCTGAAAGCCATTGCGGCAGAACACCCGGTTCATGGGGAGGCGGATCCAGTGCGACATTACCTGAAATACTCTTCTTTTCCTTATCTATATCAAACACCACGAACTGTTCACAATGTCCGAAGTGCATGCATAATCTTCCATTAGCTACAGGAATTGCTATTTTCATTTTTGACCTCCGTCAACTATTGTATCTACAATTTTAATAAAATTTTCCTGAGCCTTTGTATTCTGTGCTGATGCGGCGCTCAGGTGCGGGTATCCCTCATCTCCACTTTCAACAATGCGGGGCTCAAGAGGAATCGAACCGAGGTAGGGTACTCCCATGTCCGCAGCCATGGATTCTCCTCCGCCTGTTTTAAAAATTTCAGTCATTGTCCCGCAGTGAGGGCATACAAAACCGCTCATGTTTTCCACGACTCCGAGTACAGGAATGTTCAGCTGCCTGCAGAATGTAACAGATTTTCGTACATCAACAAGGGCCACATCCTGCGGCGTTGTAACAATAATTGCACCATCCGGATTTTCAATAAGCTGGCATACTGAGAGCGGCTCATCCCCTGTACCCGGAGGTGAATCAACTATCAGGTAATCAAGCTCTCCCCATAAAACATCTGTCAGGAACTGCTTAATAACCCCATACTTGAGGGGGCCCCGCCAAATTACGGCGTCATCCCTGTTAGGCATAAGGAAGCCCACTGACATTACAGAAAGGTAATCGCTTTGTTTTACCGGGATTATTGTTTTCTCTCCGGAACCTTGAGCCATCTGATCCTCTATCCCGAGCAGTTTGGGAACACTGGGACCGTGTACATCTATGTCCAGGAGTCCTGTTTTTAATTTTTTCTCAGCAAGTGCCACGGAGAGGTTAACTGCTACCGTACTTTTACCAACTCCGCCTTTCCCTGACATGACTACTATCTTGTGTTTGATCTTTGCCATGTTATCACGGAGTTGTGCCGCATCCTGCGCTTCTTTTGAAGCGTTCTGCTGCCCTGCTGAACAGGAAGAGTTTTTTTCCCTGTTGTCTGACATTTCTTTACTCCTTGTTGTTATTCAGAAATTTCATTTAATACTTTATTCCATAGGACTTTGATCGATTGAGAGGCTGCCCCATCGGAATGATCAACAACGGGTTTTCCCTCAATCTGGGCGGAAGTGACATCTTTATCATACGGTATGGTGCCGAGAAAAGATATCCCGGTTTCTTTACAGTATTTCTCTATCTCGGATGCCATTTCGCTGTTTATGTCGGCCCTGTTTACGCAGACTCCGCTTTTTACCCTGAAGTGCGCCGCAAGCTCAAGGGCTCTCTTTAGATCGTGCAGTCCGGATACAGTGGGTTCTGTAACTATAAGGAGATACGAGGCCCCTGTAACTGAAGCTATAACAGGACATCCTGTTCCCGGAGAGCCGTCAACTATTATTAATTCATACCCTTTCTCTTCAGCTATTTCCCGTGCTTTTTTTCTCAGAAGGGCTACGAGTTTTCCAGAATTGCCTTCCGCCATGCCGAGACAGGCGTGTACAAGAGGACCTTTTGGTGTATCAGAAACGAACCATCTTCCTGATTCATGATCAACCATTTTTATTGCTCCCGCCGGGCAGAATGCCGCACAAACACCGCACCCCTCACAGGAAAGTTGTTTTATCCTGAAATTTTCTGTAATAGCGTCAAAACGACATAATTCAAGGCATTTGCCGCATTCAATGCAGAGTTCAGGAGTAAGAACCGCTTTTCTGCTGGTTGAAAATGATTCGTCAGATAAAACAGTGTGATCCAATATTATATGAAGGTCGGCGGCATCAACATCACAGTCTGCCATTACCTTGTTCTCACTGAGCGCCGCAAAAGATCCCGATATGCTTGTTTTTCCGGTTCCGCCTTTTCCGCTTATTATCACAAGTTCCTTAATCATTTTGTCCTGACCTCCTGCATTTGATGCTGATGTATTCCGCAATCTTTTCCAGTTTATCGCTATAATTCTCTTTTATTATTGATATGCAGTCACCGCGGGAATATTTTTCAGCAACAGCCCTGTTGTCAGGAATAGAGTCAATGACAGGGAGCCCGACTGATTCGCAGAATTCTTTTATTATATGATCGTTTTCCCCGCCTTTATTTATTACCACTGCAGAGGGGAGGCCAAGGGCATCACCCATACCTGCGGCAAGTTTAAGATCATTAAGACCGAAAGGTGTAGGTTCAGCTACAAGCAGAAGAAAATCGGCATTCTTGACAGATTCAATTACCGGGCATGATGTTCCCGGAGGCGAATCAAGAATCCTGATCTCCTCATCCGGATAATTCCCTTTGACATTGTCTATAAGAGGGGGGGCTAAAACTTCTCCTATGTTAAGCCTTCCTCCCGCGAATTTAATACCGTCTTTTTCGCTTTTTTCCACTATTCCTATAATTCTGTCGACCTCTGTTATTGCCTTTTCCGGACATATCAGTGCGCATCCGCCGCATGAGTGGCACATCTCAGGCAGTACAAGGGGTTTTCCTTTTATTAAAACGATGGCGCTGTATTCGCACAGATCATCACACTTGCCGCACCCTGTACAGAGAGAATTATCCACTTTCGGAAGCGGGATTTTACAATCGGTTTTTTCTGATATTTCAGCATTAAGGAAAAGGTTGGCGTTGGGTTCCTCAACATCACAGTCGAGGAGGGCCACTTTGAAACCTTTGTCCCTGTAATATGTTGTCAGTGAAAGTGAAATAGTGGTTTTCCCTGTTCCACCTTTACCGCTTGCTACTGCTATTTCCATCAACTAACTCCTTTATAATTCCATAGTCATACATTTTCTTACAGACCATACATCCTCGGTATGCAACAGAGACTTTCATCTCAGGTGTATGCAGGATGTATTCAAGTTTATCGCGTGTTTCAGCTGTCAGCTCCTCCTTGTGTTCATCTACAGCGGAGAGTATGCCTTCCGCCCTGATGCAGTTAAGAATATCAATCTCTTCAAGATAGTCTGAAATCGTGCCTGCACGCATCTCCCCTACATCGCAGAGATCAAATTTCGGGTCATCTTTATATGGGAGACAGTAATGCCATTTGTCATCCACAAAAGGGCTGTCCCCGCCGCGTATATAAAGAGAAAAGAGGTCTATTATGGTAGAATTGGGGAATGCATCAAAATCATTTTCTGATATTCCGAGTTTTGAAATGACCTCTTTTTTGTAATACGGGAGATAAGACCCCAGGGTTGATTTATCATTTCCGACCAGGGACAGCGAGGGGCAGAGCGGTTCCAGACCTTCCGCGTCACCGAGAGGGGCAAGAGCTACGACCCTCTGCGGCACACAGGGGTAGATTTTTTTTAATCTCTCATCAATGTTGTCGTCAACGGACATCGTAACAAGAATAACGGGGGTCAGCTGCATCCCCGGTTCTCTGCTTACTGTCAAAAGATTGTCCATCGCTATATATCCTGATTCGCTCAGGTTTCCCTGGTATTCAGAAATACTTATTCCTACAACGGGCTTTTGGTTTATGCCTGAAGATAATCTTTTAAAAAATTCGCGTGTATAATTGATATCTTCAAAAACTTTGCCGTTGCTCGGCATTGCTATTGTTTCAATGGCATTCAGGTCAAAGAGGGCGGTTAAAGCGTCGACAATATCCATATCCCCGCTTTTCCATATGGTGGGCTCGCCCCCTGTTACAAACTGGTATTTAAGCAGGGCGCTCTCTCCGAGTCTCTGCAGATCCTCAATATACTTCCGGAACTGTTCATCACTCATGTGGTAGGAGAGCGAATTTGCCGATCTCAGGCAACCCTTGCACTGCTTGTTGCATCCGTTTGTAATTTGAAGCGCGGGATAGAGCTCTGTAAATGCCGGTTTTTTGGCAGCTCTCCGTCCCTTCAGCATCTGTGAATAATTATACAGTCTTTTTAACATGGTTTTTTTTCCGTTTTGACGCTTTAGAATTCAAAGGTTTTGCCCACTGAAGCGTTAATAAATTTCTCCCCGAATTCTCCTGCCAGCCTTGCCGCGATCCTGAGTCCTGTGCAGTGAGATGCTGCTATCTTTTCAACATTGTATTTTTTCAATACCTCTATTGTTTTTACAACATAATCTTCGGGAGCTGAGTCAAGATGAGTGCCGCCAATAACAGCATGAAATTTTTTATGTCCGGTTTCTTCTGATATGCTGTCCAGTATTTCAATTATACCGGCATGAGCACAACCCAGAAGTACAACAGGCCCGGAAGGAGTCTCAATAATCAGGGAAAGGTCATCCTCAAAGGGATCAGGGATTACACCGTCTCCGCTTTTACGCATGAGCCTTGTGTCCCATGCCTTCCAGCCTTCAGGATGTTTGATGTCTGAAATCGCTGATATTGAATCAGTCACTTTTGTAAAACCTGAAATTTCTTTGAAATCCGCACCCTCTTTCTCATAATCTTCACGGGAAGCCGGGAATCCTATGGATCTCACATCTCCGGAGGGGAGAAGAGCTCCTTTCTCTATGAATGCCGCAGGGTGAACAAATACCGGCGTGGCGGCTTCTCTCTCCTTTAGAAGAGAAAGCAGGCCGCCTGTGTGATCGTAGTGACCATGACTCAGTATGACCCTGTTGATTGACGGGATGTTTTTGCCAAGGAGTTTCATGTTATTCATGAAACCGAGTCCCTGACCTGTATCAAAGATTGTTATTCCGTCATCACCTTCTATATAGAAAGAGAGGCCATGTTCGCCTATAACGGGAAATGGAATCTCTATGCTGTTTTCGCAGATTATTGTAACTTTTTTTATCATTCTTTTTTCCCTTACTTTAAATAAAATTCGGGAGCGGCTGCTGAATTATAAATTCAGAAACCGCTCCCTGTAAACGGGTGAGAATCGATTACCAATGTCCTTCCACATTCGGGTTAGAAGTTTTGGGAATAATGCCGTTTTTAAATGCATTGATTGAGTCCATAACACTCCCTTCTTTGAAGAGATAGATATCTATACCTGCACTGTTAAGGGTGGCAAAAGCTTTAGGCCCTACATTTCCTGTAATAAGGGCATTTGCCCCTGAATCTATGACTGTTTTTGCTGACTGGATACCCGCTCCCTGGGCAGATTCAAGATTCTGCTTATTATCGATATAATCAGTACTCTCGGTCTCGGTGTCATAAATTATAAAACCCTTCGCCCTGCCGAAACGTGAATCCATTCTGTCGTTTAATTCTTTTCCTTCACTTGAAATCGCTATCTTCATTTATATCCCCTTTTACTGTTTTTTTAATAAGGTTTTCATTTTCCCATGTAATACAGCATCCTGCACGTCTTTTCCCTTCACATTTTCTCATCCCCGCGTGACATTCAGCCAGTTCGCCCTTGATGTAAAGCTGTATAATTTCATCAGCAGGGCCGTTGACCCAGGGGTAGTGTCTTAAGCCTTTCTCCACTATAAAACGTGACAGGTAGCCGCTTACTACTCCGCATACGATGGCTGTCACACCCATGTCCTTCAGCTTGCATATTCTCATTGCATCAGTTTCCAGATCAACAGTAATGACGATTTTCTGGCTTATAGTACCATCGACTATTTCGAAAAGTGCAAATCTTCTTGCTTCGTCGAGTAGAGGCGAAATGCGTTCATGAAATACCGGTATTGCGATAAGTTCACTATTCATAAATATATATTATGCAATAAATATGCCTGAAATGGTTGTACAGGAATTTTTAATTATAAATGATAAAATATCTGACATTTTTTGTTAATATTGACCAGAAATGCTCTGTATACAGATTTATTTTTGATTGAAGCTCTATTAAATGATTTAAATAAAGCAGGTGTGGTAAGAATCCGGTTATGGATTTGTTAATGATTTGTTTTTTTCTCTATTTTTATTGCATTCTGCAATGCTGCAATGAGTGTCATGTTGCAATCTGCAATAAATTTTGCTGAAATTATGCCAGATATAATATTTTTTAATTAATAGATAAAAAAAAATGATACATGATGCCATGTTCTATTTATATTTCTTATGGACTATGCGTTTTTATAAGAATGCAGGTTAAAATATTACTTCCGGAGGTTAAAAATGCCTGAAGAGATGAAAGTTGGCTGCGCGCGCCCTGTTGGCGCATCCTCTGATGAGGAGAATAAGCCGGTTATTACAGGTGGGCCTGAGGAGAAAAAAACTGAGAAGGAGGTTCCCATGATTAAAGTTGGGCAGAAGGCGCCTGATTTTACAGCGCCAGGGTATCATAACGGCAAATTTATCAGTATGAAACTTTCCGATTATCTGGGGAAGTGGGTGGTTCTCTGTTTTTATCCTGGAGATTTTACATTTGTCTGAGCTACAGAGGTATCGGCAGTTGCCGGTAAATTCCCTGAGTTCCAGAAACTTGGTGTTGAAGTTCTTTCTATGAGTGTTGACAGTGTTTATGTTCACAAAATGTGGAATGACAATGAACTTTCCAAAATGGTCAAAGGAGGAGTACCGTTCCCCATGCTTTCAGATGCAGGAGGAAAAGTGGGGACAATTTACGGTATTTACGATGAAGTTGCAGGAATTGAGACCCGTGGAAGATTTATTATTGACCCGGAGGGGATAATACAGGGATATGAAGTATTGACTCCTCCGGTAGGAAGAAACGTGAAGGAGACGATAAGGCAGATACAGGCTTTTCAGCATGTAAGGAACAGCAAGGGTACAGAGGCCACTCCTTCCGGATGGAAGCCGGGTAAAATGACTCTGAAACCGGGGCCGGATCTTGTTGGTAAAGTCTGGGAGGTCTGGAAAATTGAGATGGAGGATGACTGATTAAATCAGTATTGTAACCGGTGATGGAAATTGTATTGAGACCTGTTGGAGAAATTCATACCCCGTTTAAAACTGTGGAGAATATGCCTGTTCAGCCCTCGGCGGGAAGAGAGGTTGAGGCGGAAATTGAAATCTACCCTGAATTTGCTGAAGGGCTTTCAGATATTGAGGGGTTTTCACATATTTACGTTATATTCTATCTGAACAGGGTGAAAAACCATAAACTCAGGGTTATCCCTTTTTTAGACACAGTGGAACACGGGATCTTTGCAACCAGGTCTCCAGCCCGTCCGAATCCTGTGGGCCTCTCTGTGGCTGAGCTTGTTGAGGTAAAGGGCAATATCCTCCGCATCAGGGGAGTTGATATGCTTGACGGCTCTCCTGTTATTGATATCAAACCCTTTGTTCCCGATTTTGATCACTGTGAGAATGTAAAGAGGGGCTGGTTTGAGGGGAAAGCTGAAATGGCGGTGCAGATCAGGTCTGACGACCGGTTTAAATAGTCCTTGTATATAGTACAAAAAAGGGGCTGTCTGAAAAGGCAGCCCTTTTTTTATCTGTTTATTTAAAATCAGTTATAGGTTTCAGAACCGAGGTATGTTACCGGCGCTTCATCCATGAGCCATCTCAAGGTGTTCTTGAGCTTCATGGTCTGTATGAAAAGGTCGTGTTCGGGATCTTCGTCCGGTGTATGCATAGGGCTCTTCCAGTAGAAAGAGAGCCAGTCCTGGTTTCCTGAGAGCCCCGCTCTCTGCGCCAGGTCGAAGAATATTACAAGGTCGAGTACTATTGGAGCTGCAAGTATTGAGTCCCTGCAGAGGAAGTTGACCTTGAGCTGCATCGGGTATCCAAGCCAGCCGAAAATATCTATGTTGTCCCAGCCCTCTTTATTGTCTCCGCGTGGAGGATAGTAGTTAATAGTTACCTTGTGATAGTAGTCCTTGTAAAGCTCCGGGTATTCATCAGGCTGAAGAATCTGTTCAAGAACTGAGAGCTTACTGACTTCTTTTGTTTTGAATGAATCAGGGTCATCAAGTACTTCACCGTCCCTGTTGCCCAGTATGTTTGTTGAATACCATCCCTTCATTCCGAGCATTCTTGATTTAAGGCCAGGAGCGAGAAGTGTTTTCATGAATGTCTGGCCGCTTTTGAAGTCCTTTCCTCCCATGGGCACGCTGTTTTTGTCTGCCAGTTCCCAGAAAGCAGGTATGTCATTACAGAGGTTCGGCGCGCCGTTTGCGTATGGAATACCCATGTCAAGCGCAGCATAGCAGTAGATCATGCTAGGTGCAATTGCCGGATGGCTCTCTTTAAGGGCTTTTTCAAAGTTTGCAAGTGTGTCATGCACACCGGGAATCATCTCCTGGTATATCTCAGTACTTCCGCACCATACCATGACCATCCTGGCGAGCTTCTTCTCTTCCTTAAACTTATTTATATCATCTTTGACCATCTGGGCCAGATCCCAGTAGCTTGGAGCCTCTTTAACCCATTTACCGTCGAGGTTTTTTACAAATTTTCTATTAAATACTGCTTTCCACGGTTTTATCTTTGAAAGTTCATCTTTAACAGAATTGAGGTCATCTTTTGTGAGAACCTGGGCATTCATTGCTGAATCATACGCACTGTCTTCGAAGATGTCCCATCCTCCAAATTCCATGTCCTTGAGATCCGCAAGTGGAACAAAGTCCTTTATATTGGTATCTTTCGCGTCAGTTCCTTTGCCGACTCTGATTTTTCCCATCTGGGACAGGGAGCCCACCGGTGTGCTGAGACCTTTGCGAATCATCATAACGCCGGCGATGAAAGTTGTGCTCACTGCACCGAGGCCGGGGATAAGAACGCCCAGTTTGCCTTCGGCTTTTTTTATTTCACTTTTTTTAAGTACCACTGTAAGACTCCTTTAATATATAGGTTAACATTAATAAATTATGCAATTTATATGCCATATCTATGAAATTATTGTGAAAAATTAAGCTTGATTTAATCAGTTCTTTTTTTTCCATGAAATCAGATTCGATTATAACGTCTATAAAAATATTAATTAAATGTATCACTGTATCATTTTTGCTACAGAATTTTCTCCGGACATAAAAATCCAATAAAGGGAAATCATCAATACAAATTTAACCAATATTGAACTTTTTCATCTTTCTCCATAACGTTGAGGGATCTATCCCCAGCGCTTCAGAAGTTTTAGAGCGGTTCCCGTTATATTTTTCCAGTGCCCTTGTTATATATATCTTTTCAACTTCGTCAAGTGTCAGGTTGTCCGCTACTCCTGTTTCAGGTTTTCTGAGATGATGCGGCAGATGGTTTAGGCCTATGTAGGCGTCTCTGCATAAAACAAAGGCGTGTTCAATTATATTTTCAAGTTCCCTGACGTTTCCCGGGAATTCGTAATCCATGAGAATATTCATTACCTCATCCGTTACTCCCTCAATGTTTTTGACTTTGACGAGGTTGAATTTTTTTATGAAATGAGATATAAGGAGGGGGATATCCTCACTCCTCTCCGCCAGGGAGGGGAGCCTGATGTTCACAACATTAATCCTGTAATAAAGGTCCTCCCTGAAATTTCCGCTCTTCACTTCGTTCAGGAGGTTTTTATTCGTCGCCGCTATTATCCTTATATCTGATTTAACCGGTGCTGTTCCGCCCAGTGGTTCATACTCCCTTTCCTGTATAAAACGGAGAAGCTTTGCCTGGATTGCAGGTGAAATTTCACCGATTTCGTCAAGGAAAAGAGTGCCCCCTTCAGCAAGGGCGATCTTCCCCGGTTTGTCTTTCCGTGCGTCTGTGAACGCTCCTGCCCTGTATCCGAAAAGTTCCGATTCGAGAAGATTGTCAGGCACAGCTGCGCAGTTTATTGCAACCATAGGCTTTTTTGCCCTTTCACTGAGGTTGTGCAGGCCCCTTGCCACAAGTTCTTTTCCGGTTCCGCTGGCCCCTTCAATAAGAACAGTGCTGTCGCTCATCGCAATGTCAGGCATTATTGAAAAGAGATCCTTGAAGTACCTGCTTTTGCTTATTATATCCTCCAGCGTGTATCCTGATTCTATCTCTTTTCTCAGGGCCTCAATGGCGGATATATCACGGAAAGTCTCGACCCCTCCTATAATATCCCCTTCCTCATTTTTTAGAAGGGCAGTACTCACTGTAATCGGGACTTTCTCCCCGGATGAGTTTACAATATACACTGTTTTGTTTATTATGTTTCGACCTGTCCTCATAGTCTCCCTGAGGGCGCATGAGTGTTCACATATACTTGCGTGGAATACTTCGAAACAGAGCCTCCCTATGGCGTCATCCTCATTTATGCCGAGAATTTCCGTTGCTGCCCTGTTTATTGATGTAATCCTGAAATCCATCCCCACTGTGAAGACGCCGTCAACGATGCTGTTCAGGATAATATTTTTCTCGTCTTTTTTAAACATGGCAACATCATTCTTCACTTGTGAAAAAAATCAAGAGAAAAGGTGATTTTTTACAACGCCGGAAAAGCCCCGGTAAAAGGAAATTAACGGAATTTTGCAGAAATGATTGACACAGGGGAGGAGTTCCGGTAGAAGTCATTAAGTTTATATTAAAGGAGATTTTATGCTGGATTTTGTTAGAGGGATGTTCCTGCTCGGGGATTGACTTCGGACAGAATTTTTTTAAATTTTTTCCGCAATAATTTCATTCAAAGTCTATCCTTCAGTTATACTCTGAGCCTTCAGAGCGGGTCGTCGTATTCCGAAATTTTTCAAGTATCAAAAGGTCGTCGCAGATTAAACATATCTCTGTAATGTGTTGCAGATCCGTTTTTCATCTGCGTCTGATTATTATAAGACTGATTAACTGGGTTTAGGCGTTTTATTATTAACATTTATCATAAGAATCTGTCATTGCGAGGAGCTTAAGCGACGAAGCAATCTGTTCCGGATAGAAAATATTCAGTATTAACCGGTATTGTTTCTAACCTTAACAGATTGCCACACTCCCTCCAGTCGTTCGCAATGACATAGTTTAAATTGTTAGATATTTAAACCAATAATCTTGTTATCAATGTTAAGTTTCGTCTAACTCAAGTAATTCAGTAATAATTTCTGAATTTATAATTCAGTGTAAAAGTTCAAAATATTTAGAGGGTGTATAAAAAGTAGGTTTTACAAAGATTTGTCATTCCGGTTTTGCTTTTTCAGTTCTTGCAAATACCGGAATCTCCTGATTAAATCAGTTGTATGAGATGGTCAGCACAATCTGGACATCCTGTCCTTTGCTGACAGGCGTTCATCGTGAACGCACCCGGCATGGAGTTTACCCCGGCTGATAATGCCGGGGCTATCGCTACAGCCGGTATGACAAAATATTACTTTTAGGCCGCCCTCATAATAGAACATTTTTACCTGAAATAAGTGAGGGAATAAATGCTGAGAATAATTATATTTTTAAAGAGGAAAACAATGTCGAGAAATGACAATAAATATAGAAATGAATCAGAACCTTTTATCTGCGGAAACTGCGGTAAAGGAGTACTTCCGGCGGAAGCAGGCACCATGAACAGAAATCACTGCCCGGAATGCCTGTGGAGCAGGCATGTTGATCTGCGCACAGGGGACAGGAGTTCAGTATGCAGGGGGATGATGGAGCCAATCGGCATATGGGCCAGGGATGATGAATGGGCCGTAATACACAGGTGTGTTAAGTGCGGATTTATCAGGGCCAACAGAATCGCAGGGGATGACAGCCATGTACGGCTTATGACTCTTGCGGTCAAACCGGTTATGATGTTTCCGTTCCCTTATAATATTTTAACCGGGGGCGGGAAGAATTACGGCAGCAGGGGGGAGTAAAATGAAACTTAATGAACTTGGATGGAATAATTTTTTTGAAGAACAGATGAAGCGGTGGGAAGGATCAGGGCTCATGGCAGGAAGGGTGGTCTCTGTAGCAGGCGCTTTTTATATCGTGGAGTCGGAGCAGGGGAGGCGTGAGTCCCGTGTTTCCGGGCACTTCCAGTATATTGCCGCAGGGAGGGAGGATTATCCCGCTGTGGGTGACTGGGTGCTTCTGCGCGGGGAGGGGGAGCCTTTAATTATTGAGAGGGTCCTTGAAAGAAAGAGCCGTTTTTCAAGGAGGGCCGCGGGCAGGACATCTGATGAACAGGTGATTGCCGCGAATATAGATATAATGTTTATTACCGCCTCACTTGAAGGGGGGAGAAATTTTACCCTCCGCGGAATCGAAAGATATATAGTGATGGTGAGCGACGGAGGGGCACAGCCGGTCATTATTCTCAACAAGTGTGATCTCTGCACTGAGGATGAAAGAGAGGATTACCTGATGCAGGTGAAGCAGGTTTCAGGAGACATTCCGGTTCTCATGGTCAGCGCCAGAAGCGGTGAAGGTGTGGAGCGTATTCATGAACTTCTCAAGCAGGGGGTTACGGCGGCTTTTACCGGGCCTTCAGGCGCCGGGAAGTCGGCCCTGATAAACAGGCTGACCGGTGAGGAGATACAGAGAACAGGGGAACTTCGCGAGGCTGATCTTCGCGGGAGGCACACAACCACCAGCAGGGAGCTTTTCTTCACCGGTTCCGGGGGGATGGTTATTGACACTCCCGGGCTCCGTGAACTCAGGCCTTTCGGGGAGAGGGACTCCCTGGATTCAGCCTTCACTGAGATTGCCGAGGCTGCGAAAGGGTGCAGGTTCACTGACTGTTCACATAAAGATGAACCGGGCTGCGAGGTGCTCAGGCTTGTATCGGAGGGGGCGATTGAATATGAGAGGTACCAGAACTATATTACGATAAGGGATGAGATGATTTCACTGGACATGATGAAGAGTGAAAAGGGGAGGATGGAGAGGAAGGCAAAGGAGAAAACAATCTCAAAACTGGTCAAAAGTTTTTACAGGGAATCGGATAAATACTGAACCGGTGAAAGGAACTGTGCCCTATAAGCCGGTGGTTTAACTTCGCCTGTTAAACTTTGCCGCGTTGTCACCTTATATGCCTGTTCAGCAGCATGGAAAGCTCATTTGCCGTAAATGGCTTTCTTATGCTGTCTGTAAAACCGTATGGTTCAGGATTGCTTATTATGCGGTCACTGGAATATCCGCTTGATGCAAAGACCGGTATTTTACTGTTGATTTTTCTTATCTCGGCAACAGTTTCTTTGCCGCCCATTCCTCCGGGTATAGTAAGATCCAGTATTATGCATTTAAGCTCAGGGTTGTCTTTGTAATCGTTAAATAAATTAAGCATATCCACGCCGTTGGAGGCTCTGGCTGTTCTGTATCCCATATGCTCAAGCATCTGTGATATAATTTCAACAATAAAGTATTCATCATCCATGATCAGTATTGTTCCACTGCCTCTATGCGATGCTTCTCCGGGTTCAGTGTCAGGTTCCTTTTCCTGAATTACAGCCGGAAGGTAAAATCGGACCAGCGTCCCGGTTCCCTCCGAAGATTCAACATTAAGTGTACCGCCGTGGCGTCGTATTATAGAGTATGACGTGGAGAGGCCGAGGCCGTTCCCTTTTTTCTTTGTGGTAAAGAAGGGATCAAATATGTGAGGGAACACGTTCCCCGGTATCCCCTGCCCGCTGTCCTCTATCTCCACCCTGACATATTTTCCCGGTTTAAGATGTTCCCTGTTTCCGCCTGAAATTTCAGTGTTTACGGCCGAGATTTTTATTTCACCTTCAGCGCCCATGAATTCCCGGGCGTTTGTTACTATATTATAAATAACCTGTCCTATCTGTATCCGGTCAAACGCGGTTATCCACAGGTCTTCAGGTATAGCGAAAGCACATTCTTTGCCGTAATCTTTAAGGGCTGAAACCGAATATTCTTTCAGAACAGAAGCAATGATGTCTGTCCTCATCAGGGGGTCGCCCCCCCGGGCAAAAGTCATAAGCTGTCCCGTGAGGTTCTTGGCCCTGTCAAAAACGATCATGGCCTTGTCAAGGTAGGCGGCGACATCATCACCGGTTTTGCTGTAGTTTCTGGCAAGATCTATATAACCGAGAATACCGCCGAGCATATTATTGAAGTCATGGGCTATCCCCCCTGCCAGTGTGGCAAGGGCATCGAGTTTCTGGGATCTTTGAAGGCTCTCCGCCAGTCTTCTTTTTTCTGTTATATCCCTGAAAACAATAACAACTCCTGTAATGCTGCCGTTACTGTCCCTGATTGGCGCACCGCTGTCTGATATTATTATTTCAAGTCCGTCCCTGGAAACCAGAAGCATGTCTGAAGCAAGTTCAACAATATCACCGGTTTTTAATACACTCTCTATTATGTCCGGCCCATCTGCCCCGGTGAATTCGTCCTTAATAACAAATATGTCACGCAGGGTTTTGCCCCGGCATTCATCAAATTTCCATCCTGTAAGGTTCTCCGCTACGCTGTTCATCAGAAGGATTTTTCCTTCCGTATCAGCAGCGATTACGCCGTCACCGATGCTTCGTAGAGTTACTGCAAGGCGTTCCTTTTCTGACGCAAGCGCTTCTTCGTCCCTTTTTCTTTCTGTTATATCACGAAGAATTGTCTGGAATGAACCATCCGGCATCATCTTTGTATGCATCTCAACAGCTGCATATGTCCCGTTACTGCGATGGATGTCCCTTTCCCTGATCACAGTTTCTCCCTTGCGCAGCAGGTCAGTCCTGAGGGGACTGCTTTCAAGCGTTTCTTCCGTAAATAGAGATGATATATGTTTTCCTATTATTTCGTCCCTGCTTTTTAAGAGCATGGCTTCAGTGCTTGAATTGATTTCTGTTATAATACCCTTTTCAGTTCCGAGAATTATCCCGTCAACTGCAAGTTCAACAAGGTTTCTGTACCTCTCCTCGCTTGCAGCCAGGGCCTCCGCATTTTTTTTGCGCTGTGTTACATCCTGGAATATGGCCTGCATGGTGCCGTCCGGCATCATTTTTGAATGTATTTCAACAGTTATAACAGACCCGTCATCACGGTGAACGTCCCTTTCTCTTATTACAGTCTCCCCCTCTCTGAGCAGGTCAAGCCTGAGAGGGGTCTTCTCCAGTGTCTCAGCAGTAAATAGAGATGATATATGTTTTCCTATTATTTCGTTCCGTTTTTTGGAGAGGATGTTTTCGGAGCTTGAATTTGCTTCTGATATAATACCGTCATTCGTTGCCAGTATAATTCCGTCAACTGCCAGTTCTACAAATGATCTGTGCTTTGCTTCGCTTGATATTAGTGCTATCTGCATTTTCTTTTCATCTGTTATATCCTGTATTACCCCGTAGAAGATAAGTTCGTCATCCTTTATATCCGGGTTGGACACTCCCCTGTACCATTTTATCTCGCCTGAGTGGTGAACAAAGGGCCATTCGAAAAACCATCCGGTTTTTTTAGTTATAGCTTCTTTTGTTGAACTGACAAATTTATCTCTGTAATCAGGATGGACGTGTTTAATAAACTCGTCAAGATAGTCAGGCCTGTTAATATCAATACCGAAGACTTCATCTGCTTTCTGATTAATATATTTAAAGGCGTGTTCCCTGCTGTTCGCATTATACTGGTACAATATTCCAGGGATATTGTCTGCAATCCGTTTTATTTTTGCCAGGTATTCCTGTATTTTTTCTTCATACATTTTTCTTTCGGATATGTCGCGGCAGTATCCTATCACGCGTCCGTCAGGGAGAAGACCAGCTTCGAGAAGTACCGGGACATTTCCCCCGGTTTTCCTCCTGAGCCTGAACTCGAATTTTGCTTTTCCATTTTTTAATACTTTTTCAAATTCTCTGAGGCCATCAGGTATCTCCTCCTCAATATGGATTGCTCTTATATGCCTGCCTGTAAGTTCATCAATGCTGTAACCGGTTATATCCTCAACTCTGGAGTTTAATTCCTGTAAAATGCCGTTGCTGTCTGCGATAAAAATGGCATCAGGGGAGTGGTCAATATATGTTTTAAGTTTTTTTTCACTTTCAAGCAGGACTTTTTCAGATTTTTTTCTTTCCGTGATATCCAGGGCTGTAAATGTAACACCCCTTGATAGATCCTCTATGTCCAGCGGGACTGAGCTGAGTAATATATCAATAATGGTTCCGTCTTTTTTCTTCCAGCGGGTTTCGATTGTGCCTATACCGGTGCGCCTGATCCGCGCGTATTTCTCCTTGCCCACAAAGTTATAGTCTTCCATTGTGGGATAGAGAAATGATGAGTCCCGTCCTATCATCTCCCCCTTGGAATAGCCTGTCATCCTGCAGAGAGTATCATTTGCCTCTAAAATTATACGGTTTGACACCATACCTATCCCCACTGGCGCAGCCAGAAAGATGGATCTCAGCTTATCATCCCTGTCATCAGGAGGTTTCGCAGGCATTTTATTATACATCTAATTTTTATAAAATTTTAGTATTTAAAAATCAGAAATCAAAGGGAATCTATCAGCGTTTAGCTCTATAAAAAGATAGATTTTTTTGATATTTGCAATAAAATTTACCTATTAATAGAGGTGATATCAATGGGCAGATATAATACGGGGAAAATTTTTTAAAAAAAACCGGGATATTGTATTATTTTTTTTGAATATATGACTTTTATTTTCACCCACGGGAATAGTTAATAATGTAAAATTCCTGAACACAATCTTTTCATTATTAAAGCTCTTCCTGATATTTTTTTATTTTAAAAATAGGTCTGTGTTGATTGCAGATGTGAATTTTTAAACAAGGACTGCCTTTTTATATTTCGTTCAGAAATAAATGGCTGTTTTTTATTATGAATGGTTAAAACAGGGGGATTATACCCTGCTGCTGAAATTCCGGTATTCACGCTTTCCCAGGTAGTCAACCATTACTCTTCCTGCTTTTTCACTGTGAGTGTCGCTGTTACTCCCCAGTTCTATATACTGCACTTCAGGTATAAGCTCCACCAGCTTTTTGAGTTTATCTATGCTGTGAAGTTTGTCTGTAGTTGCGCCGAAAATCAGGCATGGTGTGGATATTCCCTGGATTCTTTCCCATATGGAATAGTTTTTAAGCGCCAGGGCGTTGGCCTTCAGTTTGTAAGGATCAGCCAGATCAAGGGTTCTTTCATATTTGACGACCTGGGCCTTCTCTTTCTTTTTATCCAGCCTGAAGTTTCTCAGGTACCATTTTATAACAGGTTTTACGGTAAAGTAGGCCACGGGAGGTATGAGAGGTATAATAGCCCCGAGAAGTCTTGGAAAACGGAAATCTTCATTCGGGCCCACAAGTATAGCGCATTCCGGTTTTCTCCTTACCTGGGCGCAGTACTCCAGTATGGCTGACGCGCCAAGTGAACTTCCGGCAAGTACAAACTTATCGTCTCCCGGTACAAGCATTTTTACCAGTTCTTTGATGTCCTCCCTGAACCTGTTCATGGTGAAGCTGACTTTAGTTTTTTCAGGTATCACTGAAGACCGTTTTTCCCTGGATTCAATATAGAATACCCGGTATTCCGATGTCAGTTCTTTCAGTACTCCCTGCCATCCATTAATAAGAGAAATCCATCCTGCTATAAATATTACCGAAGGTTTGTTTCCGTCCGCTTTTTCCGGTTTAAAGTCCACCACTTTAAGAGAAACTCCGTCAGACAGCATGACCATATATTCATTAACTTCTGTGTTGCCCGTTGTATATTCAGAATAATCCATTTTTAAAACTCCGCAATTTAGTTAAAAATATGCAGCAATGATTTTTAACTGAATTGAATATCGGTCCTGCTGTTCTATCCGTCAAGCCTTTTCATAACTGTAGAATGCTGTTCTTGACCTTTATGGTCTCTTCTCTAATGGCAGGCGGGATAGACATAAATGTAGAAAATTCCCTCCTTATGATACAATAATGATATTTTTATGATGATAGAGGAGGTTTTTACTTCCTGGAGTAATATTCTGTAGAGAATTACCATGTTTTTCTTGTCGTTATTGATGATAAATTGATCATTATATTGTTACGGAACTGTTAATTGTTATTGAATGTGGCGAAATTTCCGGGACTGAGCCCGCCGTTTCTTTGTTCTGGCATGTTTTATGCAGTTATTAATATCAATGCAAAGCAGTAATTTTTTGATGAGAAGTATAACGGTTTGAGGTAAAAGTTATACCGGAAGGTCGGTCATAAGCCTGAAAATTCGGGCTGATTTTGCAGGGTCGGATAAACTGCTTTTCTGTAATTACTGCTGTAGCATGCGCATTTTAAAGGAGAATGGCATGAATATCAAAGAGTATTCATGGAAAGATTTTTTTACACAGGGGCCAGTTACATGGTGACAGCCTCTGATGGTCGTAAAAGAATGAAGGAGGGAGATGTCCAGTTTTTCCTTGATGTGACAAGGAGGGTGTTTACCCGGACTGAACAGTATCTCAGGTTCCGGGGGGAATGGTAAAGTTGCGGAGAGATATTACAATACTTGATGCAACTCTGCGGGACGGAGATCAGTCCCCCGGTTTTTCTTTAAGTAATGAAGAGAAACTTGTAATGGCCAGACATCTTGAAAGACTTGGTGTTGATATAATTGAGGCCGGTTTCCCCGCTTCTTCGCAGGGGCAGTTCGTTGCGGTACAGAGAATCGCCGATGAGATGCGGACTTCTGCAGTTTCGGCAATGGCTGGTGCAACATATTCTGATATAAGGAAGGCCGGTGAGGCGATAAGGAACGCCCGAAGGAGATATATTCATACTTCGATAGCAACTTCGCCGATACATAGAAGAACGAAACTGAAGAAGAGCAGAAGTGAAATTTTAAGAATAGCAATAGATGCTGTCAGTTTTGCGACAGAATACGCCGACTTTGTCGAGATCGGGGCTGAAGACGCCACAAGGACGGAACCTGAATTTCTTGTTGAATTCTGTGAGGCGGTAACAGCAGCGGGGGCATTCGTGGTGAATATTGAGGATACGATCGGTTATACGCAGCCTCAGGAGTTTTTTTTACTGATTAAGAAGCTTTACAACGAAGTCAGGGCTTTTAATAAAGGTGCAGCCAGGCTGAGTGTTTACTGCCATAACGATCTCGGACTTGCGGTGTCAAATACTCTGGCGGGTATTTCAGCCGGTGCCGCACAGGCGGAAGTTACCCTGCTCGGCATAGGAGAGAGAGGAGGGGGCACCCCTCTTGAGGAGGTTGCAGCGGCACTCACTGCAAGGCGTGATTACTATGAAGGTTTTCGCACATCCCTGAAGATGAAGGAGTTTGCTGAAGCTATGAGAACCCTGACCGGATATACGGGGATGTCGCTTTCACCTAATAAGCCGATTGCCGGAAGTAATGCTTTTTCCCATACGTCCGGGATTAGCCGGAACGGTTTGCCTGCTTCTTCTTCGACATACTCACTTCTTTCTCCTGATGATTTCGGACTCCCTCCGCACAGGCTCCTGCTTTCCCGGTTTTCAGGAATAAGCGGATTCAACGCATGTATCAGGGAGTTTACCGGTAATTTTTCGCTTGATGCATCCGGTACGGGATTTGTTGAGGAACTGGAATTTATTTCTGGCACTGAAAGGAATTTTTCTGTTACAGGTCTCCTTACCCGTCTTTTTGAAGATGGTATTATTAACACTGATATATGGTATCTTGAGATGTGTACTTATTCAAAAAACAGGACTGATGAAAGCGGTTATACTGTTTCTATAAGGGTGATGTCCATTTCAGGGAAAAGGAGAAAAGCTGTTTCAAAGGAAAAAAGTAAAACAGGTGCTGTACTGACTGCTCTGAAAATGTTATTCAGAATTCAGCCGGAAATAATCTATTATTCAATTTCCGGTGCGGGTGGGGAGAGGACAGGCTCTGAGGCGGTTTTTATTTCAGCCCGGTATGAAGGACGGTTTTATTCAGATGAAAGTTTTGGAGTTGATTCAGTAGTGCTTTTTATTAGAAGTTATATGAATATAGTAAACAGAATATCGGCAAAATTTCAGCTTACATGCGCATAGAGGAAGGGCAATGACAGGTGATGGTGCAGCCGTAAAGAAGACTTTGAATGGAGATATTGATACACTGTTTGCCATGCTCAGCGGACTTTTTTCAAAAGAGGATGATTTTGTACTAGATCCCGGTAAACAGAGAGCAGGTCTTGAGATGATTGTTTCCGGTTAAAAGGTTCCTTGAGTGGGACTGTTTTCTGATCCTGCTTTAAAAATTTTCGTATACTTTATTATTGATTAATCGGGGTTTAATTTGCCTGTAAAGTTTTTAATGTATATTACCGGCAGTGCTTATTTATTACTGCAGCGATTTACTTACAGGAGAGAATATAATGATCCGCAGCAGATTCCGCGTTCACCGTCAGCTTTCTGAACTTTACAGGGACCATGATGTTTATATATCCCGTATGCCTGGTCTCGGCTTCGGTCAGTTCGTGCGGATTTCATACAGAAACGGAAGGCAAAGTAAGAAAAGCATTTATGTATGGCTCAGGTTTATTGATGATTATTACAGAAGATTTTATAATACGACTTCGGAAAAAAGATTCGGCGAGGAATCGCTGTTAATTACAGGTGAAGGCGCATCAATAGTCCTCTGTAGACATTACAGGGTGATTCTCGGGCTTGAGGAATCTTCACTTGATGGTGTGGAACTTGAAATAAAAAAAGTCCGAAGCCCGTTGAAGAAAATCAGGGCCCTTCTTAATGCCCCGGATTCGATGGTGCGTACAACAACTGTTATCAGTATAATATCGGTTATACTCGGTATTATTGCTCTTGTGCTGGGTATTATAAGCCTGCATTAAAAAAAGCCACCGTATAAAGACGGTGGCTTTTTTTAATGCGTATCCCTTTATTTTACTGAGCCCTTAAAGGGTGCTTAGATG
>ERZ795057.668-NODE-668-length-34167-cov-5.073816_pt1 | contig 34167 bp, 26 predicted proteins | sample MGYA00375141_ERZ795057 | MGnify/ENA primary metagenome ERZ795057 (study PRJEB30186, sample SAMN05720163) | activated sludge metagenome | isolation source: Anaerobic digester | place: Hong Kong | collected 2015-01-26 ...
TGCGGCGGCGGCGAAGGCCTCGGCATCCAGCGCGTCGGGTGAAGGAGCGCTGATATATGCGTATCCGGGCGTGTGCTTTCCGCCGCGTTTCATTGTGACCTGTAAAATGCTCTCCAGCCAGTGCGCTTCATAGACGGCATCCAGGCCGAAGGAGTTCACGGTATGTGTCTTTCGCGAACACAGGTTGACCTGGCAGCCGATGACGGATTCCACCGTATCAATCTCGCCTGCCAGCTTCTCGCTGCGGATGCCAAACTGTATCGCATCCTCTATGCTGCCTGTTTTTGATGGCTTGCCCAAACGAAGCGTACCCGCCGGGTTCATGATCTGCGGAGGAGTGTCCGATGCATAAGCGACGCTTTCCACCGCGCGCCGGATGATATCAGCCGGAACCTCATCATACTTTTCGGAATAGGCAATCCCGGTTTGCTGCGCCGTGGCGCGGACATAGAACTTGGTTACGCTGCCGGATTGCCCGTCCGCAACGGTTCCGCCTTGGATGTTCAGGGCGGTTTTGGTCACGTTTTCGGCGTTGACTTCCGCCGCTTGGATAGAATCGGGCAGGGAGGCGAACGCCTGCTGGTAACGGCTTACATCAATCATCCCAAACCGCCTTTCCCGCCCACGAGCATCTCGGCGATGCGGATGCGCGGCCCGCTTGCCGTGTTGGCGCAGAAGCCGGATGTTGCGCCGCAGAACGAGCCGCCCCCGTCCTCGGCTATGACAGTCTTGCCGACACGGTCAATCTTCAGCATGGTTTCATCGCCGCGTCCCGAGAGCATCGCGCCCTTCACCTGGCGGTCGATTTTGCCGTTCTTGATCCAATATGCAGTCTCAGCCATCAGCGTAAATTCGCGCCCGCCGGTGCCGCCGCCGATGGCGGTGACGAACAGGCCTTCCGGCGTATCACGTATCATGGCGTCCTCATCGTCCTGCCCGGCGGCCAGATAGGTGTTGCTCATCCGGGCGGCCGGCGCGTATTTATAGTTTTGCCGTCTGCCGCTCCCGGTCGGGGCAAGCCCAAGCTGCAGCGCGCCGAGCCTGTCGACGAAAAAGCCCTTCAAAATGCCGTTTTCGATCAGGGTATTCTTCTGGCGGGGCATTCCCTCGTCGTCGATACGGCTTGAGGCGTACATACCGGGCATGGTGCCGTCGTCGATCAGGGTTACCTTGGGCGACGCGATTTGCGCTCCGCGCCGGTCCCAGAATAATCCCTTGTCCTTCAGGGTGTTGGTTTCCAGCTGATGTCCGCAGGCTTCATGGAAAAACACTCCGGTGCAGCTTCCGGCCTCCAGAATCACCGGGACCCTTGCGCTGGGGGCGTCGGCGGCGGTCAGCACGCTTTCCATTTCGCGGATGAAGCGCGTCATGTGGGGGATGTACGCGCCGCCCGATAACGCTTCAAAGCCCGCCGCTACGGCAAAATCACTGAAGCGGCTTGCGGCGCCGTGTTCATTCTCGATCAGCGGGATGTAGCGCAGGCGGGTTGTGACCCGCCGGTCATGGGCGTCCGTGCCCTCGGTATTGACCACATGCACGGTCTGGTCGCGGTCGAAATAGGTCAGCTTGATGCCGCGCAGGGAGCTTGTCACAGCGCGGGCGGCGCAATCCGCTTCCCTGAGTATGGCAATTTTATCCTGATGCTGAACTGTCGACGGATAGACCAAAACGGGACAGGGATTGGCGATTTCCAAAGCTTTGGGCGGCAGCAGCTGCGCGCTGCCGTTGCCTGTAAGACCCAGAATCGCCGCCGCACGCTTCACCGTCTGCAATAGCGATGATTCCGTCTGGTCGTTGGTGTATACATAGGTGCTGCGCTTGCCAGCGAACACATTGATGCCAACGCCGGAGGTGCGCTGCTGCGCGATCCCGCCCACGGCTCCGTCATAGTCAATGGAGGTCTCCTCGCAGTCCTCCATAAATAGCTCGGCAAAATCCGCGCCCAGATGGAGCGCGTGTTCCAGAACCGCTTGTATTGTTTGAGATTTCAGCATGCGTTCTCCTCAGTCTGCGTGGTGGCAGGCAACGAAATGCGCGGGCGTAATCTCCCGCAGCTGCGGGCGCTCCGCGGCGCAGCGCTCTGTGGCCTTGGGGCAGCGGCTGCGGAAGCTGCATCCGCCGTCCAGATTGATGGGATTGGGTACATCGCCGGACAGCAGAATGCGCCTTCTGTGCTTTTCAACCACCGGATCCGGAATGGGGATGGCGGAGAGCAGCGCGCTTGTATAGGGGTGGTAGTGATGCTCATACAGCGATTGCGCGGGAGCGAGCTCTACAATGGAGCCCAGATACATCACCGCGATCCGGTCGGATATCTGCTTGACCAAGGACAGGTCATGGGTAATGAACAGGTAGGAAAGCCCCATTTCCTTTTGTAAACGCATAATCAGGTTGACGATCTGCGCCTGGATGGACACATCCAGCGCCGAAACAGGCTCATCGCAGATAATCAGCTCTGGCTCCACGGCAAGCGCGCGCGCAATGCCGATACGCTGGCGCTGTCCCCCCGAAAACTCGTGGGGGAAGCGGTTGGCGTGTTCCTGGTTGAGGCCGACCATATCCAGCAGCTCCAGTACGCGGTCGTTGCGCTTTTTGCCTTTATACAGGTGATGGATTTCCAGCCCCTCGCTGATGGACTGCCGTACAACATGCAGCGGATTGAGCGAGGCGTACGGATCCTGATAGATGATCTGTACGTTTTTATGATACGCAAGGTTTTCCCTGCGGTTGTAGCTCCAGATATCCTTGCCTTTATACAGGATGGACCCTTCATCGTTTTGATACAGCTTTACCAGTGTCCGGCCCAGCGTTGTTTTCCCGCAGCCGGACTCGCCGACAAGGCCTAGCGTTTCACCCTTGTAGATGGTCAGGCTCACGTCGTTCACGGCCTTGAGCACGCCGCTTTTCACTTGAAAATGCTTGCTGACCGATTTGAGCTCCAGCAGTGTTTTGTCAGCCATTTTCCTTGCCTCTCTTTTCAATCACATCGGCGTACTGCTCTTTGGCATCCTGCGCGTACAGCCAGCATGCGGCACAGTGCTCCGGCTCCTCAAAATCAAAGAAAGGCGGCTGCTGCTGGGCGCAGATATTCATGGCGTGGCGGCACCTGGCCGCAAACGCACAGCCCTTGGGCGGGCTGATCAGATCGGGCGGCGTGCCGGGGATATACTCCATCGCGCCTTTAACAGGGGCATCCAGCCGGGGGATGGAATACAACAGCCCCCAGGTGTAGGGATGCTTGGGATTGCTGAAGATATCGTCCACAGCGCCGTGCTCCACAATTTTGCCCGCGTACATCACATACACGCGCTGAGCCATGTTGGCCACCACGCCCATATCATGCGTGATCAGCACAATGGCGGCGTCGATCTTGGTTTTCAGCGAGTTCATCAGGTCGATGATCTGGGCCTGAATGGTTACGTCCAGCGCCGTGGTCGGCTCATCCGCAAACAAAACCGCGGGATTGCAGACCAGCGCCATCGCGACCATAATGCGCTGGCGCATACCGCCGGACAGCTGAAACGGGTAGGCCCTCATGTTGCGCTCGGGTGAGGGGAAGCTGACCAGCCGCATCATTTCCAGCACCCGCGCATCGGCCTCCTCACGGGTGGCCTTGTTGTGCTGCAAATAAGCCTCGGCAATCTGCCTGCCTACGCGCATGGTGGGGTTTAGGTAGGTCAGCGGGTCCTGGAAGATCATGGACATATCGTTGCCCTGCAGCTCGTGTAGCCTGTTCTTGTCGGCCTTGGCAAGGTCCTCGCCACGGAACAGAATCTGCCCTTTTTGGATGCTGCCGGGCTTGGACAAAAGACCCATGACCGTCTGGATGGATACGGTTTTGCCGCAGCCGGATTCGCCGACGATCGCGATGGTTTCCTTCTCGCTTACGTGCCAGCTCACGCCGCGAACCGCCTGCACCTCGCCCGCCTGGGTAAAGAATGAAATTGTCAGATCCTCAACCGTAAGCAATGCTTTTTTCATGCTATCTCCTTATGCTCGCAGTTTGGGGTCCAGCGCGTCGCGCAGTCCGTCGCCCATGAGGTTAAAGCAAAGCATGGTCAGGCTGACGAACGAACACGGAATGATGAACTGGTAAGGATAATTTTTGAAAACATCCGCCGCGTTGCTGATCAGCTGACCCCAGCTGGGATTGGGCGGGGCAATGCCAAGCCCGATAAAGCTTAGAAACGCTTCGGCGAAAATAATCATGGGAATCGTCAGCGTAATGCCGACAACCATGATGCCCATGGTGTTGGGCAGCAGGTGCCGGAAGATGATGCGCACCGGCGACGCGCCAAGCGTCTCACTTGCCATCACAAACTCGCGCGCTTTGATTTGCAGCACCATCCCGCGCGCGGAGCGCGCGGAGCCCATCCAGCCTGTCAGGGTAAACGCAATGATGAGCGTACTGATATTGCCGCTGCCCATCACCACAATGAGCAGGATGTTATAGATCATGGTCGGTATGCCCATGAGGATATCAATCGTCCGCATCATGATCATATCCACCTTGCCGCCGAAATACCCGGAAATCCCGCCCATGACCATGCCGATGGCAAAGGGGAACAGCGTCGCAAGAATGGCAATCAGCAGCGAAACGCGCCCGCCGACCCATACCCGCGTCCACAGGTCGCGGCCCAGCGTATCGGTGCCGAACCAGTGCTGCGCCGAAGGCGCGCTGTTGATCGCGGTGTAATCGTTGCTGTAGTAGTTATAGGGGTTCATCATCGGCCCGAACAAGACCAGCAGCACCAGCAGCACCAATATGATGGCGCTGACCAGCGCTGTTTTGCGCTTTTTGAAGGTACGCCATACGTCCTTGAGGTAGGTCGTTTGCGGGCGCACCATTTCCTCGGTTTGCAGAAGGTCAGGGTTGAGGCTTTCGTATAATTGATTTCTATCCATATCCGTCACCTACTCCAAGCGTATGCGGGGATCGACCACGCCGTACAGCAGATCGACAAGTAAATTCATCGTCACAAGGATGGTCCCATAAAATATCGTCAAGCTCATAATCAGCGGATAATCAAGCGTTGTAACGGCGCTGACAAAATGCTTCCCAAGCCCCGGAATCACAAAGATCTTTTCCACGACGAAGGAGCCCATCATCACCGATGCGATGGCCGGGCCGATGCCCGCAAGCATGGGAACGAGAGAGTTTTTCAGTTCGTGCCGAACCACGATTTGTACAGGCTTCAGGCCCTTTGCCTGCGCTGTTTTGATGTAATCCTGCGTGGTGGTTGCCAGCATGCAGGCGCGCATCAGGCGCGTATTGGAGGCGATGGTGGCCAGCCCCAGCACAAACGCGGGCATGATCATCTGCTCCACCGATCCCCAGCCCGAGACCGGGAGTACACGAAGCTGTACGCCGAAAAAGTACCGGATCAGCGGCCCGATCACCATCGACGGCAGCGCGATGCCCAGGATGGCAAAAAACATCAGTACATAATCGGGCCATCGGTTTTTGTATTGTGCGCTGAGAATGCCAAACAGAATGCCGATCAGCTCGGCAAAGAGCAGCGCAATCAGCCCCAGCGTTGCCGATACGGGGAAGAAGTCCGCGATGATATCGGTTACGTTTCGCCCGATATACTTCAGCGATGTCCCCAGATTTCCGGTCGCAATGTTCTTCATGTAAATGAAATACTGCTGGATCACGGGCTTGTCCAAGCCGTAGTAGGCCATTTGCTTTTCCTGAATGGCGGCCGGAACCTTGATGTTCAAAAACGGGTCGCCCGGCAGAAGCTTTAATAGAAAGAACGTGATCGTCGCCAGCACGAAGATGGTCAGCAGTGCGATTCCGATTCGCTTGAGGGTATATCGGAGCATGTGGGTTCCTCCAAAGGGTAGTTGGCTGCAAGCCCGACCAGCGGAGGCTGGACTTGCAGCCAACTTTATCAGTCAAGGGTTTCGTTGAATTGTGTCAGGGATTACTCCGCGAGGTCGATGAACGCCAGATCAACGCCATAAGACGAGTTCGTGCCGTGCAGGATGATGTCAGAGCGGTAGATGTAGCGCAGCGTCGTCCATCCCAGCAAAAGCGTGGGGACGTCTTCGCAGAAGATCTTTTCCAGCTCAAACAGCGTGTCTTTGCGGACCTGCAGGTCAAGCGTGGTCTGGGCGGTCGCGAGCAGCTCGTTGAACGCGGGATTGTCGTATCCGAACAATTGTCCTTCTACAGAGCTGTCATAGTAAGGCAGGATACCGTCGTAGCTGACTTCATCCATCTGGCCGGTGCCAAGGCCGCCAAACCAGAAGTCGTAGTCATAGGAGAACACCTTGCCCATCATCTGCTGTACAGGCTGGGGATCGATCACGCAATGAATACCAAGCACCGTCAGGAACATATCCTGGCTGGCCTGCAGAGCGAGCTGTGAGGTAGGCGACTCATAGCACAGCATGGAGAACTCGGGAACATCTGCAAGCGTTGCGCCCAGCTCTTCCAGTGCGAGATTCAAGTAGTATTGCGCCTGTTCAGCGTCCGTTGTCACGTTGATGCCGTTGTCCAGCGGATACTCATCAACATAGGGGCCGCTGACGCCCTGTCTGCTGGGGTCAACCAGCCGATAGGCGGGCTCTCTGCCCTGAAGGACGCTCATGGATAGCGCGGTTCTGTCCAGCGCATAGGAGAGCGCGCGGCGGAAGTTGACATTCGACAGGAAACGGCCGGTATCTTCAGTACGGCCCTGCAGATTGATGTGCAAGAATTGGTATGGATTGGCAATCGTAGTTTCCTTGAAGCCTTCTGCCAGCAATGGCTCGGTGTACAGCGGATCGGTGAATCCGCACAGATCCACTACGCCGGTCTGCATCATTTCCATGGCGATATCGTTGGCTACGTTGGCCAAACCGGTCAGCTTGTCCATATGGATGGCATCGGCGTTCCAGTACGCCTGGTTCTTCTCAAGCACGATACGGTCCTCATGCGCCCATTCGGTGATGACGAACGGACCGTTGCCCAGAACCTTGTCCATATCCGAGCCGTATGCTGTTTCCAGCGCATCGGCCAGCGACTGTTTCACGGGAACAAACATGGATTTGGTCAGCGAAAACAGGTTTTCAAGGCCGGTGTTCTCAAACTGCACCTCCAGCGTATAGTCGTCCAGCGCTTTGCAGCCAACATCTGCAACTTCGGCGGTTCCTTCCGCAAAAGACTGCGAGTTCTTGAAAATATATCCGCCTGAGGCCTGTGCATGGCCGTTGGCCGGATCAATCAGCCGGATGAACGAGTAAACAAAGTCATTTGCGGTCACGGGAGTGCCGTCGCTCCAGGTGCTTTGGCGCAGGTGGAACGTATACGTCAGGCCGTCGGCCGAGACATCCCAGCTTTCAGCGACGCCCGGTACCACTTCACCATTGACATAGCGCACCAGTCCTTCGCCAATATAGGCGACAATGTTAATGGAGTTATCGTCTGATGCCTCTGCCGGGTCAAGCGTCGAGGAATCATACGAACGAGCCCATGTGATTTCCTTGCCCTCTGCGCTTGCAAAACTCGTAGACAATGAAATCAATAGCGTTACAGCGAGTAAAATTGCGAAATACCTTTTCATTTCCATCCTCCTCAATCGTCTGATGAAGTCACCGGGGGAACATCCATTACCTTTGATTGATATCTGCCACAAGATGGGCTTTGGCAAGGGGCATATCCCTTGCTTTGAGCGCTTCAATGAGTTTCACGTGATAGTCCTGCCACCTCTCTTTCGAATATTTCACGCTCTGCTCCACTCTTGATGCTGATCCGAGTAACGATTCCGTCTGCGGGATGATATACATGTTGTGTGTCAGGTTGGCCAGGGCCATGTGAAAGCCATTGTTGATTTCGCTGACGTTGTCGGTTTCCTGAAAATCGGTTTTGATCAGCTGCCGCAGCGACTCTATGGCTTCGTCGCTGGCTTCCTGGCAGATGATTTCCACTGTCAGCACCTCCACGGCGATGCGCATACGGTTGAGCTGCTTCATTTCCTGGGGGGTCAGCAGCGTCACCATGTAACCGCTTCTGGGATAGCTGGTCAGGTGCCCCTCACTGCAAAGCCTGTGCAGCGCTTCTCCGGCCGTCACCTTGCTGACGCCGTATTTCTTGGCGATATCGCCTTCCACAATTAGGACATTCGGCTTGTATTTCGCCAGGAAAACATCGTTTTTCAACGCGGAGTATACCTTGTCGGATAATCTCATGCTGGTTCCTTTCTGTTATGCGAATCCCCGCTTACAATAGGCCTTGTGCAGGGTTCCAAGACATGACTGGATATACTGATTGGGCGACGCGATATTCATGCGGCAGTAACCGCGGCCCTGCGGGCCGTAATCGCTGCCCCGATCCAGATACATCTGTGCGTCCTGTTCCAGGAACGCGGCCAGCGCTTCATCATCAAGACCCAGCGCCCGAAAATCGATCCAGATCACAAAGCCCCCCTCCAGCGGAGAGATATGCAGGCGGGGCAGGTTTTGGGCAAAGAAGGTTTGCATCTGCGTATAGTTGTTCCACACGTAAGCCTTCATGGCTTTAGCCCATGTAAGCCCCTCGGGGGAATATCCGGCGAGAACGCTGCAATAGAAGAACGGATCAATGCTGCCGAAATGGTCTGTATTGCGCTGCTTTAAAAACGCGCTGCGGAGCGAATCGCTTCGGATGATGACATTGGCGTGGTTGACGCCGGTCAGGTTGAATGTTTTGCCCAGAGACGTACAGGTGATGGCGTTTTGAGGCGCAATGTCCACAAACGGCGTGACAGTGTGGCCGTCGAACGCCACTTCTGCAAAGATTTCATCAGAAAACACAACGACATCGTATGCCACGGCCAGATCGCGGATGCTTTCCAGCTCCTGCCGGGTAAACACCTTGCCAATCGGGTTATGCGGGTTGCACAGGAGCAGCAGCTTGTTGCGGGGCTGCGCCATCTGCGCCTCCAGCGCTTGCAGGTCGAGGCTGTAGACGTTGTTTACTTCCGTAAGCGGAACGCTGACTACGGCTCTGCCGTTCTCCCGCACACGGACGTCATACCGATAATACACCGGATGCAGGATGATCACGCCGTCGCCCGGTTGCGTAAAGGCGCGGATCGCGGTACCGACTGAAAAAATCGTGCCGAGTGTGGGGACGATTTCTTCGGCGGATACCTTGAAATCTCTGGCATTTTGCATCCACCAGCGAATCGCGTCGGTATAGGGTCGGTCAGGCAGCGTAAAGCCGAAGATCCCCTCGGATGCAAATCGTTTCAGCGCGTTTATCATCACAGGGGCGGTTTTGAAATCCATTTCTGCCCCCGCAAATATGATCTGGTTGTTCCTGCTGAGCTCTGCGGGGGTCAGGCATTCCTTTAAATTTCCTGTATTCTCCCGGTTGACCAGAGACTCGAAATCATACATCATATCCTGCTGTCCAATCTGTTGCTCTGTCTACTGAATAGTTCAGTGTATAGGCTAATCAAAAGTATACCATAGCTCCATGGTGAACGTAAACCGAACGGCTTGATACACAAGGTTTTATGGCTTGCCGTCCGCCGCTTGGCAGACCAGCGTTTTGGCGCACAGTACGTCTTCAATGGCAAGGCCGAGCGCATTGAATAAGGTGATCTCGTCATCCGTTTGCCGACCGGGCGCTTTGCCAAGCAGCACGGCGCCAAGGCTGCCTGCGATGTGGTCCTCGCCGATGATGCCCTCGCTGAGGGGAATCAGGTACTCTCCGGCTTCCTTTTTCATCGCTTCAATCTGGTCGGCATACAATCTGGACCGGGCCACCAGTTCCGAAGTTATCTCGCGTGTGGCAGGAGTGAAAGCGCCTACGGCGTTGATGTGCGTTCCCGGTGCAATCCATGCCGCCTCAAGGTAGGCCTCTCGGCTTGGCGTCAGGGTACAAACAATATCCGCCTCCCGCACGGCATCTTGTACAGATGCCGCAACGGCAATCGTTATGCCGTGTTTTATGCCCTGCTCCTGGGCAAACCTTTGCGCATTCTCCGGCACCTTATCATAGCAGGTCACCCGCTCAATATTGCGGACACAGAGGATCGCCGCCAGATGGGAGCGCCCCTGCGCGCCGCAGCCGATGATTGCAAGCGACTTGGCGTCCTTGCGTGCCAGCAAATCCGTAGCCACGGCGGAAACCGCACCCGTGCGCAGCTCGGTGACCGTGCCTGCGTCCGCCATGCCGACCGGGGCGCCGTGTACCGAATCGAAAATCATGATATATCCCATATGCGAGGGATACTCCGTGCCCGCGTTGCCGTGGAATCCGGTGATGATTTTCGCGCCGAAGTAATCATCCATCCACGCAGGCATAAACCCGAACAGGTTATGCCCCGGCAGGGTGATCACATTGCGCAGCGGCTGTACCGCCTCACCCGTTTCCAGCTTGCTTAGCGCCTGTTTCATCAGGGAAATGCACAGGGGCATGGTTAACTGTTTACGCACATCGGCTTCATTGAGAATCATCATTGGCATTGCTCCTCTTTCAGGTACCGGGTGAACCAGTCCAGTATTGCGTTGTAATAATGAATCCGGTGGGCAATGCTGCGGGGCTGATCGTGCGGGCAGCCCGGATACAGGATCATTTTCACGGGAATTTCGGGGTGCACATCCCGCAGCGCCGTATAGAACTGATGCGCATGTTCCACCGGGCAGCGCAGGTCGTCCATCCCGTGCAATATCAGCATAGGCGCGCTCAGGTTCTCCGCATAGGACACCGCTGATTTTTCCAGATTGCGCACCATGAACTCCTCAAAGTGCGTGTACTTGCTGCTGTCTCCCTGCATATCGGAGGAGGCATACGATATCTGCTCGTTGGCAATGCTGCGCTGGGTGACCAGGGCCTTGAACCGGCGGCTGTGTACGGCCATATAGTTAACCATAAAGCCGCCGTAGCTGCCGCCGATAGCGCCGATGCAGCTGCTGTCGATATAATCAAACTGCCGACACGCCGTGTCCACGAACTGTAAAAGGTCGATATACGCGCTGCCGTCGTAGGCTTTTTTCATGCTTTCATGCTCGCGGCCATAGCTGCTGGAGCCTCTGGGGTTGCAGTACAGCACCGCAAAGCCGGCTCCGGCCAGGGTTTGATGTTCGTAGTCAAACCCGTATGCGTAAAATGGGTGCGGGCCGCCGTGTATGTAGAGCACCGCCGGGTAGCGTTTGCCGGGCTCCCTGTTCTGCGGCGGCAGAACCCAGCCGTGCACGCGGCCGTTGCCGTCCAGGCAGTCAAGCCAGAGGTCTTCCGGCTTGCTGAGGGCGATTTCATCCTGCCAGGAGTTGCTGAAGGTCAGCTGTTTGATCAATGCTCCGCTTGCTTCGTCCATCAGCCAGTAGTCGCCGGAGCGGCTGGGAGTGCCGACCGATACGGCTGCCAGCCCCGCCTGCGGTTTGCCAAGCCCCGCCACCACCCATTGCCGGCTGGTGACAGGCTCAATTTTCGGCTCGCCGAAAAGGCTCGCGCGGTAAAGGTTCCCCGCGCCGTTCACCCCGGCGCAGAACAGGCAATATTGCCCGTCGGCTGAAATCTGTGCCGTGTCGTAAATTCTGGGCGCACCCGTGTTATAGGGGAACTGTACGCACTCGAAACACGGGGCGTCGGCAGGGAAAATTTTGATGTCCTCGCAGCCGTCCGCCGCGATACGGTGCAGGTAGACAAACGGCATGTATTCCTCAAAATTCGTCATGTCGGCATCAAACATGCCCGCGACGATATACTTGCCGTCCGGCGTATACATCGGGCGAAACGGCGACGGATAGCTGGCGAGCCAGCCCTCCGATGTGACGCGCCGGATGTCGCCGCCCCTGGCGGGTACGGCAAACAGATCGTTGGCCAGGGCATCCTTTTTATCCCGGCAGCGCGCACTGATGAAAATTACGGTTTCGCTGTCCGGCGACCAGTTATGGTGGAGGTGGTTAAACTCTCCGTTGGTGATCCTCCAGGCTTTGCCGCCGCTTACGTTGATCACCCACAAATGGGCGTGCTCGGGCTGCTGGAATCCCAGGCCGTCGAATTTATAACCAAAATCCTCAATGACGACCGGGCGTTTTTTGCGTTGCAGGGCTTCCTCTTGGGCAATGTTTGGATCGGGCAGGGTTTGCAGCCAGTCCGTGTCCGCGGTATCCGCGCACGCGCTGATAAAGCAGATTTGCTTGCCCGACGGCGACCACAGCGGATCCGAAGCGCCAAAGCGCATGGACGTCAGCGGTTGAGCGTTCTGCGACGGAATATCATATAGCCAGATCTGCCCGCCCTTGAGATAGCAAATCCGCTCTCCGTCAGGGGACAGGCGCGGGTTAACGCCGCCCTGCACCAAAACCGTTTCATTGCCGCCTTCGGTATCCGTCATGCGGATTTCGGGAGGCGCGCCGCTGCATGTGCGGCAGTAGACAAAGCGGTGTTTGGCGGCGTGGTATTCCCCGCCGGACAGGGATTCCAGGCGTGTATAGTCATCCGTTACCGCATTGTGCTTATGCATCGCACGCCACCCCCTGCCACGGCTCGTCGATCAGGTACTTGCAAAACCAGTTCACCAGCTCCGACAGATGCCGTATCTGGTTTGCGGGTTTTCCGGTGCGGGTGATTTCATGGCTTTCGTCGGGAAACATCACAAGCCGGGAGGGGATTTTGGGATGCCGTTCCTTCATGGCGACGAAAAACTGTTCCGCCTGCTCAAAGGAACAGCGGTAATCCGCGTAGCCGTGCAGCAGAAGGACGGGAACCTTGATTTCGTCAATCTGGCAGATCAGGCTTCGCTTTGCACGATCGGTTAAGTACGCAAGCATTTTGAAATCATCGGGCATAGGGCTCCGAGAGGATACAAACCCTATATCGCCGGTGCCATAGGATGTGCACAGGTTGCACAAGGTGCGCTGTTCCACGGCGGCCGCGAAAACATCGGTTGTGCAGATGAGCTTGTTGGTCATATAGCCGCCGTAGCTGCCGCCGGTGACGCCGATGCGCGTTTCATCGATAAATCCAAGCGCGACCGCTGCGCTGACAAAATCCAGCAGATCGTCGGCAGCCTTGTCCCATGCGGCGTCCTTTTGCATGAACGCGGGGCCGTAGCCCGCGCTGCCGCGGGGGTTGCAGTAGAGTACGGCAAATCCTGCGCCTGCCAGCGCCTGATATTCATGCCAGAAATCCGCTGTGGACGTTGTTTCCGGACCGCCCCTGATTTCCAGAACGGCCGGATACTTGACCCCTTCCTTGCGGAAGGCGGGGGGCATCACCCAGCCCTGGATGCTCGCTTCACCATCGCGGGTGGGAACGGACAGCTTTTGAACAGAGCCGAGCTGAAAGGCATCAAGCCAGGGATTGGAATGGGTGATGCGCTGATTTCCATAGAACAGCTCGGCGATCATCCCCGGCTCGCCCCGGGTATAGAGAACGGTATCCTCCCGGGTCAGGCAGAACGCCTGCACAGAAAAATTGCCATAAAGCACAGGCTCCGTTTTCCGGCTGCCCAGATGCAGCCTGAAAACACCTGTGCCGCCGTGGCTTGCCAGCAGGTAATATACTTTTTTACCGTCGCTGCTGAGCGTAAACAGCGGGCTGCTCTTGCCATAGATGGTGCGGGAAGCCGGGCAGCCGTTGATGCCCATATAATTGGCAGCGCTCCGGTCGAACAGCTCATACGGCTTTCCGCCGTCCAGGGGAACGCTGTAGAGCGATTGCACCATGCCGCCGTCGGGGAGCTCCGGATACACATCGATGATGATCGCCTCGCCGTCTCTGGCAAAGCATGGCGGAGATTCTGCGCCGATCAACAGGTCGCTTGTCAGCTGTGAGCGCCTGCTGCCATCCGCACGGCAGACAAACAGCTCGGCTTTTCTGGCTCTGGCGCCTGTATAGGGCCAGCCGTAGAACGCAAGCTTGCTGCTGTCGGCCGACCATGCCGGCAGGAAGCTGGGAATGTCTGTTGATAAGAACCTTACGTTCCCGCTATTCAAATTGACGATGCCGATGGCCCGTCGGCTGCCGTCCAGTATACCTTCATCATCATATTTATAGATCAGCTCGGTGATTTCAACCGGAGCCTGGGCTTGCTGCGCCAACCAGTGCGCTTTTTCATCGGCACTCATTTCGGCATACGTGCTGCGATCTGCGACCTCAGCTGGATATACCTTGCACTCAAACGCGATCGATCCGCTGTCCGGCGCCCACACATAGCGTTCCACGCCGTGCCGCAGGGTTGTTAGCTGTCTATGTGCGCCGCTTTTCAGATCCTGAATCCAGATCTGGAATTCGCCGCTGGCATCGGTCAGGTAGGCAAAGCTTTTGCCGTCCGGCGACCAGGATGGCGACCGCTGCACGCCGTCGCCCTCCAGCTTCACCGGCTCGCTGACCCGCCTGCGGTGGATATAAATCGAAGAAGCAAAGCCATCCAGCGCTGCATCGGCATTGGCTTTTACAAAAGCGAAGGCCGATCCGTCCGGCGACGCTGCCGGTTCAGACAGATAGGCGATATTCGCCATCGTTTCCGGAGAAAATGCCTTTAACAAAGTCATGCCTCCTATGCTGTCCTGTTATACAGTTCACTGACATACTCAGTGAATATGTTATCATACTATACCAGCAGACCTTTTTTTGCAATTGGCATTGGATGAAAACAGTGTTTTTATCTTGTTCGAAACGGTTACGCTGCGGCGATTGAAAAAGCACAAATTTCCATTTATAATGTTTACAGAGTCATTGAATCGGGTATCTATTTTTTGTGTGATGAAACGATACTGTCTGCAATCCTGTGTTGATCGGTGATTGCAGAAACCTTTGCAACATACTGAAGCGTTCACAGCCGAACGTTAATCAAAGGAGATTGGTATGAGTAATAATCCAGAAACTATGCGGGACGCATATGTTGCCAAACTGGAACAGTTTGACAAGGACGGCGCTGTGCAATATGCGCTTTCCCTGCTGGAAAGCGGGGAGGCTTCCATTCCGGTTCTGTATGAGCAGGTTTTGGCCCCCGCCCTCAACCGCATCGAGATTCCCCGGTGCGATGAGGATTGCATGATATGGAGAGAGCACATGATGTCCCATATCGTGCGCACCACCATAGAGGCCGCCCACCCGTACGTGCAAAAAGAGCGGGAGAAGGCTGGCGATGCAAATATGGGGTTGCTGGTGATGCTTGTCTGTCCGCAGGAGGAATACCACGAGATGGGGATGCGGATGGGCTCGGACTTTTTTGCGATGGAAGGATATCAAGTGGCCTATATCGGCTGCAATACGCCAAGGGATACGCTGCTGGACGCGGCGAAAACGCTGAAACCGCAGATCGTCAGCATCGGCGTCACCAATTACTTAAACCTCGCCCAGCTGCCGTTTCTTGTCGGCGCGCTCAAGGCACTTTCGCCTGCCCCGGCGGTTTACCTCAGCGGCAGCGCGCTCGAACATACGGGAAAACAGGCGGAGGATTTCGGCGCGGATGGGATTTTGACGACCTATGCCTCCATCAAAGCGTTGTCGGAGGGTCAAAAAGCATGAAAACAGCGTTAAAAATTGCATGGAGGTTTCTCACCCACGCCAAGGGGCAATCCATCCTGATTGCGGTTGGCATCGCGGTAGGCGTATCGGTGCAGGTGTTCATCGGATCGCTGATTGCCGGGCTGCAGGCAGAGCTTGTGGATAACGCCATCGGGCGCAGCTCGCAGATCACCGTCACATCGGCGCAGCGTGGCGAGCTGATTGATGGCTATCAGGCGATTGTCTCCTCCATTGAGCAGGCGCAGCCGGACGCGCTGTATGTTTCGCCGGTCGTGGATGCTAGCGGCTTTTTGCGCGCCGGGGACGGCAGCGACTTTCCCATCCTGCTTCGCGGCCTCAATATTCGGCAGGCAGATCAAATCTATCGCTTCAGCGAATCGCTGGTGTCCGGCACCTTGCCCGGCGACGGCGAGGTTCTCATCGGGGTCGATCTGGCACGGGAAGCATCCGTTGCGGATACCGTCACCCTGGCGACTCCGCGCGGGAGCACAAAGGAAGCGTCCGTGTCCGGTGTGTTTGATCTGGGCGTCGCATCTCTCAACGAGCGGTGGATTGTTTCCAATCTCGCGTTCGCACAGGATATGTTTGGATATGCGGGGCAAGCCACCGCGATTGAGATGCAGCTGCGCGACCCGTTCCAGGCAGATCTGATCGCTCCCGGCCTTGCCGGGATACTCCCCGACACCTTGAAAGTCACCGACTGGAAAACCCAGAACGCGCAGCTGCTCAGCGGCCTGAACGGACAAAGCGTATCAAGCCTGATGATTCAGGTCTTCGTGCTGTTGTCCGTTGTGCTGGCAATCGCAAGTGTTCTGGCGATCTCGGTTTTGCAGAAATCCAGGCAGCTGGGCATACTCAAGGCGATGGGTATCAAAAACCGAGACGCAAGCCTGGTCTTCCTATTTGAAGGATTTTTCCTGGGCATCGCAGGTGCGGCTTTGGGCGTGTTGCTAGGTTTGGGCTTATCGTATGCGTTTACGAAATTTGCCCTCAACCCGGACGGTACGCCGGTTGTTTCCCTGCTGATCGACCCGAATTTCATTACAATATCTGCCGTCATCGCGGTTGTGTCTGCAACCCTTGCTTCTCTCATCCCCGCCCGGCGTTCAGCCCGGCTGGATCCAATGGAGGTCATCCGGAATGGATAATATTATCAGCTTACGGCATATCGAAAAAACCTATGGCAGCGAAGTGAAAACGCAGGTGCTGTTTGATATCAGTCTGGACATTCAGGCGCGGTCTTTCACATCGATCATCGGCGCGTCGGGCTCCGGGAAAAGCACGCTGCTCAACATTATCAGCACGCTGGACAGGCCGACAAGCGGGCAGGTCTATATCGACGGCACGCAGACGTCGGATATGTCTAAGGCGGCGTTGGCCAAACTGCGCAATGAAATGATCGGCTTTGTGTTCCAGTTCCATTACCTGCTGCCGGAGTTTACGGCGCTTGAAAATGTTCTGATGCCCGCCCGCATACGCGACGGCAGGGTAACGAAGGAAACCATGGACAGGGCGCGGGAGCTGATGAAGCTCATGGGTATCGAAAAGGTGGCAAACAACAACGCCGCAAAGATGTCCGGCGGCCAGCAGCAGCGCACATCCATTGCGCGCGCGCTCATCAACAACCCCAAGATCATCCTGGCGGACGAGCCCACCGGCAACCTGGACAGCGAATCCACCGAGGTTGTGTACGACATCATGCGCGATATTAACGAACGCTATCAAACGACGTTTCTGGTCATCACCCATGACCGGAGGATTGCCCAAAAGGCAGACCGGATCGTGGAAATCAAGGACGGGCGCATTTATCTGGATCTGCCCAACAATGTCAAACAGTTGGCGTAGAAAGGCACACAATGGCAATCGGGTATGCCTGCGTTCATATTGGCAGCGAGGCTACGAAGCTGTCGGCATTGAAGCTTGCGACGGCAACGCCTGATGATTTCCGGCGCGTGATTACGCAAAATCTGAACGCGCTGCGTGAAATGATCCGGTATAACGCCGACCATGACATTCGGCTGTTTCGCATCAGCTCGGATAGTATCCCGTTTGGCTCGCATCCGGCCATGCCTGTGGACTGGCAAGCGGAATTTGGGGAAGCGCTATCCGGGATCGGCGAGCAGATACGGCAAAGCGGCATCCGTGTGTCCATGCATCCGGGGCAGTATACGGTGCTGAATTCGAAAAGACCCGCAGTGGTTGCAAACGCCATTGCGGATTTGAGGTACCACAACGCGTTTTTGGATGCGCTCGGATGTGATACGACGCACAAGATCATCATTCATATCGGCGGCGTTTACGCCGATAAGCCCCAGGCCATGAAACGCTTTGTGGAAACCCTGAAGGGCCTGGACGAGCGCGTCAGGGCACGGCTGGTGATTGAGAATGACGATACGCTGTATACCGTCGAGGATGCGCTTTTCATCGCAGGGCAAACCGGCCTGCCTGTCGTGTTTGATATCTTCCATCATTTGCTCAACCATGCGGAGAGCAGCCTTTCGCCGTACGACTGGATCGACCGGTGCGCTGAAACCTGGGGTAAGAAGGACGGAAAGCCGAAAATCCACTATTCACAGCCCAACGCAAAGGCTCGCGGCGGCGCGCATTCGGATACTATCGACGTTCAGGAGTTTCTCCGGTTCTACAACCAGCTGCATCAAAGAGATGTCGATATCATGCTGGAGGTTAAGGATAAAAACCTGTCCGCAATCAAGTGCATTCTGGCAACCATGGAAAAGCCGCCCATCCGGCTGCTGGAGGCGGAATGGGCGCGTTATAAGTACCTGGTCCTGGGTCAGTCTGCCGCAATTTACCAAAAGATCAGAACGCTGTTGAAGAACAAGGCCAACCCGCAGGTTATTCCCTTTTACACGTATATTGATGAAGCCTTGGCAGCGGAGGAAAACAAAGGCGAGCAGGTGAATGCCGCACAGCACGTTTGGGGCTATGTGAGCGATGTTGCAAGCCCTGCTGAAACAAAGCAGTTTCAAACGCTGCTCAAAGCCTATCGGGATGGAAGCCGATCGCTGAAGGCAGTCAAGGGCTTTTTGTTCCGTATGGCAAAACAACAGAATATCGGGTATCTGATGGAATCTCTTTATTTCTATCGATGACAGACAAAAAACAGACCGTTTGCCCATTAACGCAGCAATAGCAAATACTCCTTGGGAAGCTCCACAAACAGCGGCTTTTCGCGGAGCTTCAGCCAGCCCTCCTTGCCGGTTTCACACTCGATCTGCCCGGCTTCACCGGAGGCGGCGTTCTGGGCGGATACGGTGGCGACATAGGAAAACATATTATCCACCTCGCCGATCACGTGCACAGGCGCTGTGTTTGCGTGTGTGCCCAAAGCTGAATGCAGACGCACATCATGCCTGCGGATGCCCACATAGCGGGTATCCGGCGGGATGGGTCTGGGCAATTCTAACACCATATCCCAGTCTGCGGCGCGGAGGGTGCGCGAGCTCAGAATTTCAGCCCGGCAGATGTTTTTACAGCCGGACAGCAGCGCCGCCTGCACGGTGCCGGGATTCTTAAACACATCGTGCATACCGCCCGCCGCATCGATGTGACCGTTATCGAACACGCACAGCGTTTCGCACATGCGGTACAGCTCGTCGCGGTTATGTGAAACCATTAAAAGCGTCCCCCGGAAGGAGGACATCGCCTGGGTCAGCTCCTGCTCCAGCTTCCATTTCAGGTGGCTGTCAAGCGCGGAAAAAGGCTCGTCCAGCAGAATCATATCCGGCTGGGATGCCAGCAGCCGTGCCAGCGCTACGCGCTGCTGCTGCCCGCCGGATAGCTGATCGGGCCGCTTGCTTGCAAGCCCCTGCAGGCAAAGGCGCTCCATGGCCTGCTCAGCAACGCTCATTGGGTTTGTTTCGCTTCGGGGGATACCGATCATGATGTTTTTGAGCACCGTCATATGCGGAAACAGCGCGTAGCTTTGAAATAAATAGCCCACCCGCCGCAACCGGGGCGGCAGGTTGATTTTTTGCGCGGAATCAAACAGAGTGCGGCCGTTGTAGCGGATGTATCCAGCGTCCGGGGTTTCGATGCCTGCAATGCACTTGAGCGTCATGCTTTTGCCGCAGCCGGACGCGCCGAGTATGCCCATCCACTCTGCTTTTGCGGAAAAGGCGACGTCCAGGGTAAAGCTGCCGAGCTTCTTGCGGATGTTGACCTCCAGCGCCATTACAGCACCCCCCGCCGGACGCTGTTCCTGCGGTGACGCGAATTCACCAGATTGATCAGGAACATGGACGAGAACGATATGGCGCAGATGATCAGCATCCACTGGTACGCCAGCTCACGGTTGCCCGCCTGCACGGCGGTGTACACGGCAACGGCCATGGTTTGTGTCCGGCCGGGAATGTTCCCGGCGATCATAATCGTGGTGCCGAACTCCCCAAGCGCGCGGGCAAACGCCAGAATGGTACCCGCGATCAGGCTGGGAACGACGTTTGGCAGGACGATGCGAAAGAAGATTGCGCTTTCTTTCAAGCCCAGCGTGCGCGCGGCGTGGATCATATCGGCATCCACTTCCTCAAACGCGCCCCGCACCGTGCGGTACAGAATGGGAAACGACACCACCGTGGCGGCGATCACTGCGGCAATCCACGTAAACACCACCGTTACGTTCATCAGGCCCAGCAGCTTGCCGATCCATCCGTTCTTGCCGAAAATGAGCAGCAGGATAAAGCCGACCACCGTCGGCGGCAGGATCATTGGCAGGGTGAACAGCCCGTCGATCAGACCCTGAAAGCGCTTGAGGCGCACCACATACCGCGCAGCCAGAATGCCGAACACGAAGGTGAATATGGTCGCCAAAAGCGCGACTTTCAGCGAGATCCACAGCGGGGAATAGTCCATGGCCGCCTCCTTGTTGATCGAGAAAAACACAATAACCGCCGGGTTCCCGCTTGCGCGGGAACCCGAAACGGTGATCAGCCTATTCGCCGTCCGGTACGGGTGCGGCGGAGAAGCCAAAGCTTTCAAACACGGCCATGGCCTCCGGCGTGGACAGGAACGCCAGGAAGCTGAGCGCTTCTTCCGCCTGCGCTGTGCTTATGATCGCCGCCGCAGGGTAGATGATCTTGTCGCAGCTGCCCTCCGGCGCTTCGGCCAGTACGGATACGGCGTCCGTGGTCATGGCGTCGGTCGCGTACACCACGCCGCAGTCCACCGCGCCTTCCTCCACCCACATCAGCACCTGGCGCACGTCGGTGGCGAAGTTGACTTTCGCCGATATGGCATCCCAAATGCCCAGGGATACAAATACCTGCTGGGCGTACTGGCCTGCGGGTACGCTGGTCGGTTCTCCCATGCCCACCAGGGTGACCGCGTCCGTTGCAAGGTCTTCAAAGGAGGCAATGGCCGTTTCGCTGCCAAGCGGCACGATCAGCACCACCTTGTTTTCCAGCAGGGGGAAGCTGCTGTCCGGCAGGATCAGGTCCTCATCCAGCAGCGCATTCATATGCTTCATATTGGCGGATATGAACACATCCACCGGCGCGCCTTCCTCAATCTGTGCGCGCAGCGCGCCGGATGAGCCGTAGGTGAAGGTCAGCGTCACATGGGGCGCGACCCCGGTATAAACCTCGGCCAGCTTGGGCATGACATCTGTTAAGCTGGCCGCCGCGCTGACCAAAAGCTCCACCGGCTCCTGCGCCTGTGCCACCGCGCTGCCAAGCCCTGTGCAAAGCAGGAAAACGACCATCCCCAGCGCCAGAACCCTCTGAACCATCCTTGTGCTCCTCATCATGGTGCATCCTCTCTCTCTTCCCTCGTTCTGCCTGAACCTCACGGGAAACTCGGTTGTGCTTGTCCTCTGTTCGCCCCTTCGGTCTGTGTGCCGCTGTGTATGCCGATTGCTGAAAACAGAATATCGGCTGCATTTTTGTTCAGGTCCTCGGCTTGCCAAAGCGCCGGTGTGACCGAAAGGACGGGAGATCCGCATTCCACAAAGGAAAACAAGTCGCAGTTGCCCGCGCGCTCACCGATACCAAAGCAGGTGACGTCCACATGCGCGGCTCCGGCGCGGACAGCTTCGATAGCGACGGGCACGGCCATGCCCAGATCGTTGTGCGTGTGGATGCCCAGCGGCAGCCCGCCCTGCGCCATGCTGCGGATCAGCGTACGCGCCTGCCAGGGGGTGAGCGTGCCCACGGTATCGGCAAGCTTCAGCATGTCCGCGCCCTGCGCTTTAGAGATGGCTGCAAGCCGGAGCATAAAGGGGATGTCCGCACGGGAAGCATCCTGCAAGCCGACTGTCACCGTGTAGCCGTGCTCCCGTGCCAGTCCGATGCAGCGGACGAGTGAGGCCTCCACCCAGGCATGGCTTTTGGAAAGCACGCGCGTGATTAGCCGATCCGAGGCAGGAACGCTGATGTGGATGATGTCGGGTTCCACCTCCATCGCGTCGCGGATGTCGGACTCGCGCATCCGGTTCCACGCGGAAACGCGGATACGCTTTCGCTCGGCCATCATGCGGCGCATCACGTCCTTCACGTGGGATCCGGCGGCGGGGATGCCGGCATCGGCAATGGCAACGCCCCCGGCATCCAGCGCGCGCAGCAGGCGCAGCTTGGTTTCGGGCGGAAAGCAAAGGCCCGGCCGCTGCTGCCCGTCGCGCAGGGTGGTATCGGTAAGGGATACGGAAGGCTTCCTATTCATAGGCTTGGTTGGGCTTGCCGGATCAGCGCGGCAAAGGCGGCTTCATCCACTGTGCCGCAGGTCCGGCCCTGCTCGCGGATACGCTGTGTGAGCGCTTGCAAATCCAGCGTTCCGGGGTCAAGCTGCAAGGCGCGCAGCCGCGCTGCCACGGCGCTCTGGCCGGAGTGCTGATCCAGCACAATGCGCCGTTCACGCCCCACCGCCTCCGGGGGGAAGGGCTCGTAGCTTAAGGAGTCCTTGATAAGACCGTCCACGTGCACACCGGAGGACACATCGAAGATATTCTTTCCCGGCACCGGCTGATGGGCGGGGATGGGGATGCCCGATACGGCTTCCCACGCATCCGCCGCCTCGGGCAGCGCGCGGGGGTTCAGCGCGGTTTCGCCCTGCAGGAAAAGGAGCATGACCAGCGGCGCCAGCGCCGCACAGCGGCCCGCGCCCGGCAGGCAGGCGGCGGCACTCGCGCCGCCCAGATGCAGCCAGCTTGCGGTAAGCGCTGTTGCCAGCTGCGGGTCTCCCTTGACATGGAGGACGGTCGGTTGCCCGGACTGCCGCAGAAACTGCGAAAACTGCGCCTCGTATGCCTGATAGAACAGTGTCGTATCAATTGTATGATGCCGTAAACCCGCTTCATCGCCGCAGAGCGTGCGTTCTGGAACCAGATGCGCGGTCAGCAGGGGCAGCAGCCGTGCGGGAACCTGCACCATCAGGCCGATGGCGAGCAGCGCCTGATACAGCCGCAGTACGGCGTCCGGCGCAGCCGTTTCGGTCTGCGTGGCTGTCAGGGTAACGTCCGTCAGCCGTGGCAGCGGCGCTTTGCGCTTCAGCATACGGGCTGCGCCGCCTCGCTGATGATGGTTTCAATCGGGCCAAAGCCTGTATGCACATGCTTGCCCTGCGCCAGCAGCTTCTGGCGCGGCGCTTCGCCGATGCGCATGGTGATAATACAATCGCAGTCGCCAATGGCGGACAGGATGCGTTCCATCTTGTCGTCGGGGCTCTCCTTGCCGCCGCCGCTGCCGCTGCAATCGGCCGGGCCGCTGCAATACCCACTGCCGCCCACACCGCGCCGTTCGCGGAAGCGGAGGCCGCCGGAGGTTTGTTCATAGATATAGAAATCGGTCGCCTGTCCGAAGTGCTGGTCCACCAGCACGCCGCTTTTGGAGGACACAGCATACAAAACGGCCTTCTCCTTTGCGGGTGCGGCGGGTGCTTCCTGCGGCGCGCAGCCCTCGCAAGCGTCGGCGCGGCCGGGCTCCTCGCCAAGCGTACCCACGGCGTCGGCGCGGCACTGCTTGCAGTGGAGCATCTGGGGCATCATGGGCTTGCACAGCTCCCGAAGCCGCATAATCTCCTTGCGGGGGATCATCGGCAGGCGCGCAAAGGCCGAGCCTTCCACCGGAATCAGCTGCATAATATTGGACAGGCTGGCGCCAAGCTCCTTCGCCTTTTGCACGACGGCCGGAATGTGGGACTCGTTAATGCCCGGAATGGTGACGATATTCACCTTCACCACCGCGCCGCGTTCGGCCATCATCTGGATGCCCATCAGCTGGTTTGCCAGCAGAATGCCTGCGGCCTCGATGCCGGTGTACTGCCGCCCCATATAATTGACGAATTTGTAGATATTGGCCCCGATGGACGGATCCACGGCGTTGAGCGTGACGGTAATATGGCTTACACCCAGGCGGGCAAGCTCGTCGGCATAGCGCGGCAGCATCAGCCCGTTGGTGGACAGGCAGAAGGTTACGTCGGGGTCCTGGGCGCGGATCAGCTCCAGCGTTTCCTTGGTCTGGCTGAAGTTTGCCAGTGCGTCGCCTGGACCCGCGATACCGATCACGGTGAGGTTGGGCACGGTTTGTTTCTTTTCAAAATACCACTGCGCCGCTTCCTGTGGCGAAAGCACGGTGCTGGTCACACCGGGGCGGGATTCGTTGACGCAATCGTACTTGCGCACACAGTAATTGCACTGTATGTTGCATGCGGGGGCGATGGGCAGGTGAATGCGGGCGAACTTCCCGCCGCTGCCGTTAAAGCAGGGGTGGGAGGCTGAGCGCGCGGCGGCGTTTTGAATGGCGGGCTGTTTTGGCGGTTCCTCTGGCTGTTTCGCTGGCTCGTGGAAATACTTGTCGTACATCTCGGTGCGGAATCCCGTTTCGATCCCGTGCATGATCTCGTTGGTGATCTTGTCCAGCAGGGAGAGCGAACCTTCGTACCCCAGCATCCGCAGGCGCTGGCCGCCGACTTGATCGTGTATCGGAAACGCGCAGCGCACCAGCGGCAGGTGCTGGTCATGGGCAATGCGCCGCCCGTCGGAGCTGCCGATCAGCACGTTGACACCGAGCTCCTTCGTCCACGCCGCGATGGAATCAAAATCGCTGTCGTCGGCAATGCGGATGCTGTCGACCATCGCAAGCTCCGCGGCGGGCGCGATTACCTCTGCCAGGCGTTTTTTCAGCGCTTCGCTTTTAGCGCCGGTCGCGGCTACGACGGGGACGATGCCGTTTTCGGCGCACAGCTTGCTGACGGCATAAATGAAATCCGGCTCGCCGAACACCGCCGCGCGGCCCTGGGCGTTGAACTTGTGGGAATCGACCATCGCATCCAAATAGCGGGAGCGTTCGGCTTCAATCGCGGGCGTCAGCACGCCGCCAACCCTGACCAGCTCGCGGATGAGCGCGTCGCTGCCTTGCAAGCCCACCGGCAGCGAAAGCCGTACGCAGGGAACACCATAGGCGGTTTGCAGGTATAAACCGAGAGAGGCGCTTTCCTGTGTAAAGTTCGACAGCTCTATTGTCAGCCTCGCGCCGCCCATGCGCCGGATATCCGCAAGCGTGGTGCCGCCGCTGTGCAGGCGGCTGTACTCGCTTTCGTGCCCGCCGTCCAGCGTTTCGGAAAGGTCGGGCAGGAAGATTGCGGTCAGCCCCATCTGCGCGACCAGGTCTTTCAGCCAGCGCGTATCGGCCGGGCTGATCATACCGGTGACGATGTTGACGCAGCCGTTGGGGGTTGTGTCCATCTCGGTTTGGAATACGATGGCATGCAGCGCTGCGAAAAAGCCCTCAAACTGGGTGCCCGAATACCCGCCGGACGATACGGTGAAGATTTTCGCTGCACAATCGGGATGCTTTTCATAAAAACTGTGGATGATGCGGGGCAGATCCTCGCCGATGGTTTCGGCAAGGCAGGTGGTGGCGACGCCGATCACATCGGGCTGGTAGAGGCTGATCAGATTGTTAAGTCCCTTGATCAGGTTGCTCTCGCCGCCGAATACCGCGCCTTCCTCGGTCAGGGAGGAGGATGCGATGTCGACCGGCTCGTTAAAATGCGTGGCCATGTGGCGGCGGATGTAGGTGCTGCAGCCCTGGGAACCGTGCAGTATCGTCATGCAGCGGGCGATGCCCGAAAACGCGGTGACGCTGCCCATGGGCATGCACATCTTGCAGGGGTTGACGTTGAGGTTAACAAGGTTAGCGCGCATGGTGTTCCTCCTCCTCACAAAGCAGCGGATGCTTAACGGCCGCAAACACGGGGCTGGCAATCGACTCATATATCTCCCGCGTGAAATTGAGTACGCCCTCGTACCCGGCCATAGCGTGCTTGCGCTCATGGTTATGGTCACAGAACGCGACGCCCAGCTTGTAGGCCAGCGGGCGCTCCTTCACGCCGCCAACCAGGATATCCGCTTGCTTTTCCTTCATAAAATGCTCAAGCTCGGCCGGGTTGGCGTCGTCGAGCACAACGGTGTCCGCATCCACCAGCGAGGCGATCATCTCGTATTCCTCCGGCCGCCCCGTTTGCGTGCCGACCACTACGGGCTTCATGCCCAGGGCGTTGAACTCGCGGATCAGCGAAATCGCCTTGAAGCCGCCGCCTACAAAGATGGCCGCACGTTTGCCTTTCAGCCGCTTGCGGTAGGGCTCCAGCTGCGGGGTTACCTCGGCGGTCATTTTGCGGGTAAAGGCCTCGGCGCGCGCCACGGTATCGGGCGTGCCGATGGCCTGGGCAACGGTGCGCAGCGAGGCGGAGGTATCATCCACGCCAAAGAAGCTGACGCGGATGTAGGGGATGCCCATCTCCTCCTCCATGCGCTTGGCCAGATAGGTCATCGAGCCTGCGCACTGTACAATGTTCAGGGCGGCGGTGGGAGCTTTGAGCAGCTTTTCGTAGCTGGAATCGCCGGTGAAGGTCGCCTTCACCGCAATGCCAAGCTCGCGCATATAGTTTTCGATAATCCACATCTCGCCCGCGAGGTTGTAGTCCCCCAGAATATTGATGCCGGATTTTACAGCGTTTGGGTCAATGTGGGGCTTGAGCAGCGTCATCAGCGCGTTGCAGGCCATTTTATAGCCGAATGACTTGTTGCCGGAAAAGCCCGGAGACTGCACGGGGATCACCCGGATGCCGTATTTGGCTTCCGCCTGGCGGCAAATGGCTTCCACATCATCACCGATCACGCCGACGATGCAGGTGGCGTACACAAAAATCAGCTTGGGGTGCTTTGCCTCCACCAGCTCGTCAATGGCGGCGGTCAGCTTCTTCGCGCCGCCGAACACCACGTCTTTCTCGCCCAGATCGGTGGAAAAGCTGTTGCGGTACACCTCGCTTCCGCTGGAAAGGCTGCCGCGGATATCCCAGGTGTAGCTGGCGCAGCCGATGGGGCCATGCACGATATGGTAGGCGTCGGTGATGGGGTTGAGCACCACGCGCGCGCCGCAGTACACGCATGCGCGCTGGCTGACCGCGCCAGATAGGCTGTTGGAGTCGCACTTGATGCTGCCGCATCCGCCGCCCTGGCCGATGAACTCTTTGCGGTCCTCTAAAAATGCCGATTGACCCATAGCGACCCCTCCCTCAGAAATGCGCAAACGGCCGCTCCGTGCAGGAACAGCCGTTGTACCTTTATACAAACAGCCGTCCACCAAAGTGAACGGCCGTCGTTACTTTTATAGTATAGGGAATATTGTATCCAAATAACAATAGTCATTCATGGGTCATTGTTGACCTATCTGTACAAAATCGCACAGAAAACGACGAAAAACCAGAACGCGGCGTGATATTCACGCGCAATCGTGCCGGAATGCCTTTGGGTTATGAATCGGTTATGTGCAAGATTCCTTTAGACGCCATCAGGTCATTGGGTGCGATGCCAATCTGCGTGGTTTTGCATTGGTATACAAGATGTTGACTGTCCTGTGCCGTATTGGTATACTGGCTGTGCGCAGCATGGAAATGTCTGGAATTTAGGCAGTTCGCTTGAGTAGGGTTAGTGCATCACAACAGTGCCTTGTTTTGATCGTTGTTCATCCTTGAAAAATGGAAATGAGGAAATAAAGTTGCGGATTTTCAAACGTACACTGGACGGCTTTCTTGTTGTGCTGTTTTTGCTGTGCATCTTTCTGGCGCTGAGCGCGGCGCTGGATACGATGACCGTCGCCACCGAGCGGCCGTATTTGCTGCAGGGAACAATCCTGTTTGGCAGCGTCGCGATCATCGCCGCGGCGGCCGGGCTGATGCTTGGGCTCAATGCAATGAAACGGAGGATCGGCGATACCGCAGCGGGCTGGATCAGCTGGATTTGGTTTGGGCTGGTGTTTATCGCAGGGGTGTATGTGCGGGTACGGGTAATCCGCGCCATTCCCATCACGCCGTCCTCCGACTTTGCAACTTATTACAAGCTGGGCGAGCTTCTGGCCGACGGCGAGCTTCTAAGCGCTGCGTCCCAGCAGCTGCGGGAATATGTATCCATGTTTCCCCATACCATCGGGTTTCCGCTGTTGCTGCTCAAACCTGCCTTTGCCGTGTTTGGCACCAGCGTGACCACCGCCCTATACGCAAATCTTGTTTGCAGCATGATCTCGGTTTTGCTGATGTATGGAATCGGGCAGAAGATCGCGGGTCGCCGCGCGGGACTGGCGGCCATGACCCTGATGAGCCTTTGGCCCTCGCATGTGCTGTATTCCAGCATGGTGGCATCGGACCCCGCCTTTACCTGCCTGCTGCTTGGCGGCCTGTATCTGGTCGCGGCGGGTGTCAGCCGCGGGCCCAAAAGCCTGTATGAGAATCGGCCGATCGCCGCGATTGTCGCGCTGCTTGGCGCGGGCTTGGCAATCGGCATTGCCAACGCGATCCGCCCCATGGCGGTCATCCTGCTGATTGCCGTCGTGCTGTGCCTGCTGCTGGACAGCCGCTTTCGCCGTGCGTCGGTGGAGCAGGGCGGGCCAAGACAGATTCTGTCCATCCGCTGGCTGTGCCTTGTGCTGGTACTGCTGCCTTTTTTGCTGACGAATATCATCTTGTCGCAGACAGTAGAAAAAACCATCGCTCTCAAGCCGACCGGCGGCATCGCGGCCTCCGGCTATAACCTGCTGGTTGGCACCAACGTGGAAAGCAACGGGATATGGAACCAGGAGAACGCCGACTTTTTCAACGACGCATATCTCCGCACAGGCTCTGCGCAGGAGGCCCAGGAAGCGTGCCTGGACAGGGCCATCGAGCTGATGCGCTCCCGTCCGGAGGATGTGCTCAACCTGATGGTCTTCAAGTTCCGCGATATGTGGGGGAGCGATGATTTCGGCATCGACTGGAACCTGTTATGGATGGAACAGCAGGGGCTTTTGACCGACGACAACAGCGCGCAGCTGCAGGCGCTGCGGCCAATCGGGCGGATTTTGTACTTCTGCCTGTTGTTGCTGGCGGGCATCGCAGGTATACGGCAGCTGATGCGGCGCAACGTCGGCTTGGTGTTCCGCATCTCCATGCTGTTCTTCCTGGGAACCGCGGCCCTGCATATGGTGCTGGAAACCCAGATACGCTATCACTACACAGCGCTTGCCTTCCTGATGTTGATGGCGGTCAGCGCGCTGATGCGGCGCGACTGGGAGACCATCGCGCCCGTGGAGGGGACTGCGGCCATTTTACAGCCCGGAGATCCCAAAGCGGCGGATTCCCGCAAAGCCACCCAGGCGGACATGCCGGACGTGGCGCGCGCCATCCGTGAAGGGCATATCGTCATCACCGCAACCAGGAAGAGCTCGCAGGATTTTATCGATGCCGACACGCGGGAGAAACCATAGCATGAAACAGGACAATGCCAAGGCCAGGCTGCGGATTCTGGGCGGCGTGATGGCGCTGTTCCTTGTCATTTTGGCCGGTCTTTTGCTGTACGCACTGACCAGCGGGCTTTTTGGCAGCGATACCGCAGATACGCTGCCCCGGTCGGCCGGGCAGGATGAACTGACCATGCGCGACGATCTGTGGCCGGATATGGATTCGCTGTATAAAGCCTGGGATTTGAGCTTTGAACAGGCGAACGGGCAAGCCGTCCGCTTGTCGGCGTATCGCGGGAAACCGTTGGCGCTTGCGTACTGGAACAGCTGGTGCCCGGACTGCAAGTCCATGATTGGCATGGCAGATCAGGCGGCCAACGCCGCCAGGGCAGCCGGCGGCCAGCTGATTCTTGTGGCGCGCGGCGGCGTCAGGGAGGAAACAGCGCAAAGCGCGGCCATGTACCTGGCCTCCATCGGCATGGCGCAGCCAACCCTGCTGGACCCGGACGCCGGGGGATATACGCAGCTGGGCCTGCACTGGGTGCCCACGGTGCTCTACTTTGACGCAAGCGGCGTGCTGATGTATGCGGACACCGGGGGCGATCTTTCGCCTGCGGCTGTCAGGGCGGGGCTTGCTTACGCGCAGCGCGGCGGACGCGAGGCCACCGAGGCGCTGGTACGCAATCAGCTGATGGACGCACAGGGCCGTGTGGCCGGAGCGTTTACCCTAGGCGCTGATAGCGCTGTTGCACCTCTTGATACCGCGCTGAGCGAAACCCAGGGGCTGATGATGCTCTATGCCCTCAAAGCTGGCGATCAGACGTTGTTCGACCTTGCCTACGGATACGTGCGAGACGGCCTGAGCCTTGCCAATCTGGCGGCCTGGCGGCGGGACGGCCAAACCCTGGCCGACACCAACGCAACGCTGGACGACCTGCGCATTGCGGGCGCGCTGTACGACGCCAACGAACACTGGGGCGGGTATGAAGCGCAGCTGCGGGGACGCACCGAAGCCATGGCGGCCAGGCTGATTCAGGACGACTATCTTCTGGACTACACACAGCTTGGCGGCGAACAAAGCGCCGATACCATGACCCTGTGCTATGCCGACCTGATGACGCTTGCAAAGCTCGCATCTCTTGACAACCGCTTTGCTCCTGTGGAGGAGAACGCAAAGACACTGCTGTTGGGCGGCCGCATCAGCGATGAATTTCCGTTGCTGTACCCCAGGTATTCGCTGCAAACCTTACAGTACGAGGCCGGGGAAATCCATACCGCTGAGGCGATGCTCGCGCTGTTACATCTGGCGCAAGCGGATTTGCTGCCGGAGGATACGATTGTGTTTTTAACGGATTGGGTTCGCGGCGGTCCGCTGTTTGCCCGGTATTCGGTTCAGGGGGAGGCCCTGTCCGGTTATGTGTATGAGTCGACCGCGACCTATGCCATTTTGGTGATTCTCGGCTGTGAAACCAATCATCCGGCGCTTGTGAAGGCGGCGCTGTACCGCATGGAGCGCTTTCGCCGGATGCTAAACGGCGCGTACGCCTACGAGGGTGAAAACGCGACCTTCGATACGCTCTACGCGCTGCTGGCCTGGCAGGCGCTGGAGGACTGCGGATTTCAAGCAAGCCTGCGGGAGTAGCGGCAAAGGTGCTAGGGATTACCGCTGAAGTTTTCAGGAAAGGAGTGTGACGGCATTGCTGACGCGGCTGGCAGCGCGCGTGAAACGCATGGTTTCGTGGCTGCGGAATTTGCGAACCCGCATCAACCGGGCGATGGGCGCGCGCTACGCTCCCTGGAAGCTGGCACTTTTATTCGCCATGCTCACGGTGCTTTTCATCGGGCTGCAGCTTTTTGTACCGCCGTATATCGGCAGCGCGAACGATGGAAGCTTTGATACGGTGATGCAGGATGTCGGGCTTGCGCGGCTCACCCCGGACGACGATGATGCCTACTTCAACTATTACGAGCGCGAATACAGGCTGGCGGATTACCCTGCGCACAGCATGACCACGCCGTTGGCCCTGCGGGCAAGCGCCGGGCTGGCAATCGCGGTCGACCGCTGGTTCACCGGAGACGAGCGGTTTGATATGCGGGTACTTGCACTTTTGTACTGCCTGCTGTATGTACCGGCGGTGTTCCTGGTCACCCGCTTTGCCATGCGGCGTGTGCAGACGTTCACCGAAGGGGTGCTCGTCGGTGTGCTTTCGCTGCTCGTATTTGCCGATGTCAGCCTGGTTTCGCGGTTTCCGTCTCTGTATGTGCAGCCGCTCATTCTGATCAGCCTTTTGTATATGGCAGGAATGCTGATATTGCTGTGCGAATCCCCAAAGGCCTGGCCTATGGCGGGGCTGTTGGCGGCACTGATGGTGCTGTTATCTGCCGATCCGTATGCCGGAGCCGCTGCGTTCGTGCTATCCATCTTTCTTCTTGTGCTTCTCACCCGCAGGCGGGGTATGGTGGTGCGGCTTTTCTGCATCGTCGGCGCGCTGTGCATCGGCATCATGGGCTTTGCGGCGCTGATGTCTGCCCAAAAGACTGTCACCCTGACGCAAAAGTACAACGCTATGGCGCGGGGGATCCTGCTTAAATCCTCGCAGCCGGAGGAAACCTTGGCGGAGTTTGGCATCGACCCCCGCTACAGCATTGTGACCGATACCTATGCCGACCAGAACTACCCGCTGGCCCTGGTCGACGCCTCCGCGCTGCAAACGGGGTTCTTCGACCATTACAATACGGGCTTGATCCTGTCGTACTACATCCGCCATCCGGGCAGCCTGATCGGCATGCTGGATGCGGGGGTGGGCATATCGGCGGAGACACGTCCCAGCTACAACGGTAACTACGAAAAGAGCACGGGCAAGCCTGAAATGGCGCAGGCACGGTTTTTGGCGCTGTGGTCGTCCCTGAAAAGCCAGGCGACGCCACGCACCGTCGGCCTGTTGCTGGTGCTGGGGCTGGCGATCCTCTTTGTGTACCGGGGCCCAAAAAACAAGCTGGAAGCGCCTGGGAAACGGACACTCAATCCGTATCGGGCGGCGATGCTCTCGCTTTTGCTGTTTGAGCTTGTGCACATGGCCACTGTGATTGTCTATAGCGGCGACGCGGAAATGATGCGGGAAGCCTTTGTGATGAGTATACTCAACGATGTGCTGTTTTTGTGGGTGTTCTCCGAAGTGCTGCATCGCTTGAACCGGATGGGTTTGGAGGAAGCTTGATGAAGAAATATTTCGCCAGTGGCAACGCGTACAGGGATTTTGGAATGCTGCTGTTTTGCGTATCGCTGATCGGCGCAATCCTGATGATTGTGCTTGCGCCTGTGCACAGCCAAATGCTGTACCTCGCGCTGCTGGGAACAGCGTTTGTCGGCGTGGTGCTGGGGATGTTTGGCAAAACCACGGCGGCGATCATCTGGGGCGGCGCGCAGGTGATCCTCTGGACAGCCTATAAGCTGTATCTTTTGGTTGCCGACGGCAGCATGATCAGCTTCCCGCTGGACTATCTCTGGGTTCCCGCGCCGATGGTGCTGATCTCGGGGATCTGCCTGTACCAATACGGAAGCTCCAGGCTGGAAACGGAAAACCGGCTGCTGCGCGCACAGGTGGAGGAGCTGGTCATGGTCGATTCGGTCACGGGGCTGAACAACCTGCGCGCCCTTTACCGCGATATGCCGGGCATGATCAACCTGTGCGAGCGCCACGGAAGGCCGCTTTCCCTGATGCTGATCAAGCTGCGCTACCACCAGGAGCTGCGCTCGTTTTTGTCAAGCCGTCAGTTCACCCTGCTGCGCCAGCGGCTTTCGGAGCTTGTGCAAAAGCAAATGCGCCTGGAAGATCGCCTCTATGCCATGGATGAAAACGGAACCCTTGGCGTGCTTTTGATTGCCGATAACGACGGCTGTGAGATCGTGAAAAAGCGCATCAAGGCCATGGCCAACGAAGCGGCCGCGTTTGAAAGCATCGCCAAGGATAACCTCGTGGTATCCCTCAGCATTGCCAACAGGCTTTGCCGCAAGGACAGCGGAACGCCAATCGAAATCAAGCTGCGCGTGGAAAGCGAGCTGGTATACGATGTGTAAACGCCTGGCGTTTATGCTCGCGGTTTTCCTGGCAATAACAGCTTGTTTTGGCGCGGCGGCGGAGGAATCTGAGGTGCCCGGTACGATTCTGTTCGTCTGCAACGCGGCCGCCGGATCGCCGGAGGAAACCGCCGTGCGCAGCGTGACCAAGTTCCTCACCTATATGGGCAAGGATTTCGATCTGGCCACGCCGGATGCGCCGTTTCTGCTCAATGATTATGAAGCGGTGTATCTGCTGATCGGGGCAGGCGACAGGCTGTCGGACAGGAACGCCGCCGCGCTGCGCGGGACAGAGAAATCTGTCCTTGTCATCGGTCCCGGCGGCATCACCCAGCTGACCGACAAGGCTACGGAGCGCAGCGGATATTTTGAGATCAGCTATGTGCTGGAGGGCGATCAGCCCCAGACCTGCCTGACGGATGAGCAGCGATTGTACTTTTTAAGCGATCCGGATGCGAGCTACGGGGGAACCGTTCGGCCGGTAGCCGGGGGAGACTCGTACCCGCTGTGCGCGGCGGAGGGACACCTTGCGCAGATCGCGTGGTATGCCGCCGACCCGGCGTGGATGCCCTTTGCGGCGGCCGATATGATCACCCGGTGGACTTGGCCGTACCAGAACGCGCCCCATCAGTACGGCGTATACATGGTGCTGGACTCGGTATATCCGTTTGAGGATCCGGAGCTCCTGCTGCAGGTTTCCGAACTGATGGAAAAGCAGAGCGTGCCCTATGCCATTATGGTCATGCCGGTCTACAGCAATGCCACCTATCCCGCGATGAAGCGCTTTTGCGAAACCCTGCGCTATTTGCAAAGCCGGGGTGCGGCCATCGTGCTGCGGACGCCGCTTGTCACCATCGGTAGGGTGGAAACGGAGGAACTCAAGCAGCATATCCAGCTTGCGTATGAAG
>ERZ795057.670-NODE-670-length-34131-cov-6.920032_pt1 | contig 34131 bp, 31 predicted proteins | sample MGYA00375141_ERZ795057 | MGnify/ENA primary metagenome ERZ795057 (study PRJEB30186, sample SAMN05720163) | activated sludge metagenome | isolation source: Anaerobic digester | place: Hong Kong | collected 2015-01-26 ...
GCAGAGCAGTTGGTCCGACCGCAGGCCCAGGCGGATGCGCCATTGCCGCTCCTCTTCGGGGGTGGGGCGCTCCATGCATTTGGTCACCACCACGGCCTGGGCATTGCGGGCCCGGGCCGGCAGGTCACGCAGGCTTCCGGCCGGGATCAGGGCATCGTCGCTCCAGGGAAGGTCCCATCGGGTGAGCAGGACGTTGAGGTGGGCGTTTAGGCGCCTGTGTTGAAAGGCATCATCCAGCACCACGGCCCTCGCATCGGGCACGGAACGCTGGATGTGGGCGATGGCCTTCACCCGGTCGGCACCCACGAACACCCGTACCTCCGGCATCCTGCGCTTCAACTGCACGGGTTCGTCGCCACTGCGCTCGGCGGTGTCGGTCGCCTGCACCTCATGGATGTCCGTGCCACGGCGGCCATAACCCCGGCTCAGCGAGGCCAGGGCGCCCATGTCCATGAGCATCCGCAGCACCAGCTCCACATGGGGGGTCTTGCCCGTGCCGCCCAGGGCCAGGTTCCCCACCACGATCGCCGGCAATTCCGGTCGATGGCGTCGGAGCAGGCCCAGGTCGTAGGCCGCATGACGCCCACGGAGCGCCAGCCCGTACAGCAGCGCGAACGGTCCGAGGAGGATCCGCCGCCAGGTCGTTACTTTCCGCCTTTCAGCCAAGCTCACAAAGATGCGGATACGGGACATCGCGGAATTCCTCGAGGGGCGTGCGCCCCGCTCGTTGCAGGAATCCTATGACAATGTGGGACTACAGGTCGGCGATCCGGACGCGGAGGTGCAACGGGCCCTGGTCTGCCTGGACTGTACGGAGGCCGTGGTGGAAGAGGCGGCCGCCAAGGGGTGTGGCCTGATCATCAGCCACCATCCCGTCATCTTCAAGGGGTTGAAGGCCCTCACCGGTACGGACCATGTGCAACGCACCGTGATGGCCGCGCTCAGGCAGGGCATCGCGCTGTATGCCATCCATACCAACCTGGACAACGTGATCGAAGGCGTGAACGGGGAGATCGCCCGGCGCCTGGGCCTGAAGCCTGTACAGGTGCTGGACCCGAAGCCGGGACAGCTCCGGAAGCTGGTGGTGTTCGTACCGATCGACCATGCCGATGCGGTGCGCGATGCCCTTTTTCATGCCGGTGCGGGGCATGTCGGGAACTACGACGAGTGCAGTTTCACGGTGGGAGGGATGGGGTCCTTCCGGCCGGGTCCGGGATCCGACCCTTACCTGGGCGAGCAGGGAAAGCGCGAACTGGCCTCCGAGTTCCGGATCGAGGTCATCTATCCCGTGGCGAAGGAGCGGGCCATCCTGAAGGCCATGCACGGGGCCCACCCCTACGAGGAGGTGGCTCATGACCTCCTTGCCCTGGAGAATCACCACCAGGGGGTGGGCAGCGGGCTGATCGGCGAATGGGAGGAGCCGCTTGATGAGCCCCAGTTCCTGGCCCGGTTGAAGGAGGTGTTCCGCATACCCGTGGTCCGGCATTCACCATTGCTCGATCGCCCGGTCCGCCGGGTGGCCGTGTGCGGTGGTTCCGGGGCCTTCCTGATCGGCCGTGCACGGGCCGCAGGCGCCGATGCCTTCATCACGGGTGACGTCAAGTACCACGACTTCTTCCTGGCGGAGCGGGACCTGTTGCTGGCCGATGTGGGCCACTATGGCAGCGAGCAGTACACCATTCAACTGATACAGCGCTGGTTGGGGGAGAAATTCCCTACCTTTGCCGTCCTTTCGACGGAGACCGTCACCGACCCCATCCACTATTCCTGACATTGCACGACATGGCGAAAAGCGACGTGAAGACCGCGGCCAAGAAGAAGGCGACCAGCGGTAAGAACGGTGCCGAGACCGCAACGGCCAAGAAGCCCGCCCGGGTCGAGTCCCCGGTGGCGGACAAGCTGACCTCGCTGTACCGCCTGCAGACCATCGATTCCGAGGTGGACCGCATCCGCATCCAGCGGGGTGAACTGCCCTTGGAGGTCCAGGACCTGGAGGATGAGGTGGCTGGTCTGGAGACCCGCCTGAACAAGCTGGAAGGCGAGCTGGCCGACCTGGAGGGTCAGGTGAGCGACAAGCAGAACCTGATCAAGGACGCCAAGGCCCAGATCAAGAAGTACGAAGGCCAGCAGGCCAAGGTGCGCAACAACCGGGAGTACGACTCCCTGACCAAGGAGATCGAGTTCCAGAACCTGGAGATCCAGCTCGCCGAGAAGCGCATCAAGGAATTCAAGGCCCAGATCGAGGCCAAGAAGGAGCTGGTGGATGAGAGCCGCACCCGGCACGAGGAGCGCGCCAAGGACCTCGAACTGAAGCGCAAGGAACTGGATTCCATCATCGCCGAGACCGAGAAGGAGGAAAAGACCCTGTTGACGCAGAGCGAGAAGGCCGCCAAGGACATCGAGGAGCGGCTGCTGAGCGCCTACAACCGCATCCGCAGCAATGCCCGCAATGGCCTGGCCGTGGTCCCCGTGGAGCGCGGTTCCTGCGGTGGCTGCTTCAATGCGATCCCGCCCCAGCGTCAGCTGGACATCGCCGCCCACAAGAAGATCATCGTGTGCGAGCATTGCGGCCGCATCCTGGTCGACGACCAGATCGTGGAGCGCGTCCAGGAAGGGTGATCCCTCGGAACTTCTGAACGACAAGAAAGGCCCGCTGAGCGGGCCTTTTTCTTGCACCGACGTCAGGGCCGGTAGGCGATCGTCAACAGGGCCTGGGACGTGGTCCTTTGCTCGGTGGTTGGTTCCACCAGATAGGCGGCATACTGAAAGTATGCGCCAGAGGAGTTGCTCTGCTGGTAGGCCAGGTCCAGCGAAAGGTGGTCCGTCCGGAACCCGAACCCACCGGTATAGCGCATCAGGGCATCCCCGGAGCGCTCGTCGGTTTCCACATAGGCACTGGGATGATAGCCGACGCCTGCGCGGAAGTACCAGTTGCCCGAGCGCCACTCGGTGCCTGCACGTACGCTCAGGGTATTCGCTGCCACGTTCCGGATCGCCTGGTTCTCCGCCTCGAAATCATAACTGTCGAAGCCGTCCAGGCTCTTGCGGAGCTTGGTTCTCCGATGGTCCGTCCATTCCGCGTCCACGCTCACCAGCCCCCGTTCGCCGAACACGTAGGCGAAGGAGCCCAGCAGCCGCCAGGGGGTGCGCAACCGGTACGCGAAGGCGCCGTCCGGAGAGGACTGGGTGTATCCATCGCCTGCCCGGAAGGAGGTGCTCATCTCCGTCCGGTAGGCATCGTTCATATTGACCCACATCGGGGTGTGGAAGGCCAGTCCCACGCGGGCCGAGCTCCCTGCCTGCACCACCGCTCCCAGTTTCAGGTCCACGCCGGTTCCGCGTGTGCTCAGGTCCTCGCGGTAGGTGAAGGTGGCCAGGTCAAGACCCTGGTCCAAGGTGGTCTCCCGATGAACGGTCGTGCGGTCGTACCGGATGCCCACGATGCCCAGGGAGGCGCCGATGAAGAGCTTGTCCGCATAATTGGCCGCATAGAAGAAGGAGGTGGTCTTGGTGGCTCCTTCGCTTTCGATCGTGTGTTCCTGGCGGACGTCCGAGCCGGAAGGGAACGAGGGGATGTACGAGGTGCCCAGGGAGTCGGTCGGGTCCGCCGGGTCGATCCCATAAGTGTCCCATGCCAGTCCGGCGGTGAATGGGAAGATGCTGTACAGGTCCCCGGAGAACGTGCCTCCGGCCTCATCCGCGAAATAGTCGAGCAACGAGGTGTTCACGGGTGCAGCATCAGCCTCCCGTCGCCAGTAGTGCGAAGCGTTGCGGTCGTAGACAAGCCCGAAGGTGTTGTAACGCCATTCGCTGCCCCGCTCGGTGGGGGTGCTCAGCACCAGCGCGAAGTTGTTGAGGAAGAACCGGTCTGCCGTGCCCGTGGCACCTTGTCCATAGTGGTCGGACGTTGTCGTGTTCACCTCCAGGGAAGGCGTCAGGGAGACCTCGGTCCGCGTGTACAGGCCCAGCCCACCCGGATTCAGTCCGATGCATCCCGGGTCCGCACCGACCGCCCCGAATGCACCAGCCAGCGCCCCGCTGCGTGCCGTGCCTCCAGGCAGCTGGAAAGCGAAGCGCAGGGCATCATCCTCACTTTGGGCCTGCATTTCATGGGCCGCCAGGACCAGCAGCAGAAAGGGAAGGAAGCGCCTCATGCGGTCAGCGCGGGCGTCCACCCATGGAAGGCCGGGAGCCGCCACCACCCATGGAGGGCCTGGAGCCACCGTTCATTCGTCCCGGGGAAGGTTGGACCGACGGAGCACCGCCCCGCCGCGAGGGACTGGTGGAAGGCATGGACCGGGACCCGGAATTCCGTTCCATCGAAGGCCGGGAGGAGTTCGTAGGGACCGATCGACCGACTCCCCAACGTGGGTCCGAAGCGCTCTGCCTGGGTGGTGCGATCAGCCCGGCAGGGTCGCGGCCTAGACGCTGTTGCCCGGTGGTCCCCGGTGCACCCGCACCACCCATGAGGCCGGGCCGGTGCTGGTAACTGGTGTTCCCACAGTACACGATGGGCTGGTAGCAGCCCCAACAGGAGCCTCCCCAACCGTAGTAGGGGCCTACGCCACCCCACCCCCAGTACGGGTTGTAGAACGGGTCGTTCCAGCCCCATGCGCCCATCGGCCGGTAGAATGGATCGTTCCAGCCCCAGCCCATGCCGTACCCCATGCCCATCGACATGTTCCAACCGTTCATGCCCCAGCCGGGGGTGCCCCAACCGTAGTTCATGTTCCACCCGGAACCCCAGGTGCCGATCGTGGCACCGAACCCGAAACGGCCGTAGTTGTAGTAGTACGGGTCGTTGTAGGCCATGTCGTAATAGCTGCGCTCCGTCAGGCTGGAGGCCGTTGCCGGATCGTAGTACTCATCCTGACCGGTGCCTGCCGGAGCCGTCGAGGTACCGCCCGCCAGGGCCCGGCCATCGGGTCGCTGGTACACATCATCGCTCACCCGGGCCGTGGGCGCCGTGGACGCGCAGGAGGCGAGCAGGAGGACCGTCAGAGCGACGATCGGAACGGGGGCGTGGAAGGTGGTGCGCATGATGGTGTGTCCTTAATGGAGGAACGCAGGGAGGCGGCCCTTGGTTCCTTACTTTTGGCTCCCTTTCTCCATCAAAAATAATACCGAAGTCCCCCGCATGGCCGATCGCCTCACCCCGAGGGCCGAGAACTACGCCCAATGGTACAACGACCTGGTGCTGCGGGCGGACCTGGCCGAGCATTCCGATGTGCGTGGCTGCATGGTCATCAAACCGCACGGATACGCCATCTGGGAGAAGATGCAGGCCGCCCTGGACGGCATGTTCAAGGCCACCGGGCACGTGAACGCGTACTTCCCGCTGTTCATCCCCAAGAGCTACCTGGCGCGTGAGGCCAGCCATGTGGAGGGTTTCGCCAAGGAATGTGCGGTGGTCACCCACTACCGGCTGAAGAGCGATCCGGAACAGGGCGTGGTGGTGGATCCCGAAGCGAAGCTGGAGGAGGAGCTGATCGTGCGCCCGACCAGCGAGACGATCATCTGGAACACCTATAGGGGTTGGATCAAGAGCTACCGCGACCTGCCCCTGCTCATCAACCAGTGGGCCAACGTGGTGCGCTGGGAGATGCGGACCCGGCTCTTTCTCCGCACGGCGGAATTCCTCTGGCAGGAGGGGCATACGGCCCACGCCACGCGGGAGGAGGCCATCGAGGAGACCGAACGGATGCTGGAAGTGTACCGTCGCTTCGCGGAGGAGTGGCTCGCCATTCCGGTGATCAAGGGCATCAAGACGGCCAGTGAACGCTTCGCCGGGGCCGAGGAGACCTATTGCATCGAAGCGCTCATGCAGGATGGGAAGGCCCTGCAGGCCGGCACCTCGCATTTCCTGGGCCAGAACTTCGCCAAGGCCTTCGACGTCGTGTTCACCAACAAGGAGAACAAGCAGGAGTTGGTCTGGGCCACCAGCTGGGGCGTGAGCACCCGCCTGATGGGCGCCCTGATCATGACCCACAGCGACGATCATGGTCTGGTGCTTCCCCCGAAGCTGGCCCCGGTCCAGGTGGCCGTGGTGCCCATCGCCAAGAACGAGGAGCAGCTCAACGACCTGCGCGGCTACGTGGCTCCGGTCCTGGAGGCCCTGCGTGCACGCGGCATCAGCGTGAAGTTCGACGATGACGACACCAAGAAGCCCGGCTGGAAGTTCGCGGAGTACGAGTTCAAGGGCTATCCCGTCCGCATCGCCGTGGGTCCCCGTGACATGGAGAACGGCACCGTGGAGGTGGCGCGCAGGGACACCCTGGAGAAGCAGGTGATGCAGGTGGTGGACCTGGACGAGAAGGTGGAGCACCTGCTCCAGGCCATCCAGGACAACCTCTTCCAGAAGGCGCTGGCCATGCAGGAGGCGGGTACACGCGCCGTGGACACCTATGCCGAGTTCCAGGAGGAGCTGGAGAAGGGCGGGTTCCTGCTGGCCCACTGGGACGGTACGCCCGAGACCGAGGAACGGATCAAGAACGAGACCAAGGCCACCATCCGGTGCATCCCGCTCGACGGGGACACGACACCGGGCACCTGCATGGTCACAGGACGCCCCAGCCCGCGCCGGGTGTTGTTCGCCAGGGCTTATTGACATGTCCGACCCGCAGAACAAGCAGCGTGATATCCTGGACCTGCTCCTGACGAAGGGGGGCATGAAGCAGGACGTCTATGTGAGGCTGCAGGAGGTGTTCCTGGACATGAAGGGGGTGCTTGAAGAACTGGCCGGAGGCTTGGAGAAGCAGCTTCTGGAGCGGGATCCCCGGGTCACTGTCAGGTTCCGGGACAAGGGCCAGATGGCCTGCGAACTGCAGGCCGCGGGTGATGTCGTCATCTTCCACATGCACACCAACGTCTTTCTGCTGGACCAGAGCCACAGCCTGTGGCGCAGCAGCTACCTGGAGGAGGATGCGACCAGGGGGTATTTCGGGGTGGTGAACATGTACAACTTCCTGAACGACTCCTTCAAGTTCAACCGCATGCAGGACCTGGGCTACCTGGTGGCCCGGCTGCTGGTGAACCGGGAGGGGCACTTCCTGGTGCAGGGCAAGCGGCAGCTCGGTTTCCTGTTCAACGACCTGGCCGGAAGTGTGCTGGACCGTCCGGCCATGGAGGAGGTCCTCCATCAGGTGCTTCTGCACGTGATCGATTTCGACCTGCTGGCACCTCCCTACGACCACGTTTCCCAGGTGACCGTGCAGGAGATGAACCACTTGAACGACAACCTGAGCCTGCGCACGGGCAAACGGATGGGATTCCGCTTCCACGACGAAGAGGAGGGTCCTCAGGCCTGACCCATTGCCGGGAGGAAGTTCGTTGTTATCTTTGCGCTCCCGTTCGCGGGAATGACTTCATGGCCCGTTCGTCTAGGGGTTAGGACGCGTCCCTTTCACGGATGAAACAGGGGTTCGATTCCCCTACGGGCTACGAGTTGCAAGCGCCTCTCCCTTTGGAGGGGCGCTTCGCGTTCCGGGAGTTTCCCACGACTGGCGGTCGATGCTGACCTTGGGACCGGCAACCTTGCGCTGAGGGCGCACGTATCTTTGGGCCTTTGTGTGGAAAGGCCACGTGACCGGAGCCCCCGGGTGCGTCCAAAGGCCCGGACCACCCGGAACAGAACAAGGATGCGCGCGACCCAATTGTTCGGATGGCCATTGCTGCTGCTGGCCATCGTGCTCACCAGTCCTTCCTGCATCACGCGGAAGAACGTGAACATGCTGCAGGACCGGTCCCTGAGCCAGGGGGCCAGCAAGCTGTTCGAGAACCGGAAGTTCGAGTACAGGATCCAGATCAATGATGTCCTGTCCATCCGGGTCGTGGGCATCGATGACGAGACGAACCGGTTCTTCAACATCGAGAGCACCAACGGGGGCGTTGGCGTGAACGATGCATCCCTTTACGTGAACGGGTTCTCGGTCGATAAGGGCGGTCATGTACAGCTGCCAACGGTGGGCAAGGTGAAGGTCCAGGGCCTGACCGTCGGTGAAGCACAGGAGCTCGTCCAACGGAAGATCAACGAGTATTTCACCAATGCGACCGTGGTGCTCAAGCTCGTGAGCTTCCGGATCAGCGTGCTGGGCGACGTGGGCCGGCCTGGTTACTACGTCGTGTACAACAACCAGATCACGGTTCCCGAGGCGCTGGCCTTGGCCGGGGGGGCGAACGAGTTCGCGGACAAGGCACACATGACGCTCGTGCGTCAGAGCGACCGGGGTGCGCAGGCCGTGTACCTGGACATGTCCAGGACGGAAGTGCTCAGTTCGGAGTATTACTACCTGCTGCCGAACGACGTGCTCTACGTGCCCACGCTCAAAGCACGTCCGGGTCGTCTGAACATCGAGTTGCTCAGCCTGCTCTTCGCGGGCATCAGCGCCGGGGTGCTCGTCCTATCCTTCATCAACAACAACTGATGTCCAGTCAGACCGGCAGCGAGACGATCGATATCAAGGCGATCTTCAAGAAGGTCCTGGCCAAGTGGTGGCTGTTCATGATCACCTGTGGCCTCATGGGGGCCTTGGCGGTCGCGTACATCAAGACCACTCCCAAGCGGTTCCTGGTCCAGGCCACGCTGCTCATGAGCGATCAGCGGCAGGATGCCTTCGGCGGCGGTCGGGAGGAGTTCCTGAAAGGGGTCTCCTTCCTCAAGAACAACGTGGCCGTGGAGGACCAGATCGCGGTCCTCACCTCAAGGAGCATGATGACCCGGACCCTGAAGAGGCTGGACTTCGGGATCACCTATTACCAGACCAAGAACTATCGGACGGAGGAGCAGTACGAGTACCCGCCCTTCTACGTCAAGCTCGATTCCGTCTCCCAGCAGGTCATCGATGTCCCGGTCCATGTGACCGTTGACCGGGCGGCCGGGACCTACCGCGTTCGTTCCGAGGGCAAGTTCGTGCACCTCTACAACGTGGCGAAGCAGACCGAGCTGGACGGCTTCGTGGAGAGCTATGAGGTGGACCAGGAATCCAGGATCGGGGAGCCCTTCGTGGCGGACCACCTCAGCTTCACCATTGAGTTCCCCGAGGACCGGGAGTACACCAAGGATGTGGACCAGTTCTTCGTGATCCGTAGCCTCGAGGGTCTCGTAGGCGACTATCGGAGGAGCTTGACGGTACAGCCCTTGAACGACGAGAGCAGCATCATCCTGCTGAGCACGGTGGGCGAAGTGGTGTCCAAGGAATCGGCGTTCCTGAACAAGCTCATGGAGACCTACATCGAGGGTGAGCGCTACAAGCAGGAGCAGAAGGGCTACAAGACCATCAACTTCATCGACAAGCAGCTCGGCAACGTGTCCGATTCCCTGCGTCGGGTGGAATCCAGCATGGAGTCGTTCCGGGGTTCCAGCGGGGGCATGATGAACGCGGAGAGCACATCGGACGTCCTGTTCCAGGAACGCAGCCGACTGGAGGATGAGCGGTCCGTGTTGCTGCGCCGCAAGCGTTACTGCGAATCCATCCTTGGCAAGCTCCGGAGCTCGGACGACCTGCGGAACGTTCCTGCACCCTCCTCCTCCGGCATCGATGATCCCGTGCTGAACAATCAGGTCCTGGAGTTGACACGACTTTCCGCAGAACTTGCTGCGCTGAACCTGACCACGGTACGCTCCAATCCCACGGTGATCGCCATGGAGCGCAAGGTCAAGAGCATCAAGTCCTCCCTGGAGGAGACCGCGCGCGGGCTCGTTGAACAGGCGGAGATCAGTCTGGCGGAACTGGACCGCCGCATCGGAGGCATCAACTATCAGTTCAACCAGCTTCCTGAGAACGAGCGTCAACTGGTGAACATCGAGCGGAAGCAGAAGCTCACGGACAATCTCTACAACTACCTGATGGAGAAGCGTGCCGAGGCGGGGATCGCCATCGCTGCCGATCAGGTGGACAAGACGGTGGTCGATGAGGCGTTCCTCGGATCCGTCGGTCCGGTCAGTCCGGACAAGAAGACCATCCTCGGGGGTGCCCTGCTCGTGGGACTCCTGCTGCCCGTGCTGTTCATCCTCCTGCGGGACCTGCTCAACGACAGCATCGAGGAGCTGGATGAATTGAAGCGCCTGAGCCCGATACCGGTCCTGGCGACGATCCCCTCGGCCAAGCGCAAACGGGTGCTTCCGGAGGACCCGAAGTCGATCCTGGCCGAGAGTTTCCGCACGGTGCGGATCAACCTTCAGTACCTGAACCCCGGTGAGCCTTCCCGGGTCATCGGCCTGACCAGTTCGGAAAGCGGGGAAGGAAAGACCTTCTGTGCGGTGAACCTGGCCAGTGTGATCGCCTTGAGTGGGAAGCGGACCATCCTGATCGATGCGGACATGCGACGCCCTCGGGTGGGGGATACGCTGGGCCTGGAGCCAGGCAATGGCCTGAGCACCTACCTGATCGGAGAGGCGTCCGTGGATGAGCTCATCCGACCCACCGATGTGCCCGGGTTGGACGTGTTGACGGCCGGCCCGATCCCACCGAATCCGTTGGAACTGGTGGAGGGCGAACGGATGTCCGAGCTGTTCGACTCCCTGAAGCAGCGCTACGACCAACTGGTCGTCGACGCTTCTCCCATGGGACTGGTGAGCGAGTACGTGATCCTCATGAGGCACCTGGACACCACGGTCTACGTGGTCCGGCGCGGTCAGACCCGTCGCAACGCGCTTCGCCTGATCAACGACATGTTCCGGCAGGGGAAGTTGGGCCGCATCGACCTGCTCTTGAACGATGTAAAGCCCGGGCAGGGCTACGCCCAGGGCTACGGATACTATTCCAAGTAGCCGCCTGCTACATGCTCCGTTCCGAAGGGTTCCGCAAGTACTTCAGGAACACCTCCTGGCTGTTCCTGGAGCGCATGGTCCGTCTGGTGGTCGTGCTGGTCACCGGGATCTATGTGGCGCGCTACCTGGGCGACTCGCTCTTCGGACAGCTGAACTATGCCACGGGTTTCGTGGGGCTTTTTTTCGCGCTCACCACCATGGGGCTGGACGAGATCGTGGTCCGTGATCTGGTGAAGCATCCCCAGCGGCGGGATGAACTGCTCGGCACCTCGGCGGTGATCAAGTTCGGCGGCTCCCTGCTCCTGGTCCTGCTCGTCCTTGCCGCCACCCTGCTGAAGGACATGGATGGTCTGACCGCCTCGCTCGTGGTGGTGATCGCCGCGGCGGAGCTCCTGCGCCCCTTCAGCGTGATCGATTTTCATTTCATGGCCCAGGTGAAGGCCGACCGGGCCGTTCGTGTGCAAATGGCCCAGGTGTTGGTGAGCGCGGGCTTCAAGTTCCTGTTGATCGGACTCCAGGCACCGCTCATCTGGTTCGCCTGGACCTATGTGCTGGAGACCCTCGTGCTCTCGGTCGGTTATGTGGTGGCCTATGCACGCGACGGGGCCACTGTCCGTGCCTGGCGGTACACCCGGGAGATGGCCGGATACCTGCTCGGCCAATCCTGGCCGTTGGTCATCTATGGCATGGCCTTGTACGTGCAGGCCAAGATCGATCAGGTGATGCTGGGGGACATGCTGGGAAGCCGGATGGGAGAGGAGGCCGGCTATGCGGAGGTGGGCCAGTATTCCGTGGCGTTGAAGATGATCGAGGCGATGGGATTCCTGCCGGTGATCGTGCAGAAGTCGCTTGCGCCGGCCATCACACGGGCGAAGGCCGAGGACCCTGCGAAGTACGCGGACCGTTTGCTGAACCTGTACCGGCTCATGTTCCTGATGTTCCTGGTCACCAGCATTCCGCTCTACCTCCTGGCCGAACCCATGGTGGTCTTGTTGTACGGGGAGGAGTTCCGTCCGGCCGGATACCTGCTCGGCCTGTTCGCGATCCGCCTCTTTTTCACCAACATGGGTGTCGCGAAGGCCAGTTTCATCACCAACGAGAGCCTGTTCAAGTACTCCCTGTTCACCGCACTGGTGGGTGCGGTGCTCAACATCACCATGAACTATTTCCTGATCCCCCCGTTAAAGGCGATCGGCGCGATATGGGCCACCATCGGATCGTTCCTCGTCAGCATCTTCCTGCTGGACCTGTTGTTCCGCGGGACGCGGGCCAATTTCGGCTGGATGATGAAGGGGATCGCCACGTTCTGGAGGTTCCATCGCGCGGGATGAACGATACGATGCACGACCCGCACCTCGTACCTCTCGACCCCTCCGGCTGGACACATGTGCGTTGTCCTGCCTGCGGGTCGTCCGATGTGGACACGAGCGGTGTGGTGACCCCGGGCATCCACATGATGGGCGATCATTCCTGTCGGTCCTGTGGCCATGAGTTCCTCCTTGATCTGCCCGTTGGGTTCGGTGTCCAGCATCCCATGGCCATCGGACGGTCGGACGGTCGGCTGCACAATCCGGGGGATGGGGGGGCTTGGATCCACGGACCTCTCCTGGAAGGATTCCGGGCCCCGGACGATCGCGCAGTCCGCATCGAGCGGATCGTGCACCGCGAATGTCGTGAGGTGGTGTTCCTGAACACGCTCGACTTCCTCTACGGACATGTGCTGCTGAAGCTGTTCAACGCCCATCACTACCTGGAGGAACGTCCCGACCTCGGGCTCGTGCTCCTGGTGCCGCGCATGTTCGCGTGGATGGTGCCGGAAGGTGTCGCCGAGGTGTGGCTGGTCGACCTGAAGCTCTCTCAGCTTCATGGCTGGTATACCGACCTGGATCGCCAGGTCCGTGAGGGGCTCGCGGGCTTCGGAACGGTCTTCTTCGGAAAGGGCTATGCGCATCCGGACCATGTTCCCATCGACATCGCCCGCTTCACAGGCCAGCAGCCTTTCCCCATGGAGCGGTTCCTGGAAGAGCCGCCCCATGTCACCTTCATCGCACGTGAGGACCGGTTGTGGTTCCGTTCTCCGCTTTCGAAGTTCCTGTTCCGGGCCACTCATCCGCTCGGCCTTCGCAAGCTGCTGGCCCGCCTTTGGGTGTCCGACCAGGACCGGCTGATGCGAGGGACCATGAAGGCCATCCGCCGGGAGTTTCCGGGTGTGAGCTTCACCGTGGCAGGGCTTGGGCGTCCCGGCGGGTTCGGAGGTCTGGCCGAGGACCTGCGGACCTTGCAGATGGACGAGGCGACCGAACGCCGATGGTGCGCGGCTTATGGCCGCAGCCAGTTCGTGATCGGCCTGCATGGCAGCAACATGCTCCTGCCCACCGCCCATGCCGGAGGATGCATCGAGGTGCTGCCCTACGATCGCTATGAGAACTTCGTGCAGGACGTCGCCGTGCGCTATGCGGACGTGATGCAGTTGTTCCTGTACCGCTTCGTGGACGAGTTCGCCACGCCCAGGCAGGTGGCCCGCCATGCCTTGTCGATGTTCAGGGATTTCCGGACCTACTACCGGAACAACAGGACCAACGTCTTCTGAGATGGATCGCAGAGAAGGAAGGGACACACCGGCAGGGGGGCTTCGCACCGCCGTGCTGTTCATCGGGTTCAACCGGCTGGACACCGCTTCGCAGGTGTTCGAGGCCATCCGCCGGGCACGCCCTGCCAGATTGTACTTCGCGTGTGATGGCCCTCGGAACGCGGAGGAGCGCGTGCGATGCGAGGAGGTCCGTTCCCTCGCCGATCGGGTGGACTGGCCTTGTGAGCTGCACACCCGGTTCAACGAGGAGAACATGGGGCTCCGGAAAGGTGTGAGCAGCGCCATCTCCTGGTTCTTCGATCATGAGCCCGAGGGCATCATCCTGGAGGATGACACGCTCCCCGTTCCCACGTTCTTCACCTTCTGCGAGGAGCTGTTGGAACGGTATCGGGATGACGAGCGGATCTGGGTGGTGATGGGCAACAACCTGATGGACGAGTGGAACGGACAACGTGACGGTTCCTACTACTTCTCGGCGCACGGCTATGGCGCGCCTTGGGGCTGGGCGAGTTGGAGGCGGGTCTGGCGACACTACGATGTGGAGCTTGGCCAATGGCCCGCCCTTCGGGAAAGCACCCTGTTCCGTGACTTCCTGCTGAACAAGGACGAGGCCCGTGAGGCCACGAACATCTTCGATCATGTCCACGCAGGCCGCATGAACTCCTGGTCCTATCAGCTGGACATCACCCGCATCACCAACCATGCCCTGAACATCATTCCGGAGGTCAACCTCATCAGGAACATCGGGTTCGGGCTGGAAGGCACGCATACCGTGAGCCTCAAGGATCCGAGGAACAAGGACAATGCGAGGGACATCGCATTCCCTCTGCAGCACCCTTCCACGATCATGTTGGACGCTCGCAGGGACGAGGCCTATTTCATGCGGTACATCAACACGCCCCGGTCACGCCGGTTCAAGAACCGGGTGAAAAGGTTCCTTCCGGGTGGGGAGGACAACGTGCTGGTGCGTACGGTGTCGGCCATCAAGCTTAAGTTAGGCCTGCGTTGAGCCCTTGAAGGGTAACCGCACCGCTCGTGATCCGCAAAAAGGCGCTGGTCAATACGCTGTTCCTGGTCGGTTTCACCGTCTTCGGGTTCGGCAGCTACATCAGCCTGAAGAGGGGCTTGTCCGAAGGCATGATCGTGTCGGTCATGCCCTTCCTGGCCATCATCGCGTTCTTCCTGGTGGATTCCGTCTACCGGGAAAGGATCCGTTCGATGCTCACCGGGACCTATTGGCTCTCGATGCTGTACATCGGAACGTTGGTGGTATCCATGTTCGTGGCCCTTCGGGGAGGGATCCCCGGTGTCAACTTCGGCAACGCGTTGCTTTCGAGCCTGCTCTTCGCAGCGCCGTTCAACGCGGCCGTGATCGTGCAGTACTACAACCGGGACGATGATGACTTCGACTTCAGCAGGATGCTGTTGCTGGGCCTGGGCATGCTCATGGCCGTCAACGTGCTCGGATATGCCGCGGGGATCAAGGCGTTCGGTCATGGCTTCGAGGGTCGTGCCAGCTTCCCGTTCATACGAGGCATCTACACCGGGGCCCACGTGCTTGCCGTGCTCAGCCTCATGCTCCTGTTCCACTTGAGGGACCCGCTGGGGCGACCGGTGCGTTATTTCATGGTCGTAGCCTCGCTGGCCGTGGCCTTCGTCCTCATGCTCAGCATCAACAGCCGGCTGAGCCTGATGATCTTCCTGCTGCTGGCGATCATGATCCTGACCCGGGCGATCAAGGTCGCTCGGGGCATCTATACGATCTCCCTCTTCACCATGCCCCTGTTGCTGAGCTTCTCCTTGCTCGTCTATCAGGTGTTGTCGCTGCCTTTCTTTGAAGCGATCCTGCAACGGGTCAGCAAGGAGGACGTGACCACGTTCAATGGCAGGTCCTACATCTGGAACGCCGTCGCGGACTGGGCCTTCAATGATCGCACGGGGCTGTTGTTCGGCAACGGGTTCAAAGGCCATTACAAGTTGCACATGCTCGACCTGGTGGCCAAGCTTTGGGGCGAGCCCCATGCCTACAACCTGCATTCCCACAGCACCTTCACCGAGGTGCTCGTGGCCCAGGGCGTGTTCGGGGTGGTGCTGTTGTACATCCTGCTCTGGCGTGGGTTCAAGTACTACCGGAACTGCTATCTGCGTGGTAGCTCGGAGGCTCCCATCTTCGGGGGGCTGGTGTACATCCTCTTCATCTGGCAGATCGACATCTTCTGCTACGGGGTGGACATCGGCCATGCCATCCTGTTCACCATGCTGGCCCCGTTGGCGATCGATCGCAAGTTCATCGGGAGGAAGGAGAAGGACATGGATGGAGCATGGCTGGAATGAGCATCATGGAAGGCGGAACGCGGACAAGGGGACGGCAGGTCACGGGTACGCCGGACCAGCCCCTGGTGAGCATCGTGACAGTGGTCTTCAATGGGGCCGCGACCCTGGAGCGGACCCTGAAGAGCGTGCGTGAGCAGGACCACCCGCACATCGAGCACATCGTGGTGGACGGGGGCAGCACGGACGGTACGGTCGATCTGCTCAGGGCCCATGACACGGACCTGGCATACTGGTCCAGTGCGCCCGACAAAGGCATCTACGATGGGATGAACAAGGGACTCTCCCTCTGCCGGGGGGAGTGGGTGGGATTGATCAATGCGGACGATTGGTATGAACCCGGGATCATCTCCCGGATGATGCACGAAGCGCAGGGCAGGGATGCGGTGAACATCCTGCATGGTGACATCTGGATCCATTACCCCAACGGCACCCGCCGGAAGAAACGGGCGAGGAACTCCTCCTTCCTGCTCAGGTACTGGGAAATGGTGTTGAACCATCCCAGTTTCTTCGTACGCAACAGGTACTACGCGTCCCATCGGTTCGATCCGAGCTTCCGGGTGAGCGGCGACCACCTCTGGACCTTGAGGGCGCATCTGGAGGACCCTGCCCAGTTCCACTACGTGCCTGTGCCGGTGGCCAATTTCAGTGCGGGAGGCGCGAGCATGAGCGTGCCGTTGGGCAAGGTCCTTCGGGAGGGAGCACGGGTGTCCCGCGCCGCAGGGATGGGGCCCGGAGGGGTGCTCATGGGCCATTTGGTGCGCACCGCCCTTCACGTTCCTCAGTACCTCAAGCTGCTCGCCAACCAGTACCTTTCTTCAGGCAAGTGAGCCATGTCCAATGCCTTCAACATCTTCCAGGACTGGTCCGCCAATCGCGGAAATCCGAAGGGGCGCATCGTGATGGTCCTGTTCCGGACCGCACATCTGCTCCGCCTGAACCTGGTGACCTTCGTGCTGTTCCTGCCCTACTTCATCCTGTACCGGCTGCTGGTGGAATGGTTCCTATGCATTGAGCTGCCTTGGAAAACGCGCATCGGGGCCGGGTTCCGGATCGATCACGGACAGGCGCTGATCGTCAACGACAACGCGGTCTTCGGTGCCGGTTGTACCGTGCGGAACAGCACCACCATCGGCAATCGGAGGTTGAAGGACGGCACCTACAGTGCGTCGCCCCGCTTCGGGGACCGCGTGGACATCGGTGCCAATGCGGTGATCATCGGACCGCTCGTGATCGGTGATGACGCGGCCATTGGTGCCGGAGCCGTGGTGGTCAAGGATGTGCCCGCTGGCCATGTGGCGGTGGGCAACCCGGCCAGGATCATTCCCAGGCGTTCCTGAACGTGGCGGCTCCCGGTCAACGGATCATGACCCGCTGACGCCTCGCCTCGGATCCATTGCTGAGGTCCAGCACGTAGAGCCCGGTGGCGATGGCGGTCGGGATCGTCGCACGCCCGGTCCCGCCCTGCTGGCGCCAGGTATGGACCACGGTGCCGCGCAGGTCAAGGAGCCGCAGGAGGTGGTCGCCATCCGGCAGTTCGATCCGGACCTCCGATCCCCGTTCCACCGGGTTCGGGTAGGCGAACGGAACCTCGTTCGTGGCGTTCACGACCGGCGTTCCCTCCATCCCGGTGGACAGGCCGCAGAGGTCGTCCTCCTCCTTCACGAGCACGATGCTCCTGAACGGCTGGAGGGTGATGCTTCCACTGTACAGGTTGCCGTCCACATCGCTCCAGCACCCGACCAGCGGTACGTCCTGTGAGGTGGGCTGGTCGTTGTGGAACAGCTGATGGCGCTCGAACGGGTCCAACTCCACCACGGTCACCCGCTTGAGGCTGATGTTGTCGATCCAGTAGGTGCCCTCCTCGTAGTGGTTCGTGAAGGAGCAGTATGCCTGATCGGAAAGATCGCTTTGGAAGATCATGTCCACGTCCCGGCGTTGCTCGTCGAAGGGGATCTGTTCGGCCGCGATCATCTGAGGCCCCGTTTGCTGGGTGAGCCCCTTCAGACCGGCCTTCACTTCACCGTGCATGGTGGAGGTGATGCTGAAGCTCAAGCGGTAGAACTGGCCGTTCTGAATGGCGTTGGTGGCATCCTGCCGCATGGTGAACCAGTCGTAGGTGCTGTTGTTCGAGAACTGCACCTTGAGGGAACCATTGTCCAGTTCACTGTAGTTCTGGGTCATCTGACCCTGGGAGGGCCAGCCGCTCCAGCCGTTCAGGTCGTAGTCGAACGTGCCGTTCTGCACCAGCTCACCACTGAGCTCGGACGTCACCTCATACCGGTCCAGATGCAGCGGGCTCCGTGTGGAGGCGGCATCCTCGCCACGTTCATCCTGCCAGCGCTCCAAGGTGAAGTACCGGTGCTCGCCGGTCACGTGGTTCACCTGCAGGATGCTGCGCTCATTGTAGGGATTGAAGTAGAAGTTCCCGTCGAACGTCCCATAGTCCACCCAGTTGGCCCCGTACACGTGCAGCTGTTTCATGCACAGCTGGTCCTTCCGCACGCAGTACATGACGTTGCCCGTGTACTGTCCATTGAACGCCGGGACGTGATAGGGCGGGGCGGCACCAGGCCCGTTGTAGTTGGAATAGTCGGAGATGCTGAGCTGGACGCCGTTGTTGAACAGCACGTTGTCGCGCACCTGGTTCCCCGTGCTCACCATGGTGTGGTCCACATGGATGCCGCTGCTGGAGCAGTTGGCCACCGTGTTCTTCTCGACCAGGGTGTTCTTGATGGTGATGTTCCCGAAGTAGATGCCGTGGCAGATGGAGAAGAAGCTGGTATGCTCCGGTGCCACGCTGTCGAACTCGCCGTCCAGGTCCATGACCAGGTTCTCCCTGACGATCATCCCGTCGGCGTTGTCCATGGCGATGCCCCCGCCGTCGTTCAGGATGGCAAGAGCGTGCTTCACGACATTGTGCTCGACCAGGGAATTCTGTTCGGTCACCATGCCGATGTATCCGATATGCTCCAGACGATTGTTGCTGAACACCATGTCGCTTCCCGTGGCCCGGATGCCGAAGTAGCCCCAGTTGCTCTCGCCCAGTCCCGGGTGCAGGGCGATGTCGTTCAGCTGGCAATGGTCCACCGTGGAGTTGTTGTCGAGCAGGTACATGGCCGTGGCGAAGGTGTTCTCGATCACCAGGTGGTGGTAGTCCGAATTGCCCCCCGTGCTGTAGATGGCCTGATGGAGGTCGCGGAACTCGCACCCGTCCACCTCGATCCCCGAGGTTCCGGAAAGCCGGACGGCAGGCCCGGACTGATGGCGGAACTGCAGATCTTCCATCCGCACGTCATGGCGTTGCCAGCCCACATAGACCCCGTTCTCGTGCACGGAAGCCTCCACGTACCGGCTGGCAGGGTCGGCATTGGCCGGGCACCACAGGTACAACATGCCGCCAGCCGGGTCGTAGTACCATTCCCCGGGAGCATCCAGCAGTGCCAGCTTGTTCCTCAGGAAGTAACCCCATTGCTGGGCACCCATGTTGTTGCCGGTGCTGGTATGGGTCAGTGTGCCGTTGTTGAAGGCCGTGACATGGGCGGTATCGTAGCTCCAATTGGTGGTCCGGATGATCAACGTGGCACCGTTGAAGTGGCCGGCAGGCTGGGTCAGGTCGGCGTCCACGGTGCTGGTGCTCGAGCAATTGTCCGTGCGGGCCCAGCCCGTGTTCGGGTACCGTGCAAGTCGCTGCAGTTCGCCATCCACGAACACATGGCGCACGGCCTGGCCGACCGGTGCCTTCCAGATGTTCCCACTGTGGTTGGTCCACCCGGAGACCACCTGGCTCCCGGAGATGACAGGGGCCTCGCCAGTCCCATAGGAACCGAGGACGATGGGTTGGGAGGAGGTGCCTGAGGTCTGAACGTTGATGCGACCCCGGTACGTGCCACCACGCTGGAACAGGACCTGATCGCCCGGTTGCAGCCCGCTGCCGAGTTGGTTCACCCGGTCAATGGTCCGCCAGGCCTGGGCCTGGCTGGTGCCGCTGTTGGCGTCATTCCCTGATGGCGATACGTAGTAGGTGGTGGCCAGGGCCGAGGTTTGGATGAGAAGGATGGCCAGGCCCAAGGATGACCATTTCCGGAAAGCGTTCTTGCTCAAGCGCATGGGGGTCCACATTGAGGTCCTTCAACCTGCGCCGGGAGGAGGGAGTTGCGGGTCGTCGACGAACGGCGCCTGGCCTTCGACGAATCGCTCCGGCAGGGTGCTCACGCCGGGATGTGAAAAGCCGCCGCAGGCCCCTGTACGGCCCGAGACGTACGCCGATTAGCTTCGCCGCCATGTCTGCAGGCCCTCTGCGCGTGTTGGTGGTCGGACAGACCCCCCCGCCTTTCGGAGGGCAGGCGGTCATGATCGAGGCCCTGCTGGCGGGGCGCTACGATCGCATCCACCTTGAGCATGTGCGCCTGGCCTTCTCGGACGACATGGACAGCGTGGGCCGGTTCCAATGGCGGAAGGTGCTGCTGTTGTTCACCACCATCGCCAGGATCTGGTGGGCACGCCTCCGCTCTCGGACTCCGGTGCTGTACTACCCTCCCAGCGGGCCCAACCTCGTTCCGGTCCTGCGGGACCTGATCCTGCTCTGCGCCACCCGTTGGATGTTCTCACGCACGGTGTTCCACTTTCATGCCGGGGGCGTGTCCGGTTTTCGCGGCCGGCTTCCGTTCCTGCTCAGGCCCTTGTTCGACCTGGCCTATGGCCGTCCGGCGCTGGCCATTCGGACCGCGGCCGAGAACCCCGACGACGGCCTCGCTTTCCGGGCCTCTCGGAGCATCGTGGTCCCGAACGGTGTGGAGGACATGCGGGGGACCGTTCCTGAGCGGGCCCCGGAGCACGAGGGTCCCATCCGCATCCTCTTCACGGGTGTCCTGATACCGAGCAAGGGGGTCAAGGTGCTGTTGGAGGCCTTTGTGCTGCTCTTGAACGAAGGGCGCGACGTGGAACTCGAGCTCATGGGCCGATGGGGTGACGAGGAATTCAGAAGGGAGTGTGAGCGTTTTCTGCATCAGCGGGAGGCGACGGACCGCGTGCGTTTCCTGGGCGTGAAGCGGGATGAAGAGAAGTTCCGGCACTTCGCGGCGTGCGACATCTTCTGTTTCCCCTCGCACTTCGAGGCTGAGAGCTTCGGCCTGGTGCTGGTGGAGGCCATGCAGTTCGCCAGGCCGGTGGTGAGCACGCATTGGCGGGGCATACCGTCCGTGGTGAGCGACGGTGTGAACGGCTATCTGGTGCCCGTGGAGGATCCTGGCGCCGTGGCCGGGCGACTGGGCGTTCTGGCGGACTCGCCGGAACTTCGTCGAAGGATGGGAGAGGAGGGCAGACGCATCTTTGAGCAGCGATTCACGTTGGAACGGTTCCAACGGAACATGGAGGATGCCCTGGCGGGGCTCCGGAACACGACCTGACATGCGCATATTGATCACCGGAGGCTCCGGGTTCATTGGCACCAACCTGATGCAACATTACCTGGACCGGGGCATCCAGCCAGTGAACCTGGATTGGAACCCGCCGCTGGATCCAGCACACGCGCCATACTGGCAGAATTGTGACATCCTTGAGCAGGATCGGGTCAGGGCGATCTTCCAGGAGACCGCACCCACGCATGTCGTGCACCTGGCCGCCCGGGCCGATACGGACGAGCACCACGACATGGGTGGCTATCTGCAGAACCATGAGGGCACCCGGTCCCTGCTGGAGGTGGTCCGGGAAACGCCTTCCGTGGAACGCTTGATCGTTACCAGCACGCAGTTCGTGTGTGAGGCGGGCTATCAGCCCAAGGATGACCTGGACCACAAGCCCTTCACCCTGTACGGGGAGTCCAAGTGGCTGACCGAGGTGAACACGCGGGAAGCGGGACTTTCCTGCACCTGGACGATCATCCGGCCGACCACCATCTGGGGCCCATGGTCCCTCCGCTACAGGGACCTGATGTTCAAGGTCATGCGCAAGGGCCTGTACCTGCACCCGGCCAATGTGCGCGTGGTCCGGAGCTATGGATACGTGGGGAACGTGGTCTGGCAGATCGACAAGATGTTGAGCGCTCCAGTGGACCAGGTGGCCGGGCGCGTGTTCTATGTGGGCGACCGGCCGTTCGACCTGAGGACCTGGGTGGATGCCTTCCACCGGGCGCTCACCGGCAGGAAGGTCCGGTACATCCCTGGCGCACTGGTCAAGGTCATTGCCTGGATCGGCGATGGTCTGGCCCTGCTCAGGATCCCCTTCCCGATCAACAGCGGGCGGTTCCGGAGCATGACCAGCGATTACATCACACCGATGGACCGTACCATCGAAGCCTTCGGTGAGGCGCCGTGGAGCTTGGAGGAAGGCGTGCGCGAGACCGTGCGCTGGTACGACGATGTGAGCGGTCCCATCATCCCGCACACCCTGAAGGACGTGCGGCAGAAGGAACGGGCGCGCGCATGAACCAAGACGGGGTCCTGGGAAGGAAGCGCGTGCTCACGGCCGATATCAGCCTGGGCAGCTTTGCCGCGCATGTGCGGGCGATAGCCGATCTCGGAGAGGCCCATCGATCCTCCTACGTATGCTGCGTGAACGCGCACATGACGGCCGAGGCCAGGGATCCCGGGTTCGCTTCCGTGGTGAACGGCGCCGACCTGGCCACGGCGGATGGCATGCCGGTGCTCTATGCGATGCGGCTCTTTCATGGCGTGGATCAGGAGCGCGTTGCCGGGAACGACCTGTTGCCGGCCCTGTTGTCGGAAGCGCACGCCAGGAAGCTCAAGGTCTTCCTCTACGGTGGCAGGCAGGAGGTCCTGGATGCCATGGTGGAACGGGCGGGCAGGGAGTTCCCGGGCATCGAGGTCTGCGGAGCCTATTCCCCTCCGTTCGCCGCTTTGGAGGAGATGGACCTTGCGGGAGATGCCGAGCGGATCAACGCCTCGGGTGCCCACCTGGTCTTCGTTTCCCTGGGCTGCCCGAAGCAGGAAAGGTGGATGGCGGCGATGAAGGGCCGCGTCCAGGGCGTGATGCTCGGGCTGGGGGGCGCCTTTCTCCTATACGCGGGCATGGACACCAGAGCTCCCAAATGGATGCGCGACCTCAGCTTGGAATGGTGCTACAGGCTCTGGCTGGAACCCGGACGCCTCTGGAAGCGGTATCTGGTGACCAACAGCATCTTCCTGGGCCTGTTCCTCAAGCACGGCATCCACCGGCTGCTCGGTAGGTAGGGGAGGGGCGCGCCTTCGACGAAATGGCCGATCCCTTCGACGGATCCATTGGTCCCTGGCCTCCATCCGGTCTGCATGGATTGGACGCAAGGTCCTGCTAATCAGGAGGATAGGTTCGACGGAATGGCGATCGTGACGCACCGGGGCGGTCAACGTCCAAATGGACGAAACCGCCCTTATTGTCGACGAATGAGATTTTTTTGGCGACGAGTGTTGACATCGCACAACGCCTCACCCTACATTTGGACCACTTCTTCGGAACGGCCGTCATGAAAATGCGACCATGGAGGAATTGAACAACGCACTGATCGGTAGAAGGAGGCTGCTCTTCCAAGGGCTGCTCTCCGACCGCATGGCTTCCGGAGCCCCTGCTGAAGAAGCGCTGTCCGGAACCTTGCGGAACCGCAAGTTGTCCCTGCAGAACGTGCAGAGCGGTCTTTCGAAGGTGCTGACCCTGGAACCGCTCACTACGGTCAAGGACCTGGTGATCGTGGGTGATGGCCCGGCGGCCGAGGAGATCTTCCAGTACTGTGAGGACCAGACCGTTCGCGGGTACCGGTTCTGTGGCGTGTTCAATGATGGCCCGATCGAGGGTCCCTTGGGAGCACACGTGCTGGGTACGGTGGATGCGCTCAAGGAGCATGTCCTCCGTCACCGGATCGACATCGTGTACTGCGCACTTCCGGGCACGCGGCGCGAGGAGATCACCGAGCTCATGGAGTTCTGTGAGCGCAACACCATCCGCTTCCGGGTGATCCCGTCCGCGGACAGCTTCATTCCGGTGGTGCAGACCTCGGAGCTGGAGTTCCATGGTGCCGTTCCCGTGAGCAAGTTGCGCCGGGAGCCCTTGGAGCGCGCCGTGAACAGGGCCGTCAAGCGTGCCTTCGACATCGTGTTCTCCCTCTTGGTGATCACGTTGGTGTTCACCTGGCTGTTCCCCATCCTGGCCCTGCTCGTGAAGCTGTCCTCCAAGGGACCTGTCTTCTTCAAGCAGGTGCGGCTTGGACGGGATAACAAGGAGTTCGTCTGCTGGAAGTTCCGCTCCATGCGCATGAACAAGGAGGCCGACTTCAAGCAGGCCACCAAGAACGACCCCCGGGTCACTGCCGTGGGGCGTTTCCTGCGGAAGAGCAACCTGGACGAGATGCCGCAGTTCCTCAACGTGCTGTTCGGCCAGATGAGCGTGGTGGGTCCTCGTCCCCATCCGCTGCGGCTGAACGATCAGTACTGCGACATCATCGACAAGTACATGGTGAGGCACTTCGTGAGCCCGGGGATCACCGGCTGGGCCCAGGTGAACGGCTTCCGTGGAGAGACCAACACGCCGGACCTCATGGAGAAGCGTGTGGAACTGGACATCTGGTACCTGGAGAACTGGTCCTTCACGCTGGACCTGAAGATCGTGGCGCTCACCGTGCTGAACATGTTCCGGAAGGACCCCAACGCCTACTGAGACGAAGGGCACCCATGAAAAGGTCGGCCGCGGTCGGCCTTTTCTTTTGGAGACCACTTGCCGAACCCGGGAAGCCCTTATATTTGCGCTCCCTTTCGGGGAATTGAACAGGAACTGCCATGGCCAATCACAAATCCGCCCTCAAGCGTGTTCGCCAGTCGGCCACCCGCAACGAGCGCAACCGCTACCAGCACAAGACCACCCGCAATGCGGTGCGGAAGCTTCGCAGCCTCTCCGATGCCAAGGAGGCCACCAAACTGCTTCCGGAGGTGAACAGCATGCTGGACAAGCTGGCCAAGCGGAACATCATCCATGCCAACAAGGCCGCCAACCTGAAGTCCTCGCTTCAGCGGCATGTCAATGGCATGAAGTGATCGGCCCTTCGACGAAACTCTGAACAGGTCCTCCTTCGGGTGGGCCTGTTCCATTTTCAAGCGATATGGACCCCGAACCCAATGGCCGGCTGAGCATCCGGAACTGGGCCCCGGACGACCGGCCCAGGGAACGGTTGTTGGACCATGGGCCCAGAGCGCTTTCCGATGCCGAACTGCTGGCCATCCTGGTCCGCACGGGTTCGGTCAAGGCCACGGCCTTGGACCTGGCCAAGGAGATGCTCCACAGCTGTGGGAACGATCTTGGCCGCCTGGCCAGGCTCAGTGTGCACGACCTCATGCGGTTCAAGGGCATGGGACAGGCCAAGGCCATCACCATTGCCGCCTCCCTCGAACTGGGTCGAAGACGCCGCGATCGGGGAGCGTCCAAGGGTCCTGACAAGGTGACCACCAGTGCTGACGCGTACGAACTGCTGCGCGGCACCCTGGAGGACCTGCCACATGAGGAGTTCTGGCTGCTCCTCCTGGACCGGGCCAACCAGGTGATCGGGCGCAGACAGGTGGGGCGCGGAGGTTTCCATGGTACCGTGGCCGATCCCAAGGTGATCTTCCGAAGTGCGCTGGAGCACCAGGCTTCCGGCATCATCCTTTTCCACAACCATCCATCCGGCCAGCTGCGTCCCAGCGAGGCGGACATCCAGTTGACCCGCAAGTTGGTCGCTGCCGGCAGGGTCCTTGACCTGGCCGTACTGGACCACCTGATCGTCGCCTCCACCGGATTCTTCAGCTTCGCTGACCAGGGAATGCTCTCGGCATGAGCCGTTCATTGCATCTGCTGACCATCATCGGGGCCAGGCCCCAGATCATCAAGGCCGCGGCCCTGAGCCGCGCGGTCCACGGACCCTTTGCGGGCCGCGCGAAGGAGACCATCCTCCACACGGGGCAGCACTACGATGCCAACATGTCCCAGGTCTTCTTTGATGAGCTCGGCATCCCCAGGCCGGACATCGACCTCGGCGTCGGCTCCGGAAGCCATGGCGTTCAGACGGCGCGCATGCTGGAAGGCATCGAGGCCGGTATTCTGGAGCATCGGCCGGATGTCGTCGTGCTGTACGGCGATACGAACAGTACGCTGGCGGGTGCGATCGCGGCCGCGAAACTCCACGTGCCGGTGGCCCACGTGGAAGCCGGATTGAGGTCCTTCAACAAGGCCATGCCGGAGGAAGTGAACCGCATCGTCTGCGACCATTGCTCCACCTGGCTCTTCTGTCCCACGCGTACGGCGGTGGACAATCTTCGGAACGAAGGATTCAGGGCCTACCCGGAAGGGAGGCCCTCGGTGGACCGGCCCCTGGTTGATCAGAGCGGGGATGTCATGTACGACAACAGCAGGCATTTCGCGCGCCTGGCCGCAGAGCGGAGCGATGTGCTGGAGCGATGGGGACTTCGGCCGAAGGAATTCGTGCTTGCCACGGTGCATCGTGATCACAACACCGACGCTCCTGAGCGGCTGAACGCCATCTTCCGCAGTCTGTTCGCCCTGCACGAGCGCAGTGGTTCCACCGTGGTGCTTCCGTTGCATCCGCGCACGGCGAAGTGCATGGAGCGCTTCCTGGACCCCACGCTGCTGGCCGATATCAAGGGCGCCGCCGGCATGCTCCTGATCCCCCCGGCGGGTTTCCTGGACATCATTGAACTGGAGCGCAATGCCCGGCTGGTCGTCACCGATTCGGGTGGTGTGCAGAAGGAGGCCTATTTCTTCGATACGCCCTGCCTGATCCTGAGGCCGGAGACCGAATGGGTGGAGCTGGTGGAGCATGGCCATGCGGTGCTCTGCGATGCCGATCCCGTACGGATCGCTGCGGCCGCGGACGACTTCCTGGAGCACGGTATCAGGGACTCTCCACCCCTGTTCGGCGATGGCCATGCCGCGGAACGGATCCTGGAGGTGCTCCTTCGCGATCATTCCTAGCACCCATACCGGTGCGGCGTGCATCGCCGTTACCTTGGCGCAGGCCCGGACATGCATGCGGTCTTCCATATGGAGCGGCCTTCGCCGCGGGCGAGGTACCTGATCGGGCACCTCCTCGGGGGCATGATGGGAAGGGAGCTGGTGGAGGAGACCGATCGCCAGCGCTTCGACGCCCACCAAGGACCGAGGCTGTACTATGGCGAGGGCGGCCCGGCCGATGCGTTCGTCCTCACCCCGTCGCCCACCCTGGATACGGGCCTCCCTCCCCTGGATCCCCAGGTCGACCCTCTTGGAGCTGCGTTCCACCTCCTCACATTGGCCCACGAGACAGGTCTGCCGGAAGATGAGCACGGAAGGCCCGATCACGAGCAGCTCCAGGGATGGACGCTTGCTGCGATGCAGCGGCCGGTGGTCGACGAATGGGCCCTGACCTTGGATGATGCGTGGAGCAGGCAGGACCACCGGCTTCCGCCACGCCGAAGGTCATACACGCAGGTGGTGACCCTTGATCTGGACAACGGCTTCAAGTACCTCGGTCGCCCCTGGTGGCGTACGCTGGGTTCGGCAGCTCGAGATGTGCTGCAGGGACGGCTCAGGGAGCTTGGCGAGCGGGGTGCGGTATTGATGGGCCGGGCCAAGGACCCCTATGTCATTGATGAGCTCTTTGAACAGGTGACGAGCCGATATGCGGACCGGACGGTGGTGAACCTGCTGGTCGCCGAACGGGGAAGGCATGATCATGCGGTGCCCCTGGCATTTCCACCGATGGCGGAACGGGCCAGAGCACTTTCCCACCGCCATGCGATCGGCCTCCACCCATCCTATGCCAGCAGCGAGGTGTCCGGAGCAACGGCCCGGGAGAAGTCGCGCCTGGAAGCGGTCATCGGTTCATCCGTGAAGGTGAGCAGGCAGCATTTTCTCCGGTTCAAGGTGCCTGGGACCTTCGTCGAGCTCGAGGGTCTCGGCATCCGCGAGGAGCACAGCCTAGGGTTCTCCAGGCGCACGGGTTTCCGCTGTGGAACGTGCACGCCTTTCCCGTGGTACGACAGGAAGAATGAACGACGAACGGAACTGGAATGCTGGCCGTTCCAGGTCATGGACAGTGCCCTGGCCTACGGCATGCGCCTGGGGCCCGAGGCGGCCGTCCAGGAAGCCTTGCGCATTTCCGGAGCGGTCCGGCAGGTCGCCGGGACCTTCGTCAGCGTCTGGCACGAACGGTTCATCAGCGGACACGGGCACGAGGCGGGATGGGAGGTCGTTCTTCCGCGCGTGGCCGAAGGTGCGGCACCATGATCAGGCATCTTCGGCACGAGGCGATCGACAAGCAGGAGTGGGACCGGCACCTGTCGTCCTGTCCAGGCCCGACCTGGTATGCCCGAAGTGCTGTGCTCGACGTGGCATCGCCGGGATGGGAGGCCCTGGTGGACAAGGATGGATCCCGGATGCCATTGACCTGGAGCCGACGCTTCGGGGTGGACTACCTCCGTCAACCCTTTCTCCTTCAGCAGCTGGGTGTGTTCGCCACGGGGACGGCTCAAGGGCATGTCGTGCCGTTCCTGGAAGCCTTGCCGCGGCGGTTCAGGTACGCTGACATCTACCTGCGGCCCGCGAAGCAGCCTAAGCCCACGAAGGGCTTTGAGTTCTCCGAGCACACCGACCTGTGTCTCCGGCTGGACGAGGACATCCCGGACCTGCGTGCCGCGTACTCGAGCAATCACCGCAGGAACCTGCGCAGGGCCCATGAGGCGGGGCTGCGGTTGGACGAGCAGCTTGATCCCGGGCGCTTCCTCGAGTTCGTGCTTGGCAGCAGCCAGGCCGCCCGGTGGAAGCTTTCCGACGAGCAGCGTCGTGTGTTCAGGGGGCTTCTGGCCTTGTCGGTCGCCGAGGGGAATGCCCGGGTCCTTGGTGTTCGGAACGGCCGGGATGCACTGCTGGCGGCCGGCTGGTTCGTCCAGTGGCAGGGACGCAGTTATTTCCTCAAGGGTCTGGCCGCTCCTGAAGGGCGCGAGGAACGCGCCATGTTCCTGTTGTTGGACCAGCACATCAGCGACATCGCCGGACGAGCCGGGGTCCTGGACCTTGCCGGTAGTGATGACCCGGCCCTGGCGCGGTTCTACGCGGGTTTCGGTGCAGACCGGCACGTATATTTACGGGCCTTGATGAACCGGTTGCCCGCCCCCGTACGCTGGATGAAGCCCTAGGAACGATGTTGAAGGAACTCATCAAGGACCGCTCGATCGTCAATCGCTTCATCGCGGAGGTCCGTGATGCCCAGGTCCAGCAGGATCCGATGCGGTTCCGCAGGAACATGGAGCGGATCGGTGAGGTCATGGCCTACGAACTGAGCCGGACCATGGAGTACGATACGGAGCAGGTGACCACCCCGCTTGGAGAGGCCGTGGTGGACGTGCCTCGCGAACAACCGGTCCTTGCGACCATTCTCCGGGCAGGGCTGCCCCTGCATCAAGGATTGCTCAACTATTTCGATCGCGCGGATTCGGCGTTCGTTTCGGCCTATCGAAAGCACCGCAAGGGCGAGGAAGGCTTCGACATCGAGGTGGAGTATTTGAGCAGTCCACGCATCGATGACCGGGTGCTGGTGATCAGCGACCCCATGCTGGCCACCGGACGCAGCATGGTACTCGTCCACAAGGCCCTTCTCCGGATGGGGAAACCTCGGGCCCTGCATGTCGTATCAGTGATAGCAAGCACCGAGGGAGTGGAACATGTGAAGGCACATCTGCCGGCCGGTACCCGCATCTGGGTGGGAGCGGTGGATGAGGAAATGACCGCACAGGCCTATATCGTTCCCGGACTGGGGGATGCGGGCGACCTGGCCTACGGGACCAAGGTCTGAACGATGCCCATCGCACTTGAAATAGCGACCATCCTGGCCATGAGCATGGTGAAGTTCTTCTTCTCACCCATGCTCGCTCACCAGCTCGGGTACTCCTTCCTGGAAACGCTGTTGTTCACGAGCACCGGTGGTTGCCTGGGGACCCTCGTTTTCTACCGGCTCAGCGGTTGGCTGATGCGCCGTTCGCGTCTGCGGCGTCTGCATCGGGAGATCGCGGAGATGCACGGTGGGGCGCCTGTCCGGGGTCGCAGGGTGTTCACCCGGACCAACCGGTTCATCGTTCGCGTGAAGCGCGGACATGGAATGCATGGGCTTGCCATGATCACTCCGCCGCTGATCTCCATCCCCATCGGGAGCATCCTTGCCGCCAAGTACTTCCACCACGACCGGCGCACCCTGCCCACGCTTCTGTCCTCGGTGGTCATCTGGTCGGTGGTGCTGACGGCGGCCTGGACGTGGGTGTTGTGATGAAGTACCGGCACGTCTTCTTCGACCTGGACCACACGCTCTGGGACTTCGAGACCAACAGCCGCGCCACCCTGCGCGAACTTCACCGCGACCTGGACCTGGACGGATCGGGCATCCCGGACGCGGATGAGTTCATACTCACCTACGAGGAAGTGAACACCTCGATGTGGGGTGGCTATGAGAGCGGCAGGATCCCGAAGGAGGTCCTCCGGGTCCTGCGTTTCCGGAACACCCTGCTCCACTTCGGCGTGAAGGATGACCGGCTCGCGACCGAGCTCTCACGCCAGTATCTCCAGCGCTGTCCGCTACGCACCGCATTGATGCCTGGAGCACTGGAGCTGTTGGATGCCTTGACCGGTCGGGCGCACCTGCACATCATCACCAATGGGTTCGAGGAGGTGCAGCGGGTGAAACTGAAGGCGTCGGGCATCCAGGATCGCTTCCGTGTCGTGTTGAGTTCGGAGCGTGCAGGACATCGGAAGCCGGATGTACGCATCTTCGAGAAGGCGATGCGCACGGCCGGAGCCGATCGCTCCAGTTCGGTGATGATCGGTGACAGCATCGGTTCGGACATGGTCGGTGCACGTTCCGCCGGGCTGGATCACGCCCACCTGGCCTCTGCCGGGATGCAGGACCCTGAGGCCACCTACCGGGTGGCCGAGCTCGCCGAGCTGATGCCGATCCTCGTTCCCTGATCAGGGATCGGGCGTGAAGGCATACTCGAGCTGGGCCTTCCTGCCGTTGATGTGGCTGTGCTTGAGCACGTGCAGCACGTCCTCACCGATGAGGCAGGCGTAGCTGATCGACCCCCGCAGGGCCTCGACCTCGAAGAACAGGCTGTCGTTCCGCCGTGTCACCGGCACGTTGTAATACCCGATCTCGGGTTCACCGGCGGCGTCCTCCGTGAGCATGGAGGTCAAGCTCTCCCGCATGTCCACCGGACCTGCGGACAACACCACGTTGCCCTTCGGAAAGAACCGCATGAGGTACAGGCTCCGCTCACCCATCACCGTGCTGTACGTTCCGTCGAAGCGCGGTCCGTCGACGTGCTCGATCTCCTGGCCGGGTGTCGGTCCTTGGCCGGAGGTGGCATCGCTTCCCTTTTCCTGAGGAGCCGTACCACACGCCGAGAACAGGGCCAGGGAGAGCAGGAGGAGCAGCGTTCGTTGGGTGATCCTCATCCAGAAGGGAATTCGGCGATCACGGAACGGGCACCCTGCACGCGGTCGCCGATGCCCACGGAGACCTGCGCGTGAAGTGGCAGGAACACGTCCACCCGGGAACCGAACTTGATGAACCCGAACTCGGTCCCTGCGCCCACCTCATCTCCCGGCCGGCTGTAGGTGCAGATCCTGCGGGCCAGTGCGCCGGCGATCTGCCGGAAGAGCACTTCGCCATGCTCCGGGGTCCGAACGACCACCGTGGTGCGTTCGTTGTCCGTGCTCGATTTGGGATGCCAGGCGACCAGGTAGCGGCCGGGATGGTACTTGAAATAGCTCACCTCACCAGCCACCGGATACCAGTTCACATGGACGTTGAGCGGTGACATGAAGATGGACACCTGAATGCGCTCATCGCCGAGGTATTCGCCCTCCTTCACGCGTTCGATGGCCACCACGCGGCCATCGGCCGGGGCCAGCACCAGGCCCTGTGTGCCTGGCGGTCGCCGTTCGGGTTCACGGAAGAAGTAGACGACGATCAAGAGGAGCAGCACCACCACTGCCGACAGACCCACCTGAAGGGGGAGCGGAAGCAGCGACCACTTCCAGATGCCGAACAACAGCGACCCGGAGAGGGCCAATGCGATCAGGATGGTTCCGGTGCCTTCTCGGTGGATCCGCATGGTCCTTGGGGGACGGCCAAATATAGCGGCCCTGCTAGCCCGGACCGAAGGCGAGGAACAGAACGTAGACGGGGATGGCGATCAGCAGACCGTCCATCCTGTCAAGCACCCCGCCATGACCGGGAAGCAGGGTTCCACTGTCCTTCACGCCGCGTGCACGCTTCAAGGCACTCTCGAGCAGATCACCCAAGGTGCTGCTCAACGAAATGAGGAGCGCCAGCGCGCACCGATCGGAGGTGGAAAAGGAGGGCCAGGCCCCGGAAAGTCCCCACCCGACCAGCACGGTGAGCAACAGGCCTCCGAGCAGGCCTTCCACGGTCTTGTTCGGGGAAACGCTGGGCAGCAGCTTCCGTCGCCCGAGCGTCCTCCCTGCCAGGTAGGCACCGGTATCATTGGTCCATACGAGCACGAAGACCCCCAGCATGATCATCGGACCTTTCGCGGCCAGGTGCGCCAGCAGGCCCAGTGGAACGGCCGTGTAGGCCACCATGAACAGGATCCCGGCGATCCGAACAAAGGGCTCGTCGAGCCCCCGGACGATCAGGTCCGTGACACGCACAAGGATGACGAGCAAGGCCAGTGCGAGGGCCGCTCGAAAGGACCAACCTGCCAGCATGGCCCCCGATGCCACGGCGAGGTAGATGATGCCGGCGAGCACCAGATGGACCGGTCGTTCCGAAGCGGTCCCATGAGGCCCTAGGCGATGCAGTTCCGCCGCTGCCACAAGGCCTATCGGGAGAAAGAGTAGCGTGGTCGTGAACGGACCACTGTAGGCGGCCCCGATGGTGAGCAGTACATAGACCGCCCCGGTCAATGCGCGGCGGGCCAGTTCGCTCACGTTCCGCGGAACTTTTTCACCAGGTGGATCGCCCTGACGACCAGCTCTCGCGGCACCATCACCTTCACCTCACCCAGATTCGGGTACGCGGATGACCGATGGTCCATGACGAATGCCTGCACCTCCTCGGCCTCCAACATGCCCCTGAGCAGCTCGGCCTCATGGGGATCGGTGGTGTTGTACACCTCGGTCCAGTCGGTCGCTGTCATGGGGGGAGGTGCTTCAGGAGGATGCCGGTGCAGGTCCCTGATCGCCGGTCTCCTCCACACCGGCGGTGTTCTGCCCTTCGGCAGCAGGAGCTTCGGTCGCACCCGGGGTGGAGGCACCGTTACGGATCAGGGGTTCCTCCTCGCGTTTCGCGAAGGGTCGGTCGCCGAAGATCTTCTCCAGGTCCTCCTTGAAGATCACCTCCTTGTCCAGCAGTTGCCGGGCCAGTGCCGTGAGCTTGTCCTTGTTCTCGGTCAGGATGCGCTTGGCCCGCTCATACTGGCCCTCCACGATCTTGCTCGCCTCCTCGTCGATCAGCTTGGCGGTGTTCTCGCTGTAGGGCTTGCCGAACGCGTATTCGTTCTGCCCCGTGCTGTCGTAGTAGCTGATGTTGCCGATCCGGTCGTTGAGGCCATAGATCGAGACCATGGCGTAGGACTGCTTGGTCACCTTCTCCAGGTCGCTCAAGGCGCCGGTGCTGATCTTGCCGAAGATGATCTCCTCGGCAGCACGGCCACCGAGGGCGGCACAGATCTCGTCGAGCATCTGCTCGGTGGTGGTCAGGTGGCGTTCCTCGGGCAGGTACCAGGCCGCGCCCAGGGATCGTCCTCGGGGTACGATGGTCACCTTCACCAGGGGCGAGGCATGCTCCACCAGCCAGCTCACCGTGGCATGGCCGGCCTCATGGAAGGCGATGTGCTCCTTCTCCTCGCGGTTGATGATCCGATTCTTCTTCTCTAGCCCACCGATCACGCGGTCCACGGCGTCCAGGAAGTCCTGCCGGTCGATGGTCTTCTTCTTCTTCCGGGCGGCGATCAGGGCGGCCTCGTTGCAGATGTTGGCGATGTCGGCCCCCGAGAACCCAGGCGTCTGCTTGGCGAGGAACTCCACGTCCACGGAGGTGTCCAGTTTCAGGGGCTTCAGGTGCACCTGGAAGATGGCCATGCGCTCCTTGAGGTCGGGCATGTCCACGTAGATCTGACGGTCGAAGCGTCCGGGGCGCAATAGGGCGCGGTCCAGCACGTCGGCACGGTTGGTGGCCCCGATCAGGATCACGCCGGTGTTGGTACCAAAACCGTCCATCTCGGTGAGCAGCTGGTTCAGCGTGTTCTCCCGCTCGTCGTTGGCACCCATGCTCACACTGCGGCCACGCGCCCGTCCGATCGCATCGATCTCATCGATGAAGATGATGCTGGGGGCCTTTTCCTTCGCCTGCTTGAACAGGTCCCGCACGCGGCTGGCGCCCACGCCCACGAACATCTCCACGAAATCCGAACCGCTG
>ERZ795057.671-NODE-671-length-34116-cov-13.697396_pt1 | contig 34116 bp, 27 predicted proteins | sample MGYA00375141_ERZ795057 | MGnify/ENA primary metagenome ERZ795057 (study PRJEB30186, sample SAMN05720163) | activated sludge metagenome | isolation source: Anaerobic digester | place: Hong Kong | collected 2015-01-26 ...
TCTCGGGGTGCCCTTTCTTTGGTTCCGTTTCTTTGGGCAAGCAAAGAAATGAACAATAAAAATAAATGGATAAATGAAATTAACTCCACCGGAAGAGAAAAGAGGAAACAGACGGAGGTAACAGTTTTAAGCCCGAAGCGAGCTTCATAAATGACCCCGGATTTGGAAAATCCCTTTTATTTATACCTCGCTGCCTGTTTTATCTCCTGGTACATCTCATAGGTGAGCCCCTCCCACCTGCATGCAAGAAGCGTATTGTTGTGGAAGATAGGATCGTCTGCAATGGGGTAGCAGCTGAGCTGTACGGCCTCCTCCCAGTCTTTGGTGTGGGGTATGGGGGAGTATTCCGTGATCATGGGCCGTGCGCCGGCCTGTTTTACCAGGGCTACCGCATCGAGCACCTCTTGAGCCCTTTGAGATGGGAGCCCGCACAGAATATACACGCCGATATCACCTGCATCGAACCCGGCTGATACGAGGTTTTCCATGGCGTGGAGAAAATCCTCGTTCGTCACCTTGCCCCCGGTCTCTTTCTGGCGCACAGGGTCCGACGTCTCCAGACCGAGCCTGATGGTGGCAAACCCGCTCTGCTTCATGGCACAAGCCACCTCTTTCGTGATGGGCCGGATGTGGAGCCCGTTGGGGCAGTGAAACCTGACACCGAGGTTTCTCGATATGATCTCTCTCATCATGGGCAGGGCAAACCCTTCGGGCCTGTGCAGGAGGGCATCATCGTAGAAGGCGAAATCCCTCACCCCAATAGATATGTTCCACCAGGTGATCTCGTCTGCCACCTTGACAGGATCACGCCTGCGCACGGTGGGGCTCAAGTAGTGCGATGCGCAGTAGGTGCAGCGGAAGGGGCAGCCCTTCGAGGTCTGGATGCAGACGTATCTGGGTTCGTCAATGAGGTCGAAGCACGGATAGGGGAGAGAATCGAGATCATTCATATCCGGAATGAACTCCGGGGGATCTCCCCAGAGCTCTTCAAGGAGGTGCAGGAGCTTCAGCTCACCCTCACCTGCAATGACATGATCGGCGCCGGAGAATCTGCGTGCATGCTCTGTGCAGAGCGTGGCATAGACCCCGCCCAGGATGATGGGAACATCGGCAAAGACCTCCCTGATGCATCTAATGGCCTCGATCACCCCAGGATACCAGTACGTCATAAGCGAGGTCACCAGGACGGCATCAGGTCTTTTCATGCGGGCCAGATCGTGCTTGAATGCCTCGATGCTGATTCCGTACCTGCTGTAGCGCCTTCTGATATCGCCCAGCCGGGTCGGCCGTTCGATGATCCGGCGGTAGAACTTGCCGTGTCCGCCGGGCAAGATCTTCGGCGCCTTGTCTTTCATGAACGGGTGGGGGGTCTTGAGACAATCGATGAAGGCCACCTCGCAGCCGTTCCTTTCAAGGAGCGCACCGAGACAGAGCAGCCCCAGGGGCTTGGCCCACATGTCGTATGCGGCGAAATCGTATATCCAGGGATTGACGAGGAGTATGTTCCTGCCCTTCATGGCGGGTAATCTCTTCCCTTTGTCTTCATAGATTCCGGGCGAAGCGTTGTTCTCCGGGTAGATGCATCATAGACCGGGGGTGCCTTGTTTTGCAAGGTGTTTCAGTGGCTTGAACTGCCTGGCGGGAAGATCCGGTCAATAGTGAGCCCTTAGAGAGAGCTCTGGAGGAACCACGCACTGACCGGCAGGGAGCTTTTGTCACGTCAAGGGCGTGAACACATCGAGTGCCGCTTCAATCTCCTTGTTTCTCTGCGCCTTCTTCCACTTCAGCTCGCCTGCCATCACATCGGCAACCTTTTCGATGATCTCCGTACCGGGATTGCCCAGGGTACCCAGGCCTGTCCGCCTGAAGAGTACATCGCTCAGCGTGATTGCCATTTCCGTCTCCATGGCATGGTACACCTCTGCCATGATGTCCGGGTACTGTTCGCAGACCTTTTCCAGGTGCCTCTTCTTTGCCGTCTTGATGACATCGAGGTATCTCGACCCGTAATTGCGGCACAGATTCTCGATAACCTCTTCAGAGAGATTGGAAGGCCTGATCTTCTTGGCCCGCTCCACAAAGCTCGCATACCTGCCGATTTCACCACCAAAGAGCGGTGTGGTATGGGTGAGGCATGCCACAGGTTTCACCTTCAGTTTCGTACAGATGATATCCACCATCTGCTGTGCCATATTCCTCGACGTGGTATATTTCCCCCCGATAGCGGTCACAAACCCGCGGACCCCTTCTTCAGCCTCGTGATCATAGAGCTCATACTTTCTCGAGGCATCATAGACCTCCACCTCGACACTCGTCTCCTTTTCCACGATAGGCCTCAGCCCCCCGTACTGGAACAGGACATCGTCTCGGGTAAGCCTGGCCGCCGGGACGGTTGCGTTGATCTCATCAAGGAAGTCTGCAATATCCTTGTTTGTGACCTTGAATTTATCCGGATCCCCCTTGTAGACCACGTCGGTGGTACCGATAAGACTGCAGCCACGCCACGGCATAATGAAGAAATGCCTGCCGCTCTTCGTCTGGAGGATGATGGCGTGATCCTTCTGCAAAGGCCGTGTAATGATATGAATGCCCTTGGAGCGGACGAGACCGTGATGTTTCTTCCCCCTGATCTTGCCAAGCATGAGATCCGCCCATGGTCCGGCCGCGTTCACCGTGACTTTTGCTTTCATATCGAAGCGTTTCCCGCTTAAGAGGTCGCTGGCCTGGACCCCTGTAATGTCATCGCCTTTTTTGATGAGGTCCTCCACCATGACATAGTTGGCGACATCTGCTCCGTACTCCACTGCCGAGAGGATGGGTTCCAATGTGAGCCTCTCGGGATTATACATCTGGCAGTCGTAGTAGATGACCCCGCCCTTGAGCTCCTTGGCATCCAGGATGGGTTCCAGCTCGAGGATCTCCTCTGCAGAGAACTTTTCATGTCCCGGGATCTTCTTGTCGTCGTCATTGATCCACCTTCGATCATAGGACAGGGTGTCATAGAATACCATGGCGGATATGGCAGCCGGCAATCCCCGCATACCCCAGCCATACGCCGGGAACACAAACGGCAGGGGATAGACGAGGTGCGGGGCGATGATCTCCATGATCCGCCGTTCCTGAAGGGATTCCCTCACAAGGCCCACCTCCAGGGTCTTCAAGTAGCGCAGCCCGCCGTGGATGAGTTTGGAGGTGGCGGCCGACGTTGCCCCGCCGAAATCACCCTTTTCCAGCAGGGCCACCTTCAGGCCGCGAAGCGAGGCGTCCCACGCGATAAATGCCCCGGTTATCCCGCCGCCGATTACCAGGACATCGTATGCCTTGGAAGACATGCCCTGAATATCTCTCTTCATTCCTACCCCCCTGTCATCCCTCCAATTGAGCAAGCTGATGCTCTCAACCCTTGCACGCGGTACGTGGGAAAATCATTCGTATTCCTCATAGGTATAATAATGGACAGGCATCTATTTGCAAATACGCACGCCAGACCCATTTTATTTGCCCGCTTAGTGGTAAGAAAAAGGATAGATGCTTGACATACACTGTCTTTTCGATGTATTTTCCGTTACATGCGCAGCGAGAAGGAAAAACGATCCTTAGAGAGAATCGATCTTGCGAATCTGAACGGGTCCGTAGAACTCATGGAGACGGTCAAACCCATTGCCATTTTAAACGCATGCGAAGAAGGCGTCTGCATTGAAGGCGCGGATTTCCCGGTGGGCTCTATCGTGCGTCTGGCAATCAACCGGTCCGAAGCCAGCCAGGACATCTCCCTGTACTGCAAGGTTGTATGGTCTTCGAACGAAAAGGACACCGACAAGAGAGCAGGATTGCTGTTTCTGAATACCAACAAGATCCTCTTCAAGCAGGATCTGATCTCGTTCAACGGGATTATTGCTTCAGCCAGACAGAGGCTGAACCAGTAGCCATCTAGCCCCCGATGGTATTCATGAGCGTCTGACAGCCCTGATCAGGGAGTGCGTATTTCCCTATACACATCCCGTGGGACCGCTGTTTCATCCTCACCCCCTCCTCGATCAAGGCCTCCAGCGCTCTATCACTGATCCCTTTTCGCATGGGAGTGAGAATATCGATCTGGTCGTCCGAGAACAGACAGGGGCGTATATGTCCATCAGCCGTTATCCGTATACGGTTGCACGTGCTGCAGAAGGAGAATTCGCTCATGGCACCGATCAGGCCGATCTTTCCCTTTGCGCCCTTGATACGAAACACCTTGGCAGGCCCATGTATATATTCAAGCGGTTCCAGCTCGCCGTAGTGATCCTCTATGATCTGGCGGATCTCGGGAGAGGAGATGACCTCATGATCGCCATACTTTGCCGCGCATCCCATGGGCATCAGTTCGATAAACCTCACCTCTATGGAGCTGTTCAGGGTCAGATCGGCAAAAGCGGGAATCTCATCATCGTTAAAGCCCCTGATGGCAACAACGTTAATCTTCACCGGAGAAAATCCGTACTTGAGTGCCGTCGTGATTCCTTCGATGGTCTTTTCGTAGGCATTGACCCTGGTGATAAATGAGAATTTTTCTCTGTCCAGCGTATCGAGACTGATATTCACCCTGTCCAGACCGGCCCTTTTCAGCCCAGGGGCCATCGCCGGCAGCAGGATGCCATTTGTGGTCAGGGAAAGCTCTTTTAAGCCCGGTATACGCTTTGAGGACTCGATAAATGCCGTCAGCCCTTTCCTCTCCAGGGGCTCCCCGCCGGTAATCCTCACCTTTTCAACGCCCCGCGGAATGCATATCTTCAGGATGCGCAGGAACTCCTCGTAACGCATAACCTTCTCGTGGGGAAGCCAGTCAATCCCCCCCTCCGGCATGCAGTACCGGCACCTGAAGTTGCATCGGTCGGTTACGGATATCCGCAGGTATTTGATGGTGCGCTCGTGTAAATCGACAAGGGGCTTCATGGGTGTACCTCCAGGTGAATTTTTTTCATGGCATTGGTGCGATACAATGCCTGAGTGCCCCCCCCTTCCATAACAATGTCCAAGGTCTTTTCAGGGTCAACAACCACAGAACCGGCAAGGTAGGTGACCGGGGTCGATTCAAACCTCTCCTTTGCCATGGGTGTGGATGGTCCCATAAGAATTACGTCGCGTGGTGTGCCCAGATTCTTGATAATATCCCCAAAGGTATTATTTATTAACGAGGTTGCGGTTACAATAACGATATCAGCCTGTGAACAGGACGATTCCATGGTTTCCTGTTCGCAGACAAGTGGATGATCAACGGACCGGTGTTCAAACACCTGTACCTCACATCCCTTTTTTGTCAGCATCGCAACGATGGGTTCGATCAACCCTATCATGGCAACACGATCACCGCTACGGATCGATATCTTCTCAAAAACATCGGCAGTCTGCCCGCAACCCTCTGTATTCATGATGGCGTTAATGGTTGCCAGACAAATCGCCCGGGAGATGAGATCCTCTTTCATCCCGAAGGAAAGAACCTCGCCTACTGTCGAACCCTTCAGGGTGCCCGCATTCTTGAACACGGTGCAGTTCGTGGTCCGGGTGTGAACAATATTTGCGCTCAGACCGACATGACCGTTTTCCAGCTGAACAGCAATGTATCCGAGCCCTAAAACCACCCGTTGTATTCTCAGTTGTTTTTCAGTATCCGATACTGTCTCAAGAAGCTGTTCCATACGGTATAGTAATATTCCATTAAGTATGTTTTGTCAAATATATGTATTCCTAAATATATTATAGTGTTGGGTCTTACAGATGATTTTTTTGTCAGTTTAGAGTTGTTATGCAGCCGGGATGGAGGGCATCATATGCCTGTATACATCAAATGAAACCGTCTGTTGTTAACCACTGATTTTGCTTCATTCAGGAGCATTCTCCATCTGAAGATATCAGCAGACCCCTTCGAGCTTCAGGAGAATTTCCTTCCGGTGTAATCCCGAGCTGAACCCGCCCAGCGAATGTTTCCCCACGACCCTGTGGCAGGGCACGAGAATCGGCAGGGGATTCTTTTTACAGGCCTGCCCCACGGCCCTGGCAAGATTCCTGTTGCCAAGGGTTGAGGCAAGGTCGGAATAGGCGGCGGTCTGTCCGTATGGAATACGGGACATGGCGCATAGGATTTCATGATAAAGCGTCGTTGGGTCAGTCTTTCGGGCCTGCCGCAGCCAGACCGGTTTTCCGTTTTGAAAACACAGATTGCCGGGAAAGGTCTTCGCCTTGCCGGCAAAGTATCCGGTAAGAGGCGTGATGATCCAATCCAGGGCAGCCCTATCTCCAGGGCCTTCGAGCTCGTTCCAGCTGATATCGGTTACTGCGGAGGAATCACCGCTGATCCAGAGTCTTCCGGTGGGGGTATCTATCCAGGCACTCACAAGGAAGGACCCTGTTTTCCACGTGAGGCTTCCATGTCATGCTCAATCTTTGCCACGAGCCTCTCGAGTAGAAATCTGGTCCTGCGCTGCTCATCCAGAATGTCATGGATCGTGTCCTCGAGGTTGCCTTCCCCGTTCTGAGAGGTATACCGCACTTCTTTCACCGTTTTGGGCTTCGCTCCCTTCATGAGCATATTCACCAGCCGCGACCAGAATTTATCGTAATCGGTCTGTACGCTGTTCTGTCCGAGCAGGGTCAGCGCAATGACACGATAGCACCTCGATATATTCGAGGTGGGGAACCGTACAATGGCCGGCACCTGATCGGAGACCGCCCTTGCCAGCTTCTCGTCGTAGTACACGCTGCCCAGAAATCCCACCGGCGTGTCGAGAAACCGCTTGGCCGCCGATGAGATCTTCTTGTAGATCGCATGCCCGGATGCACTGTTTTTTACCATGCTCGAAAACATGGTTATCCTGCCGGAGTACCCGTTCTTCTTGAGAACCTTGATCAGGGCATAGGCATCCGTGAGGCTGGTGGGCTCGGAACTCACCCCCACAATCACCTCGGGAACGGCCATGAGAAAGGATATGACCCCTGTTGAGATGCCCGATGCGGTATCCACCAGGAGACAGTCCGTTTCCCTCGAATCTTTGCTCACCTTCTGTACCAGCGCATGTATCTGGTCCTGAGAGAGGTCAGCCATGTCCTGCGTACCGGAACATCCGGGGATCAGTTCTACCTTGTAGTCTGTTTCGATAATGATATCATTTAGGTCAAGCTTGCCGAAGATTACGTCCTCGAGCGTTTTATGGGGCCTAATCCCCAGCAGGACATCCAGGTTTGCGAGGCCGAGGTCTGCGTCGAGTATCTGCACGCGGGTATCCATCATGGCGAGGCTAATCCCCACATTGAGAACGAAGTTGCTTTTTCCAACTCCGCCTTTCCCTGATGTTACCGCAATGACTCGTGGCATAACGCTGTCCTTTCCTGATCCTCCTGCAATATGCGTGCTCAGCTTTTTGCCTGAAAACAGCCTATATTTTAACCGGAATCAGGGAAAAAAGGAAATTTTTTTCTACCCTGTGAGAAATAATTTATCCATCCATATCCTGCAGGACCATCGATACCACCTTGCTGATGCCGGGGACATCGAATGTGACCCCGTAGATGATATCTGCCATCTCCATGGTGTAGCGGTTATGGGTTACGATGATGAATTGTGAATCGGTAGAAAAGGATCTGATAAGGCGATTGAAGCGAATGACATTTGAATCGTCCAGCGGGGCATCCACCTCATCGAGGATGCAAAACGGCGACGGCCGAACCTTGAACAGGGCAAAGATAAAGCTCAGCGCACACAGCGTCTTTTCCCCCTCGGACAGCAACGTCATGGCCTTGAGGCGTTTGAACGGCGGCGAGGCAAAGATCTCGACGCCGGCCTCCATGCCCTCGTGTTCCATGAGCACGATATCCGCGGTGCCCCCACCGAAGATCGTCGTGAATATTTCCTGAAAATTCTCCCGCACCTGCTTGAATGTTGCCATGAACGCCTTCGTGCTCTGTCGTTCGATGTTCGAGATGACCTCCTTCAGTCGTGTGCTCGCCTGAACGATGTCCTCATACTGCCTGTGGAGATCGTCCCATCTGGCCTGCACATTATCATAGGCGTCTATGGAGGCAAAATTTATCTGCCCCATCCGCTCTATCCGCTTCTCGAGCACGGCTATCTTTTCCCGGGCATCGTGCGGGGAAAAGGAATCCGGCACGTCGGGAAGATCCTTGCCGAATCGCGACTCCAATCGTTCCCTGCTCATGGTAAAGGCAATTTCCTGTTCCTTCTCTTTGAGCATGAGAGAATTTCTGTTCTTTTCCAGGTGGTCAATGGACTCCCGGCATTGATCCCTGCTCTCCCCCAGTGACTGTAGGGTATCTGAGACCTCTTCAAATTCCGGCAGGAGCTCCTCTCTGACCCCGTCAAGCTCCCTGATATCCTGCTGTGCTCGTGAGAGATCGGCGAGTGATTTGGAAAGCGCCGTTTCTATGGAAGATTCCGTGCGTTTGAGTTCTTCTATCCTCAGATTATCCTTTTCGATCTCCTGGTGCATCTTGGCCAGGTTCTCTTCAATGCCCTGAGTCCGCTCCATCCTGGATGCATGCGCCACCTTCAGCTCGTTCACCTTCGAGACGTGGGCCTGTAGTGCACCCTGCGCCCTTTCGTACACATCCTTTGCCGCCTGTCTAGTCTCATCGAGGGACTTGATCCGTCTCTGGTAAGTCTCGATTTCCCCATCCTTCTGTTCTTTCTGGGCAGTAATGTCGGAGATATCTCTTTGGAGCCTTTGAGCCATTTCTTCCCATCCGGCAATGTCCCGGGCGTATGAGTCTTCCCGCTCTGTGATCCGCTCGAGTTCGCGCAGTGTTTCATTCCTGGTATCGGCAAAGGCCATGAGTTCTCTCTTGAGAACCTCTGCCTGCTGGTTCGCATCGGTACGTTTCCGGTTCAGTGAAGCAAGGCCTGTCTTGAAATCCTCGAGGCGTGTCCTGGCCGCTTCTATCTCCTTCTCCAGGGAGGCTGCCTGCTGGCTCAGCTCTTCTTTTTCCGCCTTCGCCTTGAGACTCTCCGCATACTTGGTCATCCCTGTCGTTGTGCGTATCGCACCGGTAGGCTCTACGATGAACCCTTCTTTTGTCACAAAGCTGCTTGATCTCTGTCCCTGTTTCCAGAGCGACAGGGCACAGTGAATGTCCTCGACAACCCACATGTCCTTTGCCAGGGCCGATACAATATCCTCAAATCCCTCCTGGGCATCCATGCAGGCTTTCAGCGGGCCGATTACACCATTGCCTGCTGCGGGGGCCTGTTCCATGATGGAGCTTAGATGCGGCCGCTTGAGGATGTACCCGGGGCTTGCATCCTCCCTCATCAAAAGATCCGGCACCTGGGCATGATCGTCGATGATGACAAAATCCAGGGCTTCTCCCATTGATCTCCCCACGGTTTCTTCAAACCCGTCATGAACCCTTAAGGTATCGACCACCTTGCGTGTCCCGTTTGACCGTCCGGATTCCCGGGCCACGACCCTGGACCCTGCATTGATGATCCGCTCCAGCATGGAGATCTTTGCTGAAAGCTGTGCATGGTCTTTTTCCATGCCCACAACCCGGTGTGTCTCCTTCTCGATCGTTTTTGTAAGCGCCTCGGCTTCATCGCCCAGCGACTGCAGAACGCCTTCGATTTCACCCTGCACATCTCGTATGCCTTCCATGGACTGTTCCAGATCTTTCAAGGTGCTGCTGAGGCCATCCCTCTTCTCCCTGATCTGGGCCAGGTCATCGGTTCGTTTCTTGGTGCTGGAAAGCACCTCATGGTACCGGGTATTCATGGATGAAAGGCGCTGGGCGATGGCCCGCGCATGGCCAATGGCATCAAAGAGCTCTGCCCGTCCCTGGTTGTAATCATCTTCAAGGGCCTTGTAGTGGCGATAGTGCTCCTCCGCTCCTTCCTGGCCGGCGGCAAGCTCGTCCTGGATCCTGGCCATTTCATCGGAGATGGTTTTCAGCGAAGCCCTTCCCTCCTCACATTCCTGCCGGGCCTTTTCTGCAGCGCCCTTCAACTGGTCCACGCGAGTTCGGAGCATCTCCAGGGTCGCGGTAATGTCCTTTTTCCGCTCCTGGTTCGCGTCAATATCCCTCTGGGCAACAAGCGCCCGGGAGTTCGCCTCGTTCAGCGAATGCGATGCAGCATCGATCTTTTCCTTTATCGCAGCCTGGCGGGAGGTGTAGGAGCCCATCAGGGAGACATATTCCTTGTGCTGGCCTTCAAATGCACGAATCTGCTCGTTCAGCTGTTGTTTTTCCTCTTCAAGTCCTCTCTTGAGTGCTGTTATGGCGTTCAACTCAGAGGCCCAGAGGTATCTGGTGAGATCATTGATCTCGCTTCTGACAACCTGGTACCGTTTCGCCTTGTTTGCCTGGGTCCTTAAATCATCCTTCTGGCGCGAGACCTCGCTCAACAGGTCCCTGATCCTCTCGAGATTGTTCGAGGTGGCTTCCAGCCGTTTCATGGCGTCGGCCCTCTTGACCCGGAATTTGCCGACCTCGGCAGCCTCTTCTATGAGATAGCGGATATCCTCAGGCTTTGACTGTATGATGTCCTTGACCTTGCCTTGCTCGATGATGGCATATCCGTGCCGGTCAAGTCCGGTATCGAGAAAGATATCGGTAATGTCCTTCAGCCTGCACTTGACATTATTGATGGAGTAGACGCTCTCCCCTGTACGGTAGAGCCTTCTTGATATGGATACCTCATCAAAACCCTCAAGGGATTTCGGGAAATATCCCCCGTCACGGATAAACTCAAGGGTTACCTGTGCCATGGAACCCTGGTAGGTATCCTGGGTGCCCGAAAAGATCACATCGCTCATCGATCCGGCTCGAAGAGACCGGATGGACTGCTCTCCGAGCGCCCACCGGATGGCATCGATGAAGTTGCTCTTGCCGCACCCGTTCGGCCCGGCGATACAGGTGACACCGTCGGACAGCGTCAGGGAAATCTTTTTTGCTATGGACTTAAACCCCTTGATCTCAACCTTTTTCAACTTCACTCTTTTGCTTTATCAGAGCTTTATTGGGAAAAGCAAGTGTGGTTGTGAAGACATCCCTCAAAGAGAACAAAAACCCGATCCCGGAGGAAAACACCTTGCAATTGAGGGGTGAAATCGGCAATACATGTACTACATCCCATTTATTTTTAAGATTATGGAGGCGTGCATGTATGTAGCAAACAATATCCTGCCGATGCTGGGCCAGATACTCCATATCCTGCTCACCCTCTATTTATGGATTGTCATCATCGGGGCTTTGATATCCTGGGTACATCCTGATCCCAACAACCCGATCATCCGTTTTTTGCGCAATGCTGTTGACCCGGTTTTCCTGTGGCTGAGACGCCGGCTTCCCCTGATCATATCCGGAATAGACCTTTCGCCCATTGTTGTCATCGCAGGTATCCTCTTTTTGGATACCGCACTGGTCAAATCGCTCATGGAACAGGGGAATGTCCTGCCGAACATCCTCATCGGACTGGGCCAGTCTATCTATATCCTGCTGAATTTCTATATGTGGATCGTCATTATCGCGGCCCTGATCACCTTTGTGAATCCGAGTCCGTATAATCCCATTGTCCGCTTCCTCTATGCCGTGACAGCACCTGTTTTCTCCTGGCTTCGAAGAAGGCTGCCGCTGAGCTTTGGAGGATTTGACTTCTCTCCTGTGGTTGTCGTATTTGTTATCCTGTTCCTTAACGCCGTAGTGTCCAAAAGCCTCATCGCAACAGGGGTGAGGTTAAAATTACAAGGGGGATTCTAGATGCAGTTAACACCCGAAATGATCCGCGAACAGCGCTTTAAGGTAAAACTCTCAGGGTTTGACAAGGACGAGGTAACAAATTTTTTAATCGACATCGCCGAGGACTTGGAAGAGCTCCTGGAAGAGAACAACCTCCTCAAGAGCGAACTGGAAAGCATGAAAGACAAACAGAAAGACCTCGAGGACATCTTCCTGTCGGCCAAACAGTTCTCGGATGAAAAGATCCAGAAAGCCCAGGAGCAGGGAAACACCATCCTTGCGGAGGCACAACAGCAGGCCGCTTCTCTTGAGGAACAGGCACAGCTCAAGATTGGAGAAGCCGAAAACAAATGCCGCGAGATTCTTGAAGAAGCGCAGCAAAAGGCCCATGAGGTCCTCGAAGAAGCACAGCGGAGTAAAGCAGCCCTTGAACAGGAACTCGTGGATCTGAAGGCAAAGAGGACATCGCTCATCTCCGAGATAAAATCGGTTCTCTCCTCCTACCAGAACTGGATCCGGGAGATAGGAGATGTGGATTAGAAGCGATGGCGCCTCAACAACCCTGGAATGTAAGATTCATCCCAATGCGAGTAAAGACAGCATCGAGGGCATAAAAGAGGACCGGCTCTGTGTCCGTCTCAGCGCGCCCCCCATCGAGGGCAAGGCAAACAAGGCCCTGATAAAATTCCTTTCAAAACGCCTGCATATTGCAAAAACTAAGATTTCCATAATCCAGGGGGAAAAGGGCCGGATAAAAGTGCTCTGCCTGGACGGTATCGGTGCCGAAGAGGTGCTGAGCTCTCTGGGCCTTACTCTATCACCCTGACGCCCCGATATCCCAGATTGGTCAGTTCCTCTGCTATGGCAGCGGTATCCCCGCCGGATATGCGGAAGTGGTGTGAGTTGTCGTCCCCGTTGATGGACATGCCTGCGCTGATGATATAACCGCCCTTCTGCTCGATTATGGAAACCACTTCATCGAACGAGCCGTGAACGCTCTTGAGAATTACATCGATTCGTGCCCCTGCCTTGAGTACGCCCATGATATCGATAAATGCCTTGAGGATATCATTGACTGTAATGATACCGAGAATCTTTCCTTCCTCGACAACCGGCAGACACCCGATGTTCTTTTCATAGATAATTCGGGCAGCCTTCTCCAGCGAGGTATCCCTGGTGATCGTATAGGGATTCTGGAGCATGACATCGTTGACCTTGAGAGTCTCCAGCATTGAGGCCAGGATCGCCTGCTTCAAGTCTCCGAGTGTAACCAGCCCAAGAAACAGGCCGTTTTCAACCACCGGAAGATGGCGAACAGAATGCTTCTTCATGACCATGAGCGCATCACGAATGCCTGCATCCCTGCCTATGGTGATGAGGTCTTTTATCATCCACGATTCGACTTTCATACCTTCTGACTATACCAAAGATCAAAATGAATTGAAACCATCAACACGGATTTTCTCTGTAAGAGCTCCCCGGTATGGGATCAAGCAGGCAGGTACGATGCGCTACAGATCTATGGTGGTCAAAAACTCCAATGCTTCCTTGCGGGTATGGAGTGCGCCATCGGCCCTCGCCATCTCGATGATATGGAGTATCCTGCCCACCTGGGGTCCCGGCGTAACACCGAGTGTATGTATGACATCCTCGCCGCTGATAAGCGGTGTGTGCTTGTGTTCCAGATACGTGTGCGTTTGATAGGCCCAGATCCGCTCTATCAGATCTTTCATGCGGGAGGCTTCCTGGTCCGTGGCCAGAGGCACCCCGTGCCCGCAGACCCCAGCACGTGCGAGGAGCAGGACCTCGGGGAGGAACGGATCCGCCGCTCGGCAGATTGTATGAATCGACCCTCCGGACTGGGCCTGGCGGACAAGCATATCGTGAAGGATTGCCTGACAGGAAATGATCCTTTTAGCGGTCTCTTTTGCACTCGTGGAAAACCTGAGAGATCCGAAGAAGGTATTGGCGCTGCGGAGAACGTATTCAATCGTGCGATCGAGATCGACCGAGAAATCGGCAGGCTCATGAATGCTCAATGAACGTCCTATTCCATAGAGAACCGCGGCCAGCCGCAAGAACCCTGCCCGGGTCAAACCGGCTTCCACCTCGTTGTCAAGTGCCTGCCTGCTGCCGGGAAGGAGTTTTTCAGCGTCATAGAGCAGGCCATCCATCTCAAAGGCCAGAATCAGAGCCGGCCGGGTGCCCCTCGATCCCATGCCCTGCTCTGACCCGAAGAGCATCTCCAGCAGACCCACCCTGTCCATCAGGCTGAAGAACCGTGCCCCGTACGGACAGGAAAGCGCCTTTAAGAATTCCTGTTTTATCCGTTCGGGTGAAACCGAGAGTACGGCAGAGGCATGTTTTTTCAGCAGGGTGTTCGTGGATTCGACTATGGCAAATCCGAGCATTACGGAAAAGCGCAGGCACCTGATCACCCGGAGCGGATCGTCTTTGAGATTCTCTTCGGAGATGATCCTGATGACCCCGTGACCGAGGTCTAAAAGGCCGCCTGCAGGATCGATGAGTTCTCCCGAAGAAACGTCAAATCCCATGGCATTGATGGTAATATCCCGTTTTTTCAGGTCCTCTACAAGATCGGCCCCCTTCGGAGAGCATACATCGATGGTCTGTCCGTATTCCTTGAGTGCAATACGGACAACTCCCCGGTCTTTGTCCATCCAGAAGGCCTTTGATGCAAACCTCTCCCCGATCTGACGGGCCTTTTGCCACACATCACCGAAGGTAACGACATCCAGGTCCTGGGGGGTGTTGCCCAGCAGCATATCACGGATGCACCCCCCCACAAGGTAGGTCTCCTCATCAAAGAGATCGGTTATGGTTCTCAGCGTATCATTGTTTGAAACGAGTTTCGACAGATCGAGCATGTGCCTCCAGGTTTTCTGCCCGTGCGATCTTCACGGCCAAAGGGCCGAGCTCTCTGGTTGCCTGTTGGGTAAAGCCGATAATGGACGAGCGTTTTACAAAATCATACACCCCGAGCGGTGATGAAAAACGGGAAGTAGACCCTGTGGGCAGCGTGTGATTCGGGCCGGCGATATAGTCGCCGATTGCCTCGGGGCTGTAATACCCGAGGAATATGGCACCGGCATTTCTGACCTTGCCGATATGTTCATATGCATCGAGGATCATCAGTTCGAGGTGTTCGGGTGCAACAGTGTTGGCCACCAGGAACGCCTCGTCCAGATCACGGGTAACAACGCATATTCCGTGATTTTTCAGGGAGCTGGTCACCACTTCTTTCCGGGGCAGGGTCTCGGCCTCTCTGGCACAGCGGTCCACAACGTCCTGCGCCAGAGATTCTGACGGGGTCACAAAAATGGACGAGGCCATGGAATCGTGTTCCGCCTGGGAAAGGAGATCGGCCACAACCATTCGTGCATCGGCATGCTCGTCCGCAAGGACCAGGATCTCCGATGGTCCGGCAAAGGCGTCAATCCCGATGGTCCCCATAAGGAGCCTTTTGGCATGGGCTACATAGATATTCCCCGGCCCCACGACCTTGTCCACCTTTGGGATACTCTGAGTCCCATAGGCCAGTGCAGCAACCGCCTGGGCACCGCCCACCTTGAATATCTCTTCCGCGCCGGCGATATGCGCGGCAGCGAGCAGGGTATCGTTCACGATCCCGTCAGGCGTCGGAGAAACCACGACGATCCTGCCCACCCCGGCAATCTTCGCAGGGATGACATTCATGAGCACGGTGGAGGGAAAGGCATTCTTCCCGCCGGGTATGTAAATCCCCACGCGGTCTATGGGCGTCACCTGTTGCCCGAGGATCGAACCGTTGTCTTCCTTGATGGTCCAGGAGTCCTCCTTCTGATACAGGTGGAATTTTTCTATGCGGGATGCTGCTTGCCTCAGCGGAACAAGGATATCTTCGCCCAGACGAGAAAGGGCGTTTCCCATTTCATCGCGGGTTATGGTGATGCCTTCTTCGGCCGGGTCAAATCCGTCAAACCTGTTCGTGTAGTCAAAAAGTGCCACATCACCTTTTTCTCTCACGGCATCTATGATCTCCCGAACCGCTTCATCAATCTCGTCAGGGACCTGCCGTGTGCGCGCCAATATAGAATTCAGCCTGTCCTGCCACGATCCTTCCCGGGTATTGATGACTTCCATCACAATCCACCCCTCTCTCTTCGTACCTGGGCACCGAGGCTGTTCAGCTTCTTGTCGAGTTCTTCATATCCCCGGTCGAGGTGGTATATTCGCCGTATCTCCGTATACCCCTGGGCATTGAGCGCCGCCAGAACCAGGCTCGCCGAGGCCCGAAGATCCGTGGCCATGACGGATGCCCCCTGGAACTGCTCGACGCCTTGAACGATGACGGTGTTGCCCTTCTCTTCGAGCCGAGCTCCCATCCTCATCAGCTCCGGTACGTGCATGAACCGGTTTTCAAAGATGTTTTCCGTGATTCTCGAAACCCCCTTCGCAATGCATGCCAGGGCCATGATCTGGGCCTGCATATCCGTGGGAAACCCGGGGTGCGGGACAGTCTCAACCTGAACGGGACGAAGATCTCCTTTCCCGTTCACGTAGATGCTCCCGTCTTCTCTCTCCGTGATCATAACCCCCATTTCGCCGAGTTTTTCAATAACGGCCACCACATGGTCCGCCCGTGCCCCCTTGATAACGAGTTCCCCTCTGGTGATGGCCCCTGCAACGAGAAAGGTGCCCACCTCTATCCTGTCGGGGATGACCTCATAGTCCAGCCCGGAAAGGTAAGGAACCCCTTCTATGGTGATGGTGCTCTGCCCTGCCCCCTCGATACGGGCACCCATCTTTATGAGGGCCTGTGCGAGATCCATCACCTCCGGCTCCTTTGCCGCCCCTTCGATAACCGTGGTTCCTTCTGCAATGGTTGCCGCCATCATGATGTTTTCTGTCCCCCCGACGGTCGGGGTATCGAACACGATTTTCGCACCCTTGAGCCCCTCGGCAAAGGCCATGACATATCCGTGCGAGATGGTGATATACGCCCCCATCTTGCTCAGGGCCTTGAGGTGCATGTCGATGGGACGCACACCAATGGCGCATCCCCCGGGCAGAGACACCTTAGCCTTCTTGTATTTTGCCAGGAGCGGGCCCAGCACCAGGATTGACGCACGCATGCTCTTGACCAGTTCATACGGGGCCTCATAGGAGACCACGTCTGTTGGATCTACGACAACACATCCCTTCTCCGGCCGCTCGATGCCGATCCCGAGCGTCGCGAGCACCTCGGTGATGGTGTTGATATCCCTGAGTGCGGGAATATTGGTATAGGTGCAGCGTGAGTCTGCAAGGATTGAAGAACAGAGAATGGGCAGGGCCGCATTCTTCGCACCGGAGACGAGCACCTCTCCCTTTAAGGGGTTGCCGCCTTGTATGATAAATTTATCCATCGCTTCGCTCCACGATCAGCACACGCTCAATACCGGAAAGATCTTTTATCCATGCTGAAGTATGTATACCCTCAGCAGACCTCACCAGTTCCTCTATTGCATCTTTCTGCCGATACCCTGCCTCCATGACGAAAACTCCTTTTGAACACAAATGACGACCAACATTCATCAGTATCTCTTTTATTATATCAAGGCCGTCATTTCCACCAAAAAGGGCACTGTGAGGTTCGTGGAGAATCACATCCTCCTGGAGTTCTGCTGCCTCTGCACGAGAAATATAGGGAGGATTCATGACAATCAGGGGAAATCGTGCACCGATGGCTGCGAGTCCGTCTCCGACAAAGAAACGCACCCTCTTTGAAACACTGTGAGCCCGGGCATTTTCCTGTGCAACGGCTACAGCCTGTGCGTTGATATCGCTGCCGGTCCCCGTCAGGTCATCCCGCTCGGCCAGGACGGAGACGATAACCGCGCCGGACCCCACGCCCATTTCCAGGATATGCGCGCCTTTTGGCGCCCTTTCAATGGTCTGCTCCACGAGCAGCTCTGTCTCCGGTCGTGGGATGAGGACATGTTCGTTGACGAGGAAAACCCGGGAATAGAATTCCTTTTCGCCGAGTATGTATGCTATCGGCTCCTTCCCAGCCCTTCTTTTCAATAGTCCCCGGTATGCCCCGAGTTCATCATCCATAAGCGGCCTGTCCATGTCCAGGTACAAATCGATGCGTTTGATGCCCAGGGCTCTGGCAAGCAGGATCTCGGTATCGAGCCTGGGAGATTCAATACCCTTGTCTTGAAGATACTGTTTTGACCAGGAAAGCACCGACCTGATGGTCCATCCCACGGGTCATCTCCCGGTGCTGCTGAGGGCTTCGGCCTGATAATGGGTCGAGAGCTCTTCGATGAGCTCTTCCAGGTCCCCTTCGAGTATCTGGGGGAGTTTATGCAGGGTAAGGTTGATACGATGATCGGTGACCCTCCCCTGAGGATAGTTATAGGTACGGATCCGCTCGCTCCGGTCTCCTGTCCCCACCTGGGACCGCCGCTGGGATGCTATCTCTTTTTCCTTGTCTTCCTGCATCTTCTGCAGGATCCGGGAACGCAGCACCCTCATGGCCTTTGCCTTGTTCTTGTGCTGCGACTTTTCGTCCTGGCAGGAGACCACGATGCCGGTGGGAATATGTGTGATGCGAACAGCGGAATCCGTCTTGTTTACATGCTGTCCGCCGGCACCCGAGGATCTGTAGGTATCGATCCGCAACTCAGAGGGATCGACCTCCACATCGATCTCTTCAGCCTCGGGAAGCACGGCAACCGTAACGGCAGAGGTATGAATCCTTCCGCTCGCCTCGGTGGCAGGTACCCGCTGGACCCGGTGCACACCGCTTTCGTACTTGAACCGGGAAAAGGCCCCTTTTCCTTTTATCCCGGCTACCACTTCCTTTATCCCCCCGATACCCGTATCATTGATGCTGAGGATTTCAACGCTCCAGTGCTTTTCCTCGGCATATCGGGTATACATCCGGAAGAGGTCGGCGGCAAAGAGCCCCGCTTCCTCGCCCCCTGTTCCGGCACGGATTTCCAGAATTACGTCCTTATTGTCGTTGGGGTCCCTGGGGATAAAGAGTGTCCTGATGGTGTGTTCGAGATCTTCCTCTTCTTCCTTCAGTGCCGCAAGCTCGTCTCTGACCAGATCCCGCATCTCCGGGTCAGGGTCTTCCAGCATGGATTCATGGTCTTCGATCTCTTCTAGAACAGCCTTGAGCCTCTGGTAGGGCACCATGAACTCTTCAAGGTTTGCGTGTTCTTTGGCTATCTCGGTATACCGGGCATGGTTCTGGAGAATATCTGAATCTGCCAGGAGATCGGAAAGTTCGTTGTACCGGACCTCGATCTCCTTTAATTTTTCCAGCATAGGTATGTATCAAGAAGGTTACTTGGAATTCTTCTTGAGATAGTCTCCGTATTTTCTTCTAAAGAGCTCCGCCTTGCCTGCTGCGGAGGTAAGTCTCTGCTGCCCTGTGTAGAAGGGGTGGCATGCACTGCAAATTTCGATCCGTATATCCTCTTTTGTTGAACGGGTCTTGAAGCTGTTTCCGCAGGCACAGGTAACCGTCGTATCGAAGTACTCAGGATGTATATCTTTTTTCATTGTTCTTGCTCCCTATTTATTCATTGATTCCAGGAAGTCGGCATTATTATCTGTCTTTGATAATTTGTCCAGCAAAAATTCAATGCTGTCAATAGGATTCAGCGGACTTAAGAGTTTTCTCAGGATCCAGATCCTGTCCAGCTGTTCTTTCGGCAGCAACAGTTCCTCTTTTCTCGTACCGGATTTTGAAATATCGATGGCCGGGAAGACTCTGCGCTCCATAATGGAACGATCGAGGTGTATCTCCATATTACCCGTTCCCTTGAACTCTTCGTAAATGACTTCATCCATACGGGACCCGGTATCGATCAGCGCCGTGGCGATAATCGTGATACTCCCGCCCTCCTCGATATTCCGCGCCGCGCCGAAAAACCGCTTCGGTTTCTGCAGCGCATTGGCATCGATTCCTCCGGAGAGGAGCTTCCCTGAAGGGGGGCATACGGTATTGTGCGCACGGGCCAGCCTCGTGAGAGAATCCAGGAGAATCACGACGTCCTTTTTGTATTCAACGAGGCGTTTCGCCTTTTCCATCACCATTCGGGCCACCTGTACGTGCCGGGATGCCGGCTCGTCAAAGGTCGAGGCCACCACCTCTCCATTTACCGAACGCTGCATGTCGGTCACCTCTTCAGGACGCTCGTCGATAAGCAGGACCATGAGGACGACTTCGGGGTGATTTGCGGTAATGCTGTTGGCAATATTCTGCAGCATCATGGTTTTTCCAGCCTTGGGTGGCGATACGATGATCCCTCTCTGTCCTTTTCCGATGGGGGCTAAAAGGTCGAGGGAACGTCCGGTGAGATTGTCGGTTCCCGTCTCAAGGGTGAATTTCTCGTCGGGGTACAGCGGGGTAAGATTGTCAAATGGTACCCGGTGCTTCGCCTCTTCCGGCTCCTCCAGGTTTATGGTCTCCAGCTTGAGCAGTGCAAAGTACCGTTCATTGTCTTTCGGCGGGCGGATCTGTCCCCTCACCTCATCCCCATTCTTCAGGTTGAATCTCCTGATCTGTGAGGGAGAGACATAGATATCGTCCGGCCCGGGCAGATAACTGTAATCGGCGGAGCGTAAGAATCCGAACCCGTCAGGGAGGATCTCGAGAATGCCCTGTCCTGATATGTATACATCTTTTTCAGACTGAGCCTGGAGGATGGCAAAGATGAGTTCCTGCCGTGTCATCGTGGCAGAACCTTCTATTTCCAGCGCATTGGCCGCCTCCAAGAGCTCTTTGGGCTCCACCTTTTTTAAATCTTCTAAATGCATATCTTATCCTTTCGGCTATTAGAAGTGGTGTGGTGCAGATAAGTGAAGATACACTACAATTTATTCGGTACAGATTGAACTAAAGCAATCACGAGCCAAAGTCAAGGACAAAAAGTTGGGCGGCCTGCAGGCCGCCCAACTTTTTCTTGGTCTCCATGAGAACCTGTTTCGATTCTATGCTGTCTCCAGAGGATTGGCGCCGTGGAACTTCCTGCCGCAGGCCTTCTCCGAGTAACCCTGCTGATCCAGGTACGGGGTAACACCTCCCATGAAGAAGGGCCAGCCTGCACCCATGATCACGCCGGTATCCACGTCCTTGGGGCTTGCAACCACACCCTCTTTGAGGATGAGATCCATTTCCAGGGCAACTCGTTCCATGACGCGGTCCTTGATCTCCTGGTCGGTGAAGCTCTTATCACCCTGGGGCCAGCCGGCCTTGATCTCGGGATCTACATCGATGCCTGTTTCGGTGAAGGTGAGCAGGGATTTCTTGCCCTTTGCCACCAGGTTCTTGAGTCCTTCGCTGACCGGGAACCGCTCAGGCCATGCGGCGTTGAGGGTCTCCTGAACGTGCAGCGCAATGGCCGGGCCCACGAGACCTGCCAGGGTGAACGGGGACATGGGGAAACCGAGATCCACACAGGCATTGTCCACCTGCATGAAATCCGCGCCTTCGTCGATGCACTGGAAGATGCCGTCCATCCAGGCCAGCAGGATCCTGTTGACCAGGAATGCCGGGGCATTCTTCACGAGAACCGGGGTCTTCTTGATTCTCTTGGCAACATCGAATGCCGTTGCCAGAGCAACCTCGCTGGTCTTTTCCGCCTTGATGATCTCAACAAGCGGCAGGACAGCGATGGGGTTGAAGAAGTGGAAGCCCACAACCCTGGACGGATCCTTGAGGTTCTTGGCCATCTCGGTGATGTCCAGTGACGAGGTATTGGTGAGGAACAGGCATTCGGGCTTGCAGACCTCTTCGAGCTCACCGAATACCTTCTGTTTGATGCCGACCTCTTCGAATACCGCCTCGATCACGAAGTCGCAGTCCTCGAACCCGTCATAGGTGACGGTTCCGGTGATGAGATCTTCGCCCATCCATTTGGCCTCGCCAACGCTCATGCGTCCCTTTTCAACCCTTTTGCCCAGCTGTTCTCTTACATAGCTCAGGCCTTTATCCACGAACTCCTGTTTGATATCCTTCATGACGACCGGGCACTGGAATCTCTGTGCGAACAAGAGTGCCATCTGCGATGCCATGAGTCCTGCACCGATGATGCCTATCTTGTTGATGTTGTAGCCCCTGACCTCTTTCGGTGGTCTTCCCGGGAGCTTCTTTGCCCTGCGCTGGGTGAGGTCGAAGGAGTAGACGCTGGAGAGGAACTGGTTGGATGTGATCATATCCGCCAGAATCTGGCTTTCCTGCTCGAAGCCTTCGTCCAGAGACCAATCGGCAGCGCCCTTGATGAGATCGAGGGCCTTGTACGGAGCAATCGCTCCGGAATGCACCTTGCCCATGATTGCGAACTTGGTATTGTTGTAGAGCTCATCGCTGACCTTCGGGTCCACCGGCTTGCGCTCTATCTTCTCTTCGCCCGTTATGATCCCCTCGAGCAGTGCAAGTGACCCGTCCACAAAATCTGCCGGCTTGAACATCCTGTCTGCCAGACCCAACTTGAGGGCCTTCTTGGAGTTGCTCATACGGTTCATGCTCAGGGGATTGTTGATGATGAGCTCGATGGCCGCTTCCGGACCGGCAATCTTGGTTACGAGCTGAGTCCCGCCCCATCCCGGAACCAGGTTGATAAAGCATTCGGGAAGAGCAAGATGATCGCACCCGCCCGGGCTCTCTGAGATGGTGCGATAATCATGGTACAGACTGACCTCAAGGCCTCCGCCCATGGCGGCTCCGTTGATGGCTGCCAGTGTCGGGATTTTAAGATCCATGATCCGCTTGAACGAGGCATGGCCCAACCTGCCGATCTCAAGAGCCTCTTCACGGCTGACAGAGGGATCGACGCTCATGATGTCGGCGCCGACATTGAATATGAACGGCTTTCCGGTGAGCAGCCAGCCTTTTACATCAGGATCGGACTCGACTGTATCCAGCACCTTGTTGAGGGATTCGAACGCCTCGGTACCCCAGGTGTTGGGAATGTTATAGCTTTCGCCATTGTCCATGGTGACGATGGCGATCTTGCCTGCCTTTTTTGATTCGTAAAAATTGAGTTTGCACTGCATTACGTACTTTGCCATGATTTGAACCTCCTAAAAGTCTTTGCCTACCACATTTTCCCAGAGGATAGATCCACCCATACCAAGACCTACACACATGGTGGTAAGGCCGTACTTCGCATCCGGGTTCATCTCGAAATCCTGGGCGAGCTGCATGCTCAACCGCACACCGGAGCTTGCCAGCGGGTGACCGACGGCAATGGTCCCGCCGTAGGGATTCAGCCTCGGGTCTTCAGGAAGCTTCATGCCGAAGTGCTTCATGAAGCCAACGGCCTGGACGGCAAAGGCCTCGTTGAGCTCGATAATATCGAGGTCTTCGAACTTCATGTTGAAGTTCTTCAGCACCTTTTCCGTTGCAGGGACCGGGCCCCATCCCATGATGGATGCATCCACTCCCACAAAAGCCGCACCGATGTAACGCATCTTCGGCTTGATTCCGTATTCCTTGCACTTTGCACCGGACATCAGCAGGGATACACATGCACCGTCATTGAGCCCCGAGGAATTTCCTGCGGTAACCCTGCCCGCCTTCTTGAACGGGGTCTTCAGGTTCCGCATGCCTTCGATCGTTGCTCCGCGCCTTGCCTGTTCGTCCTTGTTGGCGACCTTCCATCCATCAGGGGTGAATACAGACATATTAACGCAGTGTTTGTCATAGTAGCCTTTGTCCAGGGCATCAAAGTACCGTTTCGTAACCATGAGCGCGTACTCGTCAGCTTCTTCCTTGCTCACCGGGGCCTCGCCGTTTTCCGGCATCCAATCGTGCAGCTTCTCTGCCGTCACGCCCATACTGAAGTACTTGGGCTCCACCATCTTTTCGGATACGATCCTGGGGTTCGGATCCGCCGTGGCACCCATGGGGTGATGTGCCATATGCTCAACACCGCCGGCAATGATGATGTCAGCGCTGCCGGTCTTGATGAACGAGCTGCCGATAGCCTGGCAGGTCATGCCGCCTGCACACATCCTGTCCACGGAGAAGCCGGCTATGCTGTCAGGCAACCCTGCTGTCAGGACCGTGGTGCGTCCCATGGTGGTACCCTGGTCGCCTTCCTGCGTGGTGGCGCCCCAGATGTTGTCATCCACCTGATCCCAGGGGACATCGGGATTCCTCTTCATGAGCTCCCGCATGACTTTGACTACTAGGTCGTCAGCACGCGTGGTCCAATAGAACCCGTCCGGTCTTGACTTGCCGAACCACGTACGAACGCCATCTACAAAATAGGCATCTCTCAAATCCATATTACCCTCCTTCTTAGTGTATAAACGTCGCCTTGCCGTTGGACAGCCGAAAACACCTGATTTTCTGGCTGTTTTGATCAAAAAATAGATATACCCCTGAGCAGCAAGAGATGTCAAGGTAATAGTGAATGATGGCTCATTTTTTCAAGAGGAAAAAACAAAGACAACACACGGCCTTATCTTACAGTTATAATGACCGGTTTCAGTATAAAATTCTCAACGGATTGATGTCTCTGGAGATGCCCTTGACATGAATCGTCCCCATCGGCTCGAATTCAACATCGAGCTGTGCTCCCTCCGGTATCATCCCGGTAGTCACGCTCGAAACAACGATCTCTCCCGGGTTGCTTATGGATTCAAGCCGCTGCGCCAGATTCACAGGCTCTCCGATGACCGTGTAGTTCATCTGTTCCTTTGTGCCGATATTCCCCGCCAGAACCACTCCGGAGGCAATGCCGATTCCCACCTCTATGGGAAAGAGACCGTCTTCCTGCAGCCTGTTCTTGAGCGCCTGCATGCTTTTCTGGATGTCCACGGAGCACTGGATTGCCTGTACCGGGTCCATATCATTCGCATCGGGGATACCGAATACCGCCATGACACCGTCTCCGAGAAACTTGTCAAGCATGCCGCCATGAGAAAAAATCACCGGGACCACTGTCTCAAAGAACCGGTTGAGCACCTCCACCACAGCCTCAACCGCGTTGACTTCCACCAGGGATGTAAACCCTGTTATATCGGCAAACACCACACTTACCATTTTCTGCTGTCCGCCCAGCCCGGTGAGTCGCTCATCCGCAACGAGGTGTTCGGCAAGTCCGGGAGAAAAATACCGGCCCAGATTGAGCCGTTTCTTTTCCAGGTCCAAAAGATCCTGGTATGTCCTCACCAGCGAGGCGGTAATGGAGAGTTGATCCGCAATAAGTTCGAAGAATCTCAGATCATTGGGGCCGAAAGAACTTGCGACATTATCCCTGAAATTGATCACCCCGATACATGTACCCTCGGATACGATAGGTACACACGCAAGCGAGCCACGTTGGTTCGTGCCCCGGTCTAAGAAGTTCGGATCTTTTGTTACATCAGGAATATAAAGCGTCCTGGCCGACTCAAACACCTTTCCGGCAATACCCTCTCCTCGTTTGAGAAGGATCGGCGGTCGCTTGGGCGAATCTCCCCGCATGGATGCACTCACGATATAGAGATTCTGGGTTTCATCATCTACGAGCATGACAGACACGCTGAAGATCCCTGTCGCCTTTTTGATGATATCCAGCTGGCGCAGGAATAACTGGTTCCAGTGGGACAGGCTCGCCCCCTTAAGGGCCTCTCCGAGCTCCTTCAATAGGGAGAGCTCTGCGATCTTCTGTTCGTATACCTCTTCCAAGGATACGATGCGTTCTTTGAGTATGTGTTCAATGTCACGTTCCATTGTCTATATCCAGTATGAGCTGTACACGCCCTTTGATCTCCTGATACATCTGGGAGACCATATCCTGAGAAAGCTGGGGCCCTTTTCTCTCGGACAAAAAGCGTACTGCGGCATAATTCAGCTTGTCCATATCGATTGTTCCGTTGTGGGCGATTATGTCCGCCATGTGTATGGTCATCGACAGTTCCACATCTTTTGCCTTGCCCGGGAGATGGTGTGAGAGAAGGGCATCCACTATGCCGGCAGGCAGGTTCCACCGTTCGGCCACATAGGCTCCCATCTCGGCATGGGAAAGACCAGAGTCCATCTCCTCGTTTGCCAGATCCTCCAGAGAAGAAGGGCTGTCCAGATCGCTGATGAAATGTCCCCGCTGTAAAAATACAATCTTGCCGAAATCATGGAGCAATCCCACTGTGTAGATCTTGTCCCCGGATTTGTATCCCATAAGCGGACCCAGCCATTGTGAGAGATGGGCCACAACAAGGCTGTGTTCCCACAGCCTCTGCGCTTGTTCGGCGGATATGGTCTCCAGGACCTTGTGGATTGCAATGGAAAATGCCAGGTTTACCACCTCATCGTTGCCGAGGATTACGATGGCATGCTCGACGGAATCGATCTGCCTGTGGAAGCCATAAAAGGCGGAATTCACCACCTTCAAAAGCCGCGAGGTGAGTACCGGGTCTTTTTCAATAATGCGGGCCATCTTCGAGGCTGCTAACAAAGAATCGCTGGCCAGTTCAATAATCTCCTGAGATATGGACGGCAGGGTAAAAAAATGCTCGATGTTGCGGAATTTACGAAGCGTCTTCTTGCCCTTGTCCTGCTTCAATGCCATTTTTTCCCGGTATTGCCATTCCTCAAGGAGAATAGACACATCCTCCCCTTGAGAGCTCGGATCCGTGTCCAAAGAGGTAACAGAACCATATGGAAGATAGTCTTTCACCCAGTGCTGGTCTGTTTCATTCATATCGGTCATGATTTGGGCCATCTCTTTCGGGTGAGAGGCAAGAAGCGAGAGAAACTGATAAAACGAAGCGGAAACAAACCTGCTTTCCGGATCTTCCTGCCGCTCCAGGGATTTTGTCTCCTTGATGCTCTCCCAGAGACGTTTAACCCATGGAGAACTCCTCATTACCTGGAGACGCTCCATGGCCTCAAAGAAGAGTGTCGGGATATCGGGGCCGTCCTTCGGGTAGACCGCGATCCCTTTTGGTATGGACAGAAAGAGAGCCGAGGCTTCATCTGCCTCCATACCGAACAGGCCCATTACGAGATATTCCTTGTATCGAAGGGCCGTATCCACCGTTCTCTTGGAACCCATGGCCTTGTCCGCATACCTCTCGGGGATTACAATAACGGACATCTTCCCATTTAAGGATCTGACCTTTTCCAATTCTATGCCCAAAGGTGCAAGTATATCGGTTTCTTCCATAGACTCTCCTATCGACGAAAGCGTATAGATTCTTGACTTCCCTTTAGGTGTGCAATAGGATAACGTCACGTGGAAAAAATGAGGACCTAGACCTATGATCTCTGTGGAAGAAGCCAGGAATATCATCTTACGCAACTTAGAAGCTTTACCGCCTGAAAAGGTATATCTGGAAGAGGCTCTGGGACGATATCTCGCAGAAGATATCATATCGGATAGAGAAATCCCGCCATGGGACAGCTCGGCAATGGATGGATACGCCGTTCATTGCGCCGGGGTTGCCTCGGAAGGAATCAGCCTGCGCATTGCCTATGAAATACCAGCGGGCACACTCCCGCACGGCCCTTTCGGCTCTGACGAGGCGGTCAAGATCATGACCGGCGCACCCCTGCCCCCTGGTGCAGACGCCGTGGTGAAGAGGGAAGATACCGCTGAACGCGATACCGACGTAATAATTAATAAGGTGCCGAAAAAGCTCGAGCACATACGGTTCAAGGGAGAGGACATCAAAACTGGGGATATGATCCTGCCCCGGGGTTCTTACCTTGGTCCAGCTCAAATCGGGGTGCTTGCGTCTCTGAGGCGAATACTGGTGCCATGCCACCAGCGGCCTGTTGTTGCAATCCTGGCGACAGGAGATGAGATAGCTGATTTGGATGAAGAGCTTTCCCCGGAAAAGATCGCGTCGTCAAACTCATATACCCTGACCAGTCTCGTGCGGTCCATCGGAGCACTGCCGCGGTATCTTGGAATAGCACGCGATAATAAACAGGACCTCGTGAACAAACTCTCCATGGCAAAAAAGGCTGATCTTATTCTGACCTCCGGCGGCGTCTCCATGGGCGACTATGATATGGTCAAAGAGGTCATGGGCCTGGACGAGAATGCCATGGAATTCTGGAAGGTGGAGATTAAACCCGGCAGACCCCTAGCCTTTGGAACCATTGGTTCCATACCCGCACTCGGGCTTCCCGGCTATCCTGTTTCCACAATGACTTCCTTCTATCAATTCGCAAGACCTGCCATCTTGAAACTCATGGGGGCACAGGATCTCCTGCTCCCGAGACTGCTCGTAAAGGTTGCCTCGCCCATTAAAAGCAAGGGCGACAGGCCGAATTACATTCGCGGGCTGATCATGAGGAAAGATTCGGAACTTATCGTAGAACCTACCGGGCCCCAGGGTTCGGGTATTCTGACCTCCATGGCCAGGGGAAACTGCTTCATGGTGGTTCCCAAGGGAACAACCCTTGTTGAGGAGGGAGAATATATCACATGCGAGGTGTTTCAAGGGACGTGGTGAGAACGGCAGCAAACCAGCGCTGGAAGTTCCTTTTCTCCAGGGAGAACCACGATCGGTGCAATGGGAAGATGTCCATCGAACCAACCAGGGTGTTTTCCTTATTGACAGGAGGATTTATATCTGTATAAGTAGCCTACTTTTAAAGAGATCATGGAGGGCAGAATGCTGAGAAAAGATGAACTCCTTGAAGTCAGGGAAATCCTGATGGAAATGAAAAAGGAGATCCTTCAGAATCTTGAAGAAAGGATCAAATCCAATGACATGTCCGAGCAGAGAGAGATTGGGGACATTTTTGACGATGCCGACCTTGAACAGTCACGGGAGTTCAATTTGCTTCTCTCCACCAGAGAGCGTCAAAAACTCGACCAGATCGATAGCGCCCTGTCCAAACTGGATAATGGAGAATACGGCTACTGCGAAGACTGTGACGAAGCGATCCCTGTAGGCCGCCTGAGGGCAATGCCATTTGCTACGCTGTGTGTAAAGTGTAAATCAGAACGCGAAAGTGTAGAGGGCCACGCTCCCGTATACATCGAAGAGAAGGGGTAGGTAGATGCCCGACCGGGTTGAAGTAGGATTAAAACCAGGTCTCTTTGATGCGCGAGGAGAAAGGACGAAACGCCAGATACTTCATGCTTTCCCCAACCTGCAACAAGAACCAAACGTATTTTGTATCGACATCTACACAGTAGATGACGGTAATCTTGATCAAGATTGGCTCGCAGAAGCCTTCTGCGACCCGGTCATTCAGGATATTGCCATAAACAGACCCCTGAGTCGCGATTTTGACTGGTACATTGAGATCGGGTTCAAGCCCGGGGTCACCGACAATGTCGGTCACAGTGCACGCTATGCCCTGAAACTGATCACCGGGCGTGAGATCCCGGTATATTCCGCCCGGGCATACCTGATCAAGGGACCGTTTTCACGCAAGACGGCAGAGAGTATTGCGCAGGAATGTCTTGCCAACAGTCTTATTCAGTACTTCAGGATCTTTGATCCACAAGAGATCATGTCGCTCAAGCCGTATATCCCGGTGGTAACCATTGACCAGGAACCTCACGTCGAGGAACTCTCCCTGGACAGATCGGACGAGGAACTAGTGCGGCTCTCACAGGAACGCACTCTGGCCCTGACCGTCGACGAGATCAGAACCATCTCCTCGTATCTCAACGATCCCGACGTCCAGGAAAAACGTCAAGAGGTGGGACTGGGAAAGATGATCACGGATGTGGAACTGGAATGTCTCGCGCAAACGTGGTCAGAGCATTGCAAGCACAAGATCTTCAATGCGGAAATATCATACGAGGAAAACGGAAGCATTGAGAACATAACGTCGCTGTTCAAAAGCTATATTCAGAGATCCACCTCGGAGATACGTAGGCATGCCGGAGAAAAGGATATTTGCGTCAGCGTATTCACCGACAATGCTGGGGTTATCCGCTTTAATGAAGACTTTAATCTCGTTTTCAAGGTAGAAACCCACAACTCGCCTTCGGCCCTTGATCCTTACGGCGGCGCATTGACAGGGATTGTCGGGGTGAACAGGGATCCTTTCGGAACCGGGATCGGATCAAAACTCATCTTCAATACCGACGTGTTCTGCTTTGCAGACCCGTTCTATGCAAAGACCCTCCCGCCGAAGATTCTCCACCCGATCCGGATATTCGAAGGTGTCCGGGAAGGAGTGGAACACGGGGGTAATAAATCGGGCATTCCCACGGTGAACGGGTGCGTCGTGTTTGACGACAGATACCTGGGAAAACCCCTCGTCTATTGCGGGACGGCAGGAATAATGCCGAAACAGATCAACGGAAGATTATCCCACATCAAGACCATTATTCCCGGTGATCTTGCAGTCATGTCCGGCGGCAGGATCGGCAAGGACGGCATTCACGGAGCAACCTTCTCCTCCGAGGAACTTCATGAGGCATCACCAACATCTGCCGTCCAGATCGGCGATCCCATCACCCAGAAAAAACTCACTGACTTTCTCCTTAGGGCCAGGGACCTGGACCTGTATCGGGCCATCACCGATAACGGCGCCGGGGGTCTGTCGTCCTCGGTGGGAGAAATGGCGCAACTGAGCGGGGGATGCAGGATTGATCTCGATAAACCGCCCCTGAAATACCAGGGACTGAATCCCTGGGAGATCCTCCTTTCAGAAGCGCAGGAGCGGATGACACTTGCCGTACCGCCGGAGAAAATAGACGAATTTCTCGCACTCTCTGAGCGGATGGATGTCGAATCAACAGTTATTGGTGAATTTACCGATTCAGGATATTTTCACTGCACCTATACTGAAAAGACCGTGGCATTTCTCGGTCTTGATTTCCTTCATAACGGACTCCCACCAATGCACCTTGCTGCCAGATGGGAAGATAAAGGGGAGAGCGATCCACCAACGCCAATCCCTGAAGATCAGAATGCAAAGCTTGAGGAGATGCTTTCCAGGCTCAATATCTGCTCCAAGGAGTATATCATCAGGCAGTACGATCATGAGGTACAGGGTGGTTCGGTGATAAAGCCCCTTGTGGGCCTGTATTCTGACGGGCCTTCCGACGCTGCCGTAATCAGGCCGCTTCTGGAATCCAGCGAAGGTGTCGTTGTATCCAACGGGATCATACCCAGATACTCAGATATCGACGCATACCACATGACAGCATGTACCCTCGACGAGGCACTGAGAAATTATGTCTGCGTGGGCGGAAACCCGGGTCATTGGGCCTGCCTTGATAACTTCTGCTGGTGCGACCCCATCAAAAGCGAAAAGAATCCCGACGGGGACTATAAACTTGCACAGCTTGTCAGGGCAAACAAGGCACTGTATTCATATACGAAAATATTTAACTGTCCCCTGATTTCAGGCAAGGACAGTATGAAGAACGACTATTCAGGACCGGGTATCAAGATATCCATTCCCCCCACTATCCTGATTTCTGTTATCGGCAAGATAGACGATGTTACTAAATCGGTTTCTATGGATATCAAGAAGCCCGGAGATCTTATCTACATCCTTGGAACAACACGAAGAGAACTCGGCGCAAGCGAATACTTCGCCTCATACGGCATTACCGGTTCAAGCGTGCCAAAGGTGGATGCACAACAGGCAATGGAGCGTTATCAGAGGCTGCACAAGGCCATAACCCTCGGTCTGATCAGTGCCGCCCATGATGTATCGGATGGCGGGCTCGCCGTAAGCCTTGCCGAGATGGCCTTTGCAGGCGGGTATGGTCTGAAAATCGACCTTGAACAAGTCTCAAGGGACGACACGATGAACGACACGGAGATCCTCTACTCGGAAACACCCAGCCGGATCATCATTGCGGTTTCCCCTGAAAACACTCGTCAAATCGAGGAGATCTTTGGTGATGATGTGTGCTGCATCGGCACATCGATCACTGAGATGATACTTTCTATTACAGGACTGGATATAAAACCCGTCATAAGTTGCGATATCAATGCACTGAAGAAGGCCTGGAAGGAGCCCCTGGACTTATAAAATGGCACAGGTTAAAGCGCTGGTCATAACAGGATATGGTACGAACTGTGAAATGGAGATGGCATATGCCTGCAAACAGGCCGGCGCCTTCTGCGATATCGTGCACATAAGCGATATCATACACGGTACATGCACCATCAATGATTACCATTTTTTGAACCTGGCAGGAGGCTTCCTCGACGGGGATGACCTCGGATCTGCTCAGGTTGAAAGCATTCGCCTCAAGCATGCCAGGATCAAGACCTCTGGGAAAACGCTGTTTACAGAGATCATGACATTCATAGAGAGAGGTATGATCATCCTGGGTGTCTGCAACGGTTTTCAGGCACTGGTGAAGTCAGGACTATTACCAGGAAACCCTTTCGGGCAACGCAGGGTGTCGCTTACCTTCAATGATTCTGCAAAATTCGAAGACCGATGGGTAAGGCTCTCCGTGAACCCGCAAAGTCCCTGCATTTTCACAAGATCAATTGAATCGATCTATCTCCCTGTGCGTCATGGGGAGGGGAAATTCGTCGTCGATTGCGAAGAGACCCTCGACGAGCTCAAATCATGCAATCTGGACACCTTGTTCTACGCTGACAAGGACAATGTACCGACCATGGAATACCCGGAGAACCCCAATGGATCGATTGAGGCCATTGCCGGCATCTGTGATAAGACGGGCAGAATCTTCGGTCTCATGCCACACCCAGAGGCCTTTACCAGGGCGACAAATCATCCGGGCTGGACCCGCATGAATTCCCTAGAACAACGGGGTGAAGGTATGGCGATATTTGAAAATGCGGTCAGCTTCCTCAAGGGTATTCTCTAATACCTCACCGTAAACAACATAAAAAGGGACCTGTCGTTAGCAAGATAAAGCTTTTGCGAGCTATAGTTAAGTGTTCATACCGAGACGTGTACTAAGAAGAATACATATATCCGCAGAATAAATGTATAAGAAACTTCACGATTATTTCACAAGTTCCATAAAAACCAGAGAAATCTTCGATAACTGCAATAAATGATCCCCGAGATTGATGCCCGTTGACACATGATTCGCTCCATACATGTAGATCCCACTTCGGGCGATATTGAATTTCTTCCAATTCGGATATCCTGCCAAATCGTCGGGTGGAGCTTTCTAGGAAGACTGTATAAGAAGAGAAGACGGGTTCAAGAAGATCTGTCATATGAGGCCACTACAGGGGAAATCAGAATGTGAACCGGGAACAGCATATTTCATGTATAGGACGGCCGGAACAGGGGCGTGTACATACCCCTGTTCCGGTTTTTTTCTGACTTGTCACACATTACGCCTGGGGCTCATCCTCGACATATTTAGTGAAATCCATTATCTTTTCATTTTCTTTCAAACGAATGGCCCGTACACCCTGGGCTGATCGGGTACGGGTGGTCCTGATCTGTGAGACCGGCATGCGGATGATCTGGCCGGACATGGAAATAATCATGAGCTCATCGGTTTTCTGTACAACTCTGATACCAACGAGATTGCCGGTCTTGTGGGTAATGTGCACGGTATAAACACCTTTCCCGGCACGATTCTGCACAGGATAATGGGTGATGGACGTATTCTTGCCGTACCCGTACTCGGTGAGATTGATCACGAGATCATCATCCGATTGCACCACGTCCATGCCGACGACAACGTCCCGGTCATCCAATTTGATCGCGCGAACACCTTGAGCCTGCCTCCCCATTATCCTCACCTGATCTTCGGGGAATACAATGGCCTTGCCGAAACGTGATGCTACGATGATCTTGGTGTCACCTTTCGTAAGCCGGGCAGATATTACCTCATCCTCGGGTTCAAGGGTGCATGCGATGATGCCGGTCTTCATGATGTTGCTGAAATTCTTGAGTTTCACCCGTTTGCAGTTCGCTTTGGCCGTAACCATAATCACGTTTGCGTCCATGGTGATATCGCTTGCCACCAGGATGGCACAGATCCGCTCATCCTTGTGTATGGGACGGATATTGACAATGGGAACACCCTTGAGTGTTCGGTCCCGCTCGGGAATCTCGTATACCCTGGTGTGGTACACCCTGCCTTTATTTGTGAAATAGAGTATGGATGCATGGTTGGTGGCGATGAAGATATGTTCTATAAAGTCATCTTCTTTGGCGGAACCGCCCTTTACTCCAACACCTCCACGTTTCTGAGTACGATACTTGTCAAGCTCCGTGCGCTTGACATAGCCCTTCTTTGTTATGGTCACTACCATCTTTTCATCAGGGATAAGATCCTCGAGGTTGAAATCACCTGCCGCACTTCTGAAAATCTGGGTCCTGCGTTCATCGGCGTACTTATCGCGGATCTCATCAAGCTCGGTTCTGATAACCTTGAGAAGCTCGTTACGGTCTGAAAGGATCTTTTCGAGCCGTATAATGTCCTCAAGAAGTGATTTGTATTCTTCCGTGAGCTTATCTCTCTC
>ERZ795057.673-NODE-673-length-34064-cov-30.399277_pt1 | contig 34064 bp, 33 predicted proteins | sample MGYA00375141_ERZ795057 | MGnify/ENA primary metagenome ERZ795057 (study PRJEB30186, sample SAMN05720163) | activated sludge metagenome | isolation source: Anaerobic digester | place: Hong Kong | collected 2015-01-26 ...
TTTACTTTTAAGGACTGCGTAATCCCATTTTAAGTAACAATTTACTTTTCTGACTTCTTTTGTGAATGTAGAATCTCTTCTTCTTTTGCTCCTTGCTTTAAAATATCATCTACACCTGTCATATTGAGTTTTTTCATAAGTTCTTGGCGATTATCAATAAAACTGTTGTCTGTTGTGTTTTCAGTTTCGTCCTGCTTTTGTCCTTTGTGATATTTTATTGCTGCGCTGGTCAAGTCTATTAAATCAGCGTTTCTTTTTTCGAGCTTCTGAATAATTTCATTTAAAGCAAAAACAGTCTTTACCGCTTCGCTGTGGTTATGCTCCAATTCATGAACCTTCTTCCGGAGTTCTTCTATTTCATCTTCATCAGTTAAAAACATTGCACCCTTGCTAAGAAACAGGTAGTTGGGATTGACATTTAAGTTTTCAATCATGCTGATGATTGCTTTGGTGGAAACAAGACTATCTCCATCTATTATACTATGCAATTGGGATGTTGTCGTATATCCCATTGATTTTGCAATATTGGTTGTCTTCATCCCTTGCCCTTCGAGAGTTCTGAGAATCTGGGCAAAATTTTGTTTTATATCAATGACATCCATTTAAGTAAAATATTACTATAATAGGATGCAATATAGTAAAATGTAGGGAAAAAGGGTGCAGATAAGTGTATTATTTCACTTCATTTTGGAATAAGAAGTGATTTCTTTTCTGGGGCGATGTAAATCACCTATTGTAATAATCATTTGCCTTACAAAAAGAAAATCATGAAATGGAATCTTACCTGTTAGGATAATGCCCTCATTTAATACTTTGGAAATGATAAACGGATTCATCTCGCTTGTTCCATTCCAATGACATATCCTAATTCATATTGCGAAAAAAGGGTGCATATATCATCTCACACCCTTTTGGTTCAGAAGAATTTATCAAAACCCAGAACACAACTTTCTTATGCTGCTTCAATTCCCGATACAAGCCCATTTTCTATTAATGAATCTGTGTATTCATTCAATTCTTTTTCAACTTTCTCAGCATCCCCAAAACAGATTAAAAACCATTTATTGTCTCTCTCAGAAAATCCCTTTTCCCATAATCCAAAATACTCTTTACCATTTATCGGGATATTAGTAACCTTCCAAAAAACAGTGGTAGTTCCTGTTTCTTTATAGCTCGCAATCATTTCACCATTAAAAAGAATTTCTTTCATAATCTTGTTAAAATCCTTAATCTCTTTTGTTGCTCCAAATTTTACTTTTTTCATATTTTATATTTTTATTGGTTACAAATTCATTTTCTACTTATACGATAAAAAATTGCAAATGTTACACAACAGGCAGTATATCAATACTATAGTATAAAATGAAAAGACTGACACATCTTGTATCAGTCTTGATTCTATAACCAATTAAAACACACAAAGAATTCTGGGAATGCTGTTTTCTAAATACTTATACGAATTTTTCTAATGAATGTTACAAGTCATTATAATGTGCATATAGTCAGCTAATTAATACCATTATAAAGGTGTCACCCATCTATATTTCTGGGATTGTACCGTTTCATTCCTTGCCACTGGCATATCACACCTTCATTTTCACACACCGGGTAATTCTATAAGAAAACAACCATTTATTCTTCATCAAAATAATCGCTATCAATCCTTTTAAGCTCAAAAATCTGTTGTACGCTACAACCTATGTTGTAATCTATCATATGCTGTGCCAGCCGTTCTCCATCAATTAAAACAATCTTGGTTTCATTTTTTGGCGTATAATCTATGGCTTCCTTGGTAAAACTTGAGGTCGTGATGAAAATACCCTTTTTTGCTCCCTGTCCAGCCAATGCTCCCACGAATTTATGAATCTCTGGTCTGCCGACTACATTGCCCGGTTTCCACCGTTTGGCTTGCACATAAATAATGTCAAGTCCCAATTTGTCTTCTTTTATTGTGCCGTCAATTCCTTCATCACCGCTTCTCCCTATTGCTTTCCCTGCATCCTTAATTGAACCACCATAACCCATTTTCACAAGAAGGTCAATAACAAGTCTTTCAAAAAATGCTGGTGACAGGTCAATCACTTTATTCAGTAGTTCTGATGCCAATGATTTTCTTAATTGTTGGTATGCTTTGTCAAGGTTCTCTTCAGGTGTCCGATTAAGAGTATCCTGTGAAATCACAGTCTCTTCGCTCTCAACATCATTTTTATCCGGATGTATAAATTCAAGGAAAGAGGGGAACTGTTTTAAATACTTGGCATCAATCTTTTCAGGATTCTTCCCAAGAACTTTCAGACCCAGTTCGGTAATGACAAAGGTTGCTCTGCTTGGGGAGTCTATGAGTCCAGCCTTCTTTAAATATGTTTTTGCCCAACCAACCCTGTTGTCAAAAATTGGTTGATTTCCACTTGCCAGAAGCTCCTTTCTTTCTTCATCCGTCAACTTAAATTCCAATGCCAGATTTTCGATAAGTTCACGGTATTTGTATTCCTTTTTATCGGAGACAAGCTTCAATAAAGGAAGCATGAGTGATTGATAATCTGGTATCATAATATGGGGTTAATTTGTTTCAGGTTCTAACGCCTCTTTCAATACCACCTGCAATAATTCCTGTGTGTATCTCTGATTCTGCTGAATGGATTGCTCAAGTTCATCACAAAGAGTCGTTAGTCGGTCTATTTTGCCGACAATGCTGTACTGTTCTATTGTTGGTGCAAGAGGGATAAGAATTTCTCTTAATGCTGCAACACCAATGTTTGCTTGATTTGCTGCTCCAGTAGCAGAAAGAAATACAGGTTCAAGTAACCTTTTATCAGTAATTATATGATTCAAGAATTCCTTTGACAAAGTTGGAGCAAAACGGAAGCACCCAACTCGTTGATTAAGATATAATTTCTTGAATGATAAATCTGCTTCTTTTATGAGCAATGTGAATAGATAATCTCTTTTTGCCCTCGTCCCCGTCATTGTAATTAGTATATCACCCGAAAGTAGTCTTGACCTGCTTGCTTCTACAGCGTAATTATTATCAATATAAACAGGATTTGCAGAAAGCACTAATTGATTCGGTTTCACATTTCCTAATCGAATTACTTGATTATTTGTTTCGGATTTAGAATAACGCTGACTATCAAATGCATAGCCGCCAAGTATTTCAATAGTCAATTCTCCCAACCGACACCACACCCAATTCTCAGGTATTTCAAAAGGTATTTCCTCTGGTTTAATTGGTGGCAGTGGTTTTTCTTTCTTGATTTTTTTCTCCCGAACCAGTTTTTCTTTTTCCGCTTTAATTCGCTCCAGCAACACACTGGCAGGTTCATCATTGGGGTCTTGTGGTACTAATTTGCCCTGCCCTGCATCCTGAAGTATCTTCTGTCGGAGTTCTTTAAGAAAATAAAGTTGATGTGACTGTTGTGAGAGGATTTCTTCAATTTTTTTGTTTTTCTTTTGGAAGGTTTGTACAATCCTTTTTTGGTCTTCAATGTCAGATGGAATTTGGACTAAAAGTGGCAATAAATGTTTTGGTTTTATTTCAGTCTTAATTCCACCGGGTACTTGTTCTTTTATTGCTTTAATAAACGCTTTACTTTTGAGAAATGACTTTAAAAATTCTTCATCAATTTTTGTTTTATCGAATTCATATGATGAATAATGGATTGTAGCTGTTAAGTCTTCTTGCCCCTGATATATCGCCATTGCACCTTTCTCAACATTAATACCAGAAATTACCAAATCACCTTTTTTTACCAGAATCATATCTGTGTTTGAAGGCTTAGTTGATGTAATGATACTACCTGAGAAATCTATCTTTTCAATTCGTTTTAAATCGATGACTTGTTCGTCCTTTGGCTTAAACCGTAAATCACGGTGCTTCAAGAACTCACTCATAGGTACTTTTTCCCAACTCATTTCAATTCAGCTTTAAGTTGGTTTAATAGTTCATTACTATTCATCATAGACTTTTCAAGCATCTGTATCAATTCAGCACTGGTATACTCATGCTCTTCTTCCTGCTTGTTTGGATTTTTAATATCAAGGTCGTATCCTTTTTCGATTATTGTTTTAATATCTATCTTCCAAGCGACTTCGTTTTCCTCACGTTTATTCCACCATTCTTTTATTGGTTTGAATTCTTCCAACCTGATGGGTTTAGTTTTGCTGTAAGATTTTTGCCCTTCAGGTAATCGATGCTCATAGTACCAGACTTCTTTTGTGGATTTGCCTTTCTCAAAGAATAACAGATTTGTTGCAACTGTTGCATATGGTTGGAAAACGGAGTTTGGTAATCGAATTATGGTATGTAGATTGCATTCAGTCAACAGCTTTTCACGAACTCTTTGTTTAACTCCTTCACCCGTGAGTGAACCATCTGGTAACACAATTCCGGCTCTGCCACCATCTTTAAGCAGATGTATCATCAAAACCAAGAATAAATCGGCACTTTCCTTAGTCCTGAAGCTTTGTGGAAAGTTCTTTTCATTATTATTTGCAACAACGCTTCCAAATGGTGGATTTGCAAGGATGATGTCTACTCTGTCTTTCCCTTTATAATTACTAAGCGGTTGTTCAAGCGAGTCCCTGAATGATATTTTGGGAAGTTCAATATCATGTAGAATCAGATTTGTAATTGCCAGAAGGTATGGAAGTGGTTTATATTCCCAGCCAACAACATTATCCTGAATGCTGCTCCTTTCTTCAACGCTGTTCGCCTGTTTTTTTAAATGTTCAATAGATGATGTCAGGAATCCGCCAGTTCCGCAGCTTGGGTCAAGTATCTTTTCTCCAAGTTTGGGATTTATCATATCTGTTAAGAAGCATGTTATTGCTCTCGGTGAATAATATTCCCCGGATTTACCAGCATTCTGCAAATCTTTCAATATTCCTTCATACAGTTCACCAAAAGCATGTCTCTCTTTGGCAATATTGAAATCAAGCTCATTAAGTTTGTTCAGCACTTTGCGGATATTAATACCGCTCTTCATATAGTTGTTATTACCCATGAATACTTCATGTACAATCAGTGCTCTGCCGTTTCCAACACTTATGTCAATATTCCTTAATGCCGGGAAGAGTTTTTCATCGACAAATGCCAGAAGTTCATCCCCAGTCATCCCTTCATCATCACCTGCCCAATTTCCTTTTTCCTTAATCCAATGAAACTCTCTTGGGATTGGGGATTTGTATTTCTCATTCATCATTTCCCGCTCCAAATCATTGTCGGAAAATATCTTTAAGAACAGCATCCATCCAAGCTGTTCAATACGTTGAGCATCCCCGTTCAGTCCCTTGTCCTGCCTCATGATGTCACGGATGCTTTTTATTATTCCTGATAAATTTCCCATCATAAATTGTTTTTAACTGACATTATTGATTCAATGAGTGCTTTGTTATTATCCTTAAAAAGGATTTTCAAATCATTCACAATCATAGTTGTTAACTCGTCTAAACTTCTATTACAACTTTTAGCAAAACTTGGATTATACTGATATAGAAACAATCCATTCTTCTTCATGTCATATGAGCCATAATAGGAATATTTAATAATGTCATCTTCATATTCAATATCTTTATTTTCAAGTTTTTTAATTTTACGTTTAGGCTTCCATCCCTCTTCAAACCAAATGTTTTGTAATCTCAATTTATCTGCATCTTCTCTTTTAATAACTCCATAAATAAATCGTCTGAACTGATTATTTTCAATTTGAATTCCAATCTCAAAAGAACTCCATTTAAAACTAAAATTTATTGTTGATTTCTGGTGATTAACACTCGAATTGGTAATTATTCCTTCAAAACCATGTGTCTTTTTTAACTTCTCAAAGACTTTTTGAGCTAAATCCTGTCCTGCCACACGTTGGTAGTTTTCCCAAAGTTTAATCTCGTTCAATGAAACAAATAATTTTGGTCTGGAATTTAGTGCAAAATCATAGTTTCCAGTTAGTTTAAATGATTTAACTATTTTGTCCAAATAAGTAATGAGACTGATATAATCTTTGATTAATTCGTGGTGATATTTATCTGTTAAAAATTTATCAATATTTTCTTTGAGCTTTTCTTGCAATTCCTCATATGAAACAAAAACCAATGGGTTGGCAATTTTAAATGTTGGTTCAATAAAAGAAAGGATAACAAGTTTAATTTCATTTCCGAAAGATTTTCTTAGTAATCTTATTTGTTCTTCGTTTGGAATATCCTTTACCTTGTTTTCTATAAGCAAGACGAGTTTATCATTGGAATTATAACCAGCCAAATCAGCTTTTGGGGTTTTAACTTTTTCATCCGGCAATTTATTCCCACCCTTTTCACGAATAAAGTATTTTAAATCATTAACTTGAAATAAACTTTTCAAGATTTCAACTCCTATATTAGATTTACTCAGCCAAAAAAGAAAATTACTATGAAACAATTCTTTTGACGAAAGTGACAAGTAAAAAATTGGAAGGTTTTTAATCTTAGTAATTGAATTAGTATCAACAGTTAATTCTTCTGCTATCTCAATCTTTTTTTTTGCCATTATGCGATTTTATATAATTCATTTTCCAATTCTTTCACGGCTTCAAGATATGCTTCTTTATTTCCAAAAGTGCGTACAATCTCTATTGGTGAGCCAATCTCAGTAAATGGTTTCACTTTCAGTACTTCTATTGATTCAATATCATCAATACCTTCATCAGCATATTTGTCCAATAAGTTTTCAAGTACCTTTCGTACCTGTTCTCCATATTTATTGAAGTAGTGTCGTTTCTTGACATTATTTGCCCTCTCTTTTCGTGTCAATGGGGGCATGTCATATGCAACATGGCAGATAAGGTCAAATAAGTCCAAATCTTTGTTCACAGCGTTATACAGTGCTTCTACTAATACACCTTGTTGCTGAAGTTCTTCAATAAGTGCGGTTTTCTTGTCGGCAGAGTTCCATCTATTCAGAAAATCATCAAGCGATTTATATTGTTCCTTGATTATCGCCTTTGTATGGTCTTTAAGACTGGTTGTAATTGGTCTTCCATGCTGGTCGAAATACATCTCCCGGCTTATTAGTATTGAAACATCCACTTCATTGACATAAACCTTCGGACGTGGCTCGTTGACTTCACCGGGTTCACCTTCGGGAGTTCTTATAGGTTGAACTTCCGGTTTATTTTCACCCTCTGGTTCAGGAAAGACTTCGTCATCAGTTGGCTCAAATGGTGGGATTTCTTGGTCTTGCCCGATTTCTTTTATCTGGATTGGTTCACCATCAAAGTCCGGGTCAGCAAATAAGTCAGTTACATTCCGAAAGTCAAGAATTGTGAAATATGTTTTGTTGTATTCTTCATTAATTCGTGTTCCCCTGCCAATAATCTGTTTGAACTTAGTCATGCTGTTGATATTGGCATCCAGCACAATCACCTTGCAGGTAATGGCATCAATACCAGTTGTCATCAGTTCAGATGTTGTCGCTATGACCGGATATTTCTGTTCAGGGTCGGTGAAATTGTCAAGCTCCCTCTTCCCTTCATCGTTATCTCCGGTTATCTGCATGACATACTTGGGATTCTCACTTGCCAAGTCTGAATTATGATTAATCAATGCACTTCTCATTCTTTGTGCATGGTCGATATCTACACAGAACGCAATAGTTTTGGCAAACCTGTCAAAACCTTTCAGGTATTGAGTGAGTTTCTTCGCAACGATATCAGTCCGTTCGTCAATAACCAGACTCCTATCATAATCCTTGGTGTTATAAATCCTGTCATCTACAGGATTCCCGGATTTATCTGTCTTCCCAGCTTCCGGTCGCCAGCCTTCCAAATCAACATTTATTCCTACCCTTATTACCCGATATGGTGCAAGGAAACCATCTTCAATACCCTGTCTTAACGAATATGTATAAATAGGTTCTCCAAAGTATTCAATATTGCTGACCTCAGCCGTTTCTTTTGGAGTTGCAGTTAAACCAATATGGGTTGCATTATTGAAGTATGTCAGGATTTCCCGCCAAGCACTATCTTCCTTTGCTGAACCACGGTGGCACTCATCAATGATTATCAAGTCGAAGAAGTCACGGCTGAACTCCTTGTAAATGTTCCTTTCTTCTTCACTTCCTGTGATTCCCTGATAGAGGCTTAAATAAACCTCGTATGATTTATCAACTATCCGGTTTTTAACGATTGTCATCTTATCCCGGAAGTGTTTAAAGTCATTCCGGTTTGCTTGGTCAATCAATGCGTTTCTATCGGCAAGGAATAAGATTCTTTTTTTAACCCCTGCTTTCCAAAGCCTATGAGCAATTTGAAATGCAGCCAAAGTTTTACCAGTTCCGGTGGCAAGTACCAAAAGAATTCTGTTTTGCCCCTTTGCGATTGCTTCAACCGTCCTGTTGATTGCAATCTGCTGGTAATACCTTGGCTTCTTACCAGAACCATCGAAATAATAATCCTGAGATGCAATCCTTTCAATCTCAATAGTCGTTATCCCTTTGTAATGCTTGTATTTTTCCCAAATCTGTTGTGGTGATGGGAATGCATCCAAGCTTAGTTCAGTTTCAATATTACCTTCTTTCGCTGTCCTGTCATGAAAAAGAAATCCGTCACCATTGCTGCTGAAGACGCAAGGTATATCAAGGATTCGGGCATAATCCAGTGCTTGTTGTATTCCTGCCTGTACAGAATGATTATTGTCCTTGGCTTCAATAATTGCAATTGGGATGTTGGCTTTATGATAAAGTATGTAATCTGCCCTTTTTCTTGCCCCTCTGGCTGTTAATTTGCCCCGGACATATATTTTCCCATCTGTGAAGCTAACCTCTTCCAGAACCTGTTTTTGGGCATCCCATCCGGCTTTTATCAGTGCTGGGGTAATGAATTTGGAGCAAATATCACGCTCTGAAAGTGATTTTTTGTTCATAGAAGCTGCGTATTTGTCCCTCAGTGGTCATAACTGAGGTTTATCATTAAACGATGAGGTATCAAAATTAATAGCCTCGAAATGTGGCAAATCAGCAATTTCAAAGTATTGTTTTGTAATTCTATCTAATAATGACATGGTGATAATGTCATCCTCTAAGTACATTTCAATTTCGGGAAATTTCGCCAGAATTTTCTCATTACTGACTCTTAATCGGTGACGAATATTTTTAAAGAATTTAATTTCTGAATATTCAACTTTATCATCTGAATTAATTGTTTGCAATGCATAATCGATTATAATAAGTTCTTCATCTTCTGTTAGATTAGCTTCATTTAACAAAAGAAAATAGTCACGAAAAAAATATGTTCCTTTATCATTGATTTTCATGATGAGTTGGTTCATTTCATCTTGAATATTAGTATTTTCAAAATATTCTGAATCTTCAAACAGTGATTTAATTATAGCAATTTCCCTCTTGTCAATATTTCCATCAGATGCAATACAACAAAAGGCTGTTTGAAGCAAAAGTTGATTGAAAGGTATCTTTTCCATTTGATTAATATTTTTAGGGTTTAAATCCAATTCTTGGTCGCTGATTTTTATTTATAGTATTCTCTGATTTCATTTCTGATTCTATAATCTGGTATTTCTTTAATTCCTGTATTGGTACTGAAGGTTTTGTAGCTGCAATTACTTCCTTTAAAATCCTCATTGTAATTCTGGATTTGAGATTAAGTGCTAACCGGGAAGCTTCATTTACTAAAAATTCGATGTCTGCTGAAACATAGTTGTCTGTTAATGAAGATAGCTCATCATAATCTATCCCAAAGTCTAATGGACGAGTTTTAAGGTACAATTCAAACATATTTCTTCTTGCTTCAAAATCAGGTGGGGGCAAATAAAACTTTTTATCCAGTCTTCCAGCTCTGAGCATGGCAGGGTCTATCATATTGGGGTAATTAGTAGCTCCTATTATGAAGATTCCCTTTTCACCCGTCCTGTCCATCTGTGCCAACATTTCATTTACAGCACTTTTTGACATTTCATGTGCATCGCTATCTCGTTTTGGCAATAATTCGTTTATCTCATCAATAAAAATTATTGTCGGAGCATTTTTTTCAGCATCCTCAAACATCTTCGCAATATTCTCCTGTGTTGCATTAACATACCTGCTTTTTAATGTTGAAGGTGTAACCATCATAAAATTAAAACCTACTTCTTCAGCGAAATGCTTAGCAAAATAAGTTTTTCCACATCCGGGTGGACCATACAAAAGTATTCCATTGGGTATTGTAATTCCATATTTTGCATACTCTTCAGGATTATTCAGAGCATCGATTACATCCAACTTCATCTGTTGTTTAAGTTCATTCATTCCGGCAATAGCATCAAAGCCTTTGCCTTTTACCTTTTTATGATGAACTTTGTTACCAGTTTCTTCATTTGATTTAACTTTTTGGACTGGTTCAACATCAATTATCTCAATTTCTCCTTTCAGAGCTTGACGGAACTCTTTTGCATTTTCAAACCTCTTATCGGGGTCATGATGTAATGCTTTTTTTAAAATAAAAGTTATCGAATCGTTAAAATCAACAATTTTTGACTTTACATCCGGAAATGGAAGAGGTTTTCTCCGTTCCTGTAAAATCAACTCATCCAAATTTTTTCTATCAGTTTGGAACTTTGAGATATCTTTAAACCATGGTGGTAATCCATAAAGAGAATGGTAAATTATTGCACCAACAGAATATAAATCTGATTGAGGTGAAAATAAATTATTAAAACACTCAGATGCCACATAATTAAGATTAAGACCCTCTTTTGAATAAACCTTTGTCGATTGATGAAATGTACGAGCGTGACCGAAATCAATAAGTATTGCTTTTGGTAAACTTGATGACAAATCCAACATTATATTCTGAGGCGTTATCTCATTATGAATAATAGGGTCAGGTTGATTATGTAAATAATCTAATCCATTAAGAATATCAATACCAATTTGTTGAATATCATATAGGGTTGCGAAAGATTCTCTACATAATCTTTCAGCTAAGGTTTCTCCTGAAATGAACTCTAATACTAAAAATCCAAATTTCTTCCCATAGTAAATCAATTCGCCACTATCATGGTATGATAGTATGTTTTCATGACTTAGTTCTTTTAAATACTTAATCTCAAGCAAATTATTCTCGCTGTCAAAAGCATTTCGGTTTAATCTGGAATAATTGAATAGTTTAAGTAGATAAAGCTTGCCATCGTGTCCTTTGACACGATAAGTTTCAGCGTTACTACCGTGTTTTATGAATAGTAATATCTTATATTTTTGGCTAATTTCATAGCCTTTGGGTAATACCCCCTGCATGACATCTCTCATTAGCCTAATGTATCTTTTGGTTTTTCATTATCGGGCAATAATCCAATTAATTGGACAAGTATTTGTCGTATACCAGAGGTTTTTCCTGAGGTTGCCATCTGCATTCCCTGATTTAATAGTTGCCTCGCTTTGCTTGCATTTGTCCAATGATAGGAACTAAAACTATCATTAAAATGGCTTAGTAGTTGTACATCCAGAGCATTTCCTGTAACAGCATTGCGAATGTTGAAATCCATCTGTCCAATTTCTTTAATTAGTTTCTTGGCTTCACTATTATCCTTGTCTTTTATGATTTGCTCAACTCGATTCCTATATTCCATCAGATGCGCTTCAATCTTCTCCATGTTAAGATTTTCATCATCACTATTGGCTTTAATCTTGTCAATAAGGTCATCTAATTCATAGAATGAGTTTTTAAGGTCTTGTTCAACTTTTGACCACTCTTCAGATTTTTCAATTACTTCAAGTTTTAAAAGCTCCTTTCGCAAACCATCAAGAATCTTCAATCTACCATCAGCACTACCCTTCTCATTTTCCAATTGACTTTCAAGTCCCTCAAGGTTATTTAAAGCTTCTTTATCTTCTACTTCAATTGCTATCTTTTTTGCCTTGCCAATTTCTTTAGTTAACGTTATATCTGTAGGTGGTTCGGTTTGCTTTATGTCAATGTCAAGCTCTTCGGTATGGTTAAGCAATGGGAAGTATGCATTAAATTGCATTAATTGAGACCTATCAACTTTTATTGTAATATCCACATCACTGCCTTCAGGAAGTAATGCCGGAATTGATTCTCCGGTAATTATTACTTCGTTAATCAGATTGTTAAGAACAGGATTTGTACCTGAAGCATTATACTCCCCCTGATATATTGGTATTCGTATAATGTCTGATGCTTTTCCCGGTCTGATTGTACTTCTGGTTTTTAAACCATTAATCACCCCTGTTGCAGGGACTTTTTTGCTTTTCTCCAATCCTTTGATTGGTTGGAATAAATCTCTTTCTTCTGCATGGAAGAACTTAGCAATTCCAATATGATGGGGTAAAACCTGCATTCCATCAAGTCCTGCAATTCCTTGTAAAATATTAAAATGACTTGGTTGACACTCTATTTTGTTACCGACTTCATCAAAAACGTTTATCTCAAAATTATTTGAGCGTCCTTCAACCAATAATACATCAATTATTTTTGGCTTATCCCCGATTAAGGTTTTACTACTTGTCCAAGCTCCATCAAATCTTTTAAATTCAACAAAAACTTTCTCTGGAATTGTACCAATTGTTTTATCCCTCAAAATCTTGATATTTATCATTTCATCAACTTCTACTGAAGTCGCTTCATATTTGAGTTCTAATTGCAGTTTGGTTTTATCTCTTTTTTCTTCTTTCACTTCATCTGAAACAGATATGGTAGAAGCAAATAATGCAGCACCTTTCGCTACCACCGTCATGGGGTCTATTGATGTATCAACTTTCTCAGTTATCTGGTCTTTTAGCATACTCCGTAATATGGGAGAATGGGTTGGACCGCCAACTAATACGAGTGCTCCAAGGTTAGAACCTTTTAAGTTATTTCTTTTTAAAAGTTCTTTTGCAATGTCAATTGCTTTTTGAAAAATTGGACTAAGTACTTCTTCCAAATCAGATTCTGTCAGTGATACTTCAATCTCAGGCTCTTCACCATTTTCATCTTCAAATGGTAATGAACCAAGAGGTGAGACATAATTAATATGGGGTTTAAAAGACATTTCAATCTTAATTTCTTCTGCATACGGTTTTAATGCTTCTCTTAGAATTTGTCTTTTATTTGCATCATTAATTATTCCATCAATAGCATATGTGCTTTGCAGCTTCGGTAATATTATCTGGTCGACAATTGCCTCATCCAAGTTTTTACCCCCAAGCCAATTATCGCCATCTGTATCTTTAACTGACAGAACCCCATCTTCAGCTTTAATTAATGCAGAATCGAATGTTCCACCACCAAAATCAAAAACTAACCAAAATCCATCCTTTGATTTTGAACCAAGTCCATAAGCTGTAGCAGCAGCAACAGGTTCTTGCAGTAATTCAACATGTTTGAATCCTGCCATCTTTGCTGCTTTCATTGTAGCTTCCGTTTGAGGATTTAAGAAATTCGCAGGTACAGTAATGACTATGGAAGAAATTGTATCGTCTTGTATAAGGGACTTAAGCTTCTTTAAAACCTCTGAGGATAGTTCTTCCGATGTAATATCCCTTCCCAAATTTGGACAAGGTTTGGTTTCTGTTGACCCCATAATCCTTTTAAATTCAAGGAAGGTGTTTGTTGTCCCTTTTACAAAGGATTTTAATGCTCTTGAATTATCAATGTTTAATACTCCAATTGCCTTGTCGCCCACAAGAACATCCTGCTTTTTGTTATAGTGAACACAAGATGGAATAGTGTCTTTAAAAGTTTCTGACTTTTTTATGGTTGGAACACCATTCTCCATCCTTGCAATTGCTGAGTTGGTTGTACCAAGGTCAATGCCGTAATCAATTTTGTTCCGCATAACTAATTTCATTTATTATTATATACCAACAGAAACCTCTATTTGAGCTGGCTGTATCATTTTATCATTATAGTTAACTTGTGGTATCAAGATTTTTGTAATAATTTCTTCTTCTTGTTGAAGGTTTTCATCTGGAATAGATGTTATTACAATTACATTCATCCCTTGATGATATTTTTTCCCAAGAAGTTCAGGTATTTCATAACCATTAGCGGCAAGATTATCTTTTAATTTCTCAACTGACCGTATTAATTGTTTCAAGCCTTTTGTGCCAACATCCATAAGATTTATGTTTCTCTCAATTAAATTAATTTCACTTGCCAACTTTAGAGCTAATGAATGTTCAGGTTCAGCCTTGTCATTTGCTTCCAAGTTGTTCATTTTAAGCTTCTGCCCAAGTGTGTCCATTAATTCAGTCTGTTTATTAAATTCTTTTATCAGGCTTTCTTCAATCGAGAGTTTAGTCTTACTTAATTGCTCTATTATACTTGAATTATCGAGGTTCTGTTTTTTTCTAAGCAAATAGTAAATAATGCCAACTAATAATGTTACCATAATAATCCCTACAAGGGCATAAATAAATTTATTGCCCAATGAGCTACTGACATCAATTAATGAATTATTTACGTTTTCAATCTTTTGGTTAGCGTTGGTTTCTGTGTTTGAAATTTTTAAACCCAATTTAGTCTCTGCCTTGTTTATAGCATTGGTATTTATTTCGGTTTTTTTGACTAAGCTGTCAATTGCCACATCAGCGGATAATATTCTTGCATTAATTCTTGAAATTTCTTTATTCAGTTTGTTATTTTCTAATTGCAAGGACTGAATGGATGTGCTGAGAAGAATAACCTCATGTTCCAAATCCTTAGTCAGAAGTGTATCGTTTTGAGAAAAGACATTTAATCCCAAAACAAGAAATCCAATTATTAGAGTCATTTTCATATATTAATCTTTTTAATTATTTGGTTCAACATCCTACGAATAAAAGAATTTATTACTTCCTGATTATTAAGTAATTTGACAATTTTTGGTGAGAAAAAGTAATAGCATTTAATGAACCATCGACCAAGGATAGTTTTTGAAAGTACATTATCTCTGTATCGCCTTAATACTAATACTTGAGGATGGTTGAAATCACCATAAGCCATTGTAGCAATATAGCATCCACCACCGCCCGAAGACCTTGAAGTACTTCTTTGAACCGCTTTTCTGAGATTAATTAATGATTGATTCTGTTCATTATATCTTTTCCTCATTTCAAAGTTCATTTCCAATTCCCCAATTGAGGTCATGGCAGATAAAATATGTTCACTTATTGTTGGTGGAATACCTAACGTTGCATTTCCGCTATTATTAACATAATCAATCAAACAAGCGAGTGATATTGAAGCAACATCATTAGAAAGTTTCTGATATACTTCATTTGAACCACCTACGGAATTCTTAATATTCTCCAATCTTGGTTTACATTCCTTGACTGTATCCCTTGCAAGTCTGAAAAGATTGACATTAAATTCATTGGTTTTGAAAGGGGAATTGTGCTCTAAAAAAGGTGATGTATTCTCTAACAGCTTTCTAATATCATCTACTGAATCAACAATCTTATTATGGGGTTGTTGATTTAAAGGCAAATCAGAATAAGGGTCATTATATCCCCTTGGATATCTTCCTTTATTTTTAAGAGTCTCTGCCGCAAGGTTTAATTTTTCAATAATAAATTCTGCATCCTTACCGATTTTTTTATTTAATTCTCTTTCTGGTTTATCATCTATCCATTCCTGAAGATTCTCCGTATTTTCTTTACATCTCTGTTTAACTATTTTACCAACTGCCAAAGCATTTGCCTTAACAAATAATTTCATAGCAGCATCGCCAGTATCAAATGTTTCACTGTCTTTGTAGTCATTAAATAATTGAATACCACATTGCAGAATTTCTTCAGAAACTTTATCTGCAATGGTTATGAATTTCTGATTTGTTACACCGATGGAATCTCTGATTGTTATTAACTGAGGTCTTGCTGATTTATATAAGTTTGTTCCAGCAATAATCACTTCAGTTTTTTGCTTTCGTAATGACTTGCATTCATTTATTAATGACTCGATTTTAGAAATAATACTTTGAACCGAGGATAGTAGAAACTCATCTTTAGCTGTGAAATTTTCTTCATTTAAGAACTTAACGAAATCACTAACAGGCAGATAATCAGATTGCTCTAATTCTCCTTGCAATGTTGTAAGAAATGAAAGCTGAATGTCTTTTTTATTTGTTTTGAAAGTAACATCAGTCGCTGCCTGTATCAACTCATTTACAAAATCACTCTCAAGGAATTTTAACTTCAAACTTACACCTTGTTTGAAATAGTCTTCGTCAAAACTTGAATCCTGAATGCTCTGAAAAAGTAGTAGTGAGGATAAATTTTGGAAAGCGGAACAATTTCTTTTTGTAACTTCTCCGTTTGATGTCAGTTTAGTCCAAATCTCGACTGCTTTTTGAATCCCAGAGTCTTTTAAACAATCGAATGCAGGTTCATCAGTGATATTATTCCCATTATAAAACCAAAAAATAGCTGATGACATCCTGTCATGGTCAAGATTGAGCTTAGAAACAGCTTCCTCTATAGTAGCTAAATCCCTATTTAAGTATCCAATTTCAGGAAAGCTGAAATCTTCTTGCGGATTTTGCTCTGCTTCAACAAATTGTTTTAACCGTTTAATCTGTTTTATTTGTTCTTTGGCAGATGTTCCAACGAGTATTCCAATTATTCGGTAAGGATTGTTTAGGATAGTTTGCATTGTTCCTTTGATTGTAAAGTTGAGTTTGGTTTTAAATAAATTCCCATATCATTGTACGTTTTTAATGGGTGTCATTGTCAGTTAATACCACTTGGCTTATTGAAGTGTCGGTATAATGAGTTTTATGCATATTTCCCATTCAGACTAAAATTTCTTATCCATTGCAGGTGGATTTAATACAATCCTTAAAAGTAATAAATCAAAATATTAAAAACGACTAAAAAAATACAAAATATAATTATCTGAATATCAGACTTCCCAAAAATGGGTAGTCTGATATTCAATTAATTACGAGTCTTGTAGTTGGATGAGTTGGATTGAAGCATTTCTGAGCATAAGTTCAAGAACTCTATATCCAAATTTCCTTGTCTGCTATACATTCCAAAGTCCTTAAAATCATCTATTTCCATGGACATAAGCTTCTTTTCCTCTATGGATAGCAATTTAAACTTACTGGAGAAGGTTATGTAAAGTCCTTTAATCTGCTCCGGGGTGATTCTGTTTTTAACCGAATTATAAATCCTATTAAAGATTGTTTGTATTTGTTCATCTGAATACTCTGTGATGCAATCGGTCAGCTTTTTGGGAGTGTAATTTTCAACGATTAATGTATCATCATCATCTCCAAAATTCATGGTGTCGATATGGCTTACATCTTCAACATCTGATTTGGATTCAGGAGTATTGTGAACAACTTTAAAATCGCCTACTGCATCTACATCAACAATCTCCAAAACTTTTTGACAGGTAGTTACTTCATGGGCATTTGCCTTGCTTTCAGCTTCAGATGCCGCCAATATTGCTTCCTTGCATTCTTTAAAAAAATTACGATACTTTTTCACAAGCGGTAATGTTAAACCCGGCATTGAGCCTACCTTTTTCTGAGTTATCTTTTCGCCTTCGTTATTTAAGGTTGCAATCGCCTCAAGTATCTTCCTTTTGGATTCAATAACTACTGGCTCATTTTTTAGCGTACATGTGATTTTTCGCTTTTCATTGCTACTTAGAGTTGAACGCTGCGACCAGAATGCTTTCTTCTTTGTGTAATAATTGCTAAAATCAAGTTCCCCTTTTTTGAACTTTTTCCAATTGGCATTGAAGGAGTTTAATACTTCTCGATGTGGCACTGGTGGTTCGCAGTACTTCTTATTAATACTGACAACAAACCTTAAAATAGCTCTCCTTACTTCTTTAATCGGTTTAACAGGAGTAACCGCATTTAAATACATCAATTTGACAGTTATCGACCCTAAGAAGGAGAGTCGCTTTGCTGAAGTTCCTCTACTTTCTCTTAGCTTCCTATCCTTCAAAGCAAACAAGTTCATTTCCATTACATCTATTCCTTCTGGGAAATACAATGGGATATCAGGATTCTTAAAACTTGATTCAGCTATGGTTTGCCTGAAGATTAAGTTTTGCTCCCTCGCAGAATCATTCATCATTTGATTCAAAAATGAATTCGAGCAAAGGGTATACGGAGTGTATATTTCTTCCCTCTTTTTATATGCACTTCGTATACCTTTTTCAGTTTCTTGATGATTAGTATTATATGCACTTCGTGTACCTTCCTCTAATTCATCATCATTAGTATTATATACACTGCGTATACCTTTCAAATATTCAGACTCTGTATTATGTACACTGCATATACCTTTCTCATTATCAATAGCATTTGTATTATTTACACTTCGTATCCCTTTTTCTTCTTGGTTAAGAATCCTATTTATTTCAAGAACCTTGGGGTTTTCATTTATATAGATGTTATAATCTGCTGAAATAACTGCATATCTGGATAATGATTTACTTACCGGGTCTAACATCCCATCAAAGTATGCCGTACTTATGTAGTCATACTTTGAATTGAAATCATGGTTTCCAGTAATGTTATCCACCAGAATGATTACATGTAAACCTAACCTGCTTAAAGAAAGGTTACAGGCAACAATCCAGTCATATTTTTGGGTGATGTAATTCTGGTATTCAACCACTTCATCATAGCTCCCAAAATCATCGATGTCCAAGAACATTAGGTTGGTAACATGCCTAACATTTTCAATGCTCTTATACCCATTGAAAACAGCATTATAACAAACAGCCGGAAGTTGCTTTTTCTTCACTTCATACACTGGATTTTTTGCTCCAGCTATGTATTTATTAGTAAGTAAATGTTCAACATCAATGTTTTCGGCAAAGTTGTATTTGATTTTTTGCAGTAGCTCCCAGAGATGTATCTGTCCTGTAACGGTCGCTCCGGTAATGTTTGGGAAGGTATTCAGAATTGTACCAAAAACTTCAGACAGTTCTTCCTTGTGGTATTTAAATCTTATGTAGTCAAAATCTTGTAATTCATTCATATTTTAAGTATTAGTTGGATGTTATATTAAAAGGAGACCCGGCAAGGTCTCCTTTTCTGCATCAATTGATTTTCAGGTTGATTGAACCAGTTTCATCAACCTCTTGAAGAAGTCGTCTCACAGCTTCCCGGATGACTTCAGATGTTGATATCCCGGTCTTTATCCTAATTTCCTTTAATCTATCAATCATTGAATCATCCATCCTTGAATAAAGGATTTTCTTTTTCTTTTCATACGCTACCTTGTAGCCTTCAATAGTTTCCATACTCATCTTTTTTAATACAGTTATTTATTTTGTAGGTGACTTGTACTTTTAATGTCTCTACAGATATAAATACTGTGCTTTCTTTGAAAAGACAGAAATCATGGTACTTTTTTCAATTACTGAATCTGGGTTGACTTAGATTATAAGTCACTGATGTCATTTCACCAGCTACTAAAAAGAAAAGTGTGCCATTTTGCTCTGTAAATCCCTCGATGAATCTTGCCAAGGAAGGGTCAGTAATATGTAAAGAGAGAATTTCCCAGTTTAAGACTGATACCAATTCCTTAAATTGTTTTTCTGCTTCTACAAATGTGAAGCATCGATAGTTTGTATAGTAAATATTTTCCTTTTTCATATTATTTAATATTTATTCGTTTTAAATGCTGCAATCTACCTCAACTTGCTCTACTTTAATATATTTCTTATTATCTACGACATATACATCAACCCCATTAGCATCATAGGCAACGTTTTTACTACCATATTGCAGAAATACTGCTATGGCTATCATTTGTTGAGACTCAGTTGGAGCTTCTGAAATATGTGGTTTAATGCGTTTCTTCATGATATTTAAATTTTTATTATTGATTTAATATTTCAAGTGGTATGTCCACAACATATGCTCTTGAAAATCCACCACGGGGTTTAAGTGCTCCTACCTTGACACGGAATACTCGTTTTCCTTTAAGGTATTGATGAGTTAATATTCCTTTTGAATAAGAGCTTTCATGAATATTGCTGCCTGTCTTGGCGCAATATTGATGGTCAATTGCCAAAATCCGGTCTTCAAGTCTTCTGTTTTCCTGAATCAAACTTTTAAGGTGATTCTTTTCCTGCTGCAATCTTGACATAATCTTTCCATTGGTCATTATTGCGTCAACGTCTGATTGTAATACTTTTCTTCTCATTTTATTATGATTTAATTTTTAAGGATTTCCAAAACAGACTGTCATGTTGTATGTCTTCAAGTTTAAAATCAAAGCCGAAGACAAAGCCTTTACTATCATCAAAGTAATCGTATGCTTCAAATGAAATCTGAAGAGTGGTTAACGCCAGTTCGATGAAATTGGCATCCGTAGCATTACCAGTATATACACTGACATTGCCATCACCATCTACATAGTGTGTGTGCGGTAATTTTTCCAATACCCATTCAGGGGTTAGGTTAAGAATTTTTCTTTTGGGGAATTGTGAGTTAGGATGGAACTCCCGGCACTTTCTTCTGCCGTATTTAATTCTTTCAGTAGCCGTTTTTTCAACAGCTTCAATTAAGGTCACAATTTCCCTTTTAGGGGGATGTTCTGCGTTGCTCCCGTTCCTTGAACGGTCATCAACATTCTCACTTCGATTTATCATTTGTTTATTATGTATTATCATTGAATCCTGCTAACTTTTTCGTGATTTTCTGATACATATACGATAACTTAACAGCCAATGTTACAAGGCTTTAGAGCAGATTTGACGAAAAGTGAGAGTTTTATTTTAAATTGTTACAGGAATTTTAATTAAAAAAGTTCCGCACAGTAAATCAACGACTTACACCTTTTTTGGTAACTGTGCGAAAAACGCTGAAAATATGTGAATTGTGACGAACGTACGAAAATCGTTGACGAAGGTTTTCAAAAAAGGGCATAAAATGCCAGTTTCTTAGGACGACAAAACTCCGAAATACATCAAATTTTGATGAAAAAAGTACTTATCGAAAGGTCTTCACTGCTTATTCAGGAAGGAATTGCTCAATTCCAACCCGCAATACCTTGCCCAAAGCATCATAATAAGCTCCCTTTGCTCCCATAATAGATTCAGCTTCTGAATCCGTTCAAAGTAATCAGCATAGGTCAGAGCGATGAAATCATTAATGCCATTGCCAATCTTCTTCTGAAAATCTTTCCCAGAATTTATGGTTTCCTTGTCTTCATGATGACAGAATAAGCCAGTCACAACAAATTCATAGTCAGATTTCAATTGAACAGCCAGCAGTTCATTTCGAAAAAGTTGATTGTAGTCTTTGCTACGGACATAGGAGAAATAATCATCAGGAAAGCTATCCCGGTTTTCAGAATACAGCTTGAAATAATTGCCAAAGTTTCTGTCTTCTTCAATTTCTGATTTATCTCCATAGTTCACCTTGCCACCTTTTCTGCGGTAGGAGAAGGTGTCTGTGTATTTACACTCAAAGCCTATAAAACCACGTTTTTCCCCAGATTTAACGATAAACCCTATGTCAAATGCTGAGCTATCTTTATTTGAATCAGGAGCATATTCAAAAACAACTTTGTCAAAGTAAGTGATATCTGGTCTTATGGTCTTCAAGAATTCGAGTGCCAAGCCTTTATTGTTATTGAAGAATGCAAAGAAGTTAAATGCCAAAGGCTGACTGCTAAGAAGGTTATTGTAAAGTCTGTCTTCATCCATAATCCCAGAACCGGATTTCTTCTGTTCCTTCAAAGCAAATGCTACTGCATCTGAAATTTCCTTGGATAGGAAGTTCTTCAATGACTTCTTGCCGTTATTAATGCGATTGCAGACACTGGCACAATTACCTTTGGAATCCTTATAAATCCCTTCAGGGTCATTCAGGACGAATGTTCTCCACCAACCTTGATGAATACGATATTTCTTGATGAATCCTGATTCATCTGGGACATTACCAATTAATGATTTTAACATAATTATGAAAACGATGAGTTGGTTATAGCGTTTTATGATTTCAGTCTTGCAGGTACTTCGATTAATTCTTCAATGACCTTTTTATCGGGATTCAATAATGATTCCAGAATATCCGAAAGCTGTTCATTCGAAAGATTCTTTGATAGTAAGTTTTTAACATTTATTATATCTGCCTCGGAAACAATTGGTTCAATTGCGTGACTAAATTTCAAATGCTTTTGCAAACTCCAAGGGTCACCGACTTCAGACCTTGAAATGGAAATCGGCACACAAACCGTATCGACCAAATCCACATCATAATCCCCTTTATAAATAACAAACAATCTGTTTTCATCACCATAAACAGGGAGAAGTTCATCAATTGCGTTATTATCAATGGAGTTGTAGATATTCCAAGTAATGCAGTTCAAAACCCCACCTTCATTTGCGATGATATTTGAATTTATTGGCTCAACATGGTATTTGGGTTCTGGATATAACTCCATTATTCTTTTCAGGGCATAGCCATCTTCATTAATGCTGAACTGGGGAAAGAGAATAAGGTTGCCAATTTGAGCGTAGTTAATGTAGCATCCCTTTGCAGTATAATCACCATCCACTTTTTTATCTGATGCAACATAAGGGAAATGTATGATATTCATTCCAGTTTGCTTTAAGGCTCTTGCCATCTTTTTTTGCCAAGAATCTGATTCTTTTGAATAATCATTTACAAGAAGGGTGTTTTCATCAAAGAATCTCACCATCCCATCAGCATGACCAGTATAATCATATGGCTGTGCTGGTATGAAGAATATTAAATTCACATTTAATGCTTTTCTAAGCATTTCAATGATGGATTTTTTTTCTCTGTTTTTATTCTCAGCAAACACCTTTTCTGTCATAATAGCCTTATTCTTGGACTTAACAATATTACCCCCGTCAACAATAAGGTCAATCTGTCTAATCTGTGCTTTACGAGGTTGTTTATATTGCATTTCCTCTTGAATGGTTAGGAGTTTAATATGCTTATGGTCGACACAGTAATCGGGAAAGTATTTGAATTGTGAGAATTTATTTTCATCAATTTGAACAGGCATATAGTCTCTGCACCAAATGTCCCTTGTCCCTTCAATGAAGGATGGCTTGTAGCCGTACCTTAAAAGGATTCTTTCCAACTCATCCCATAAAGGTGCATACTTCTCAGCTTTAATTAGACTGCTGAAGTATAGCTTATTTGTTTCAATATCAATTACCATTTGATTTGTTTTTAGGTTAATAATAACTGGTAATATGCGGCAAGTGAGAGTTAAACTATGAAGTTCTGTAAAATGTTAGATATAACCAAGCGTTGGAAGATTTTCGTCAAAAATTCTATAGAAGAGATTTGCTAAATTAACTTCTGTCAATCTAATTCCGAAAAAAGCTCATAAATCGGAATCTCATAGAAATCAGCTAAGATGAATAAGTGCTGTATCCGGAAGAAACCCATATTTTCAATTTTCGATATCGAATTTCTTGACAGGTTAATCTCCTGTGCTACCTGCTCTTGGGTATAACCGGAGTTCACTCTCGTCTCACGAAGAAAGGAAGAGAGGTATGACAAACGCTGACGGTTTTCAGGCGATAAAGAAGATGCATCAATCATTTCAAGTATCTTTTTTTATATAAATACTGATTGATTTTTTTGAATACAATACTTGGAATTAATCTGTTCGGGAACTCATTTAAACTTTACTTTGCTAATCAATAACTGGCTGTTATTGTACCTGTGAGTTATACATTCCTGTTGGAAATCAGCACTTTTAACTATGGATTAGCCAAAATTTTGAAGATTTATGCGAAAAAAGCGGTTATTATCGCCCTGACAAGGCTATCGTCATCATTAATATACGAATTTCTGACAGTAATTACAAGACTTCAAAGGTCTTTGAATATTTCTTCAGGTGAAATATTATGTTGTTGCTTATAATAAAGGAGTATCTGACACAGTGATGAAAACTGGAAATTTAAAATCCCATTTTCAATATTATAATATGTGTTCTTCGGAATTCCAATTTCCTTTGCAAATAAGATATACCCCTTATTTTGCTCTATCCGGAGTTGTTTGATTTTTTCCCCCAATTTTTCCATCATTTCTTTCTGTTCGTGTGATATCTTTTCTTGCCGCTTCACTTTTTTTATGTAAAAATAAAAAAAATCTAACCCTTATGTATGGTCTAATCAATTATTAATTATCTTTAACCCCTACATATGGGTTACTTTATGCCAAATAAGACAAGGTTCGTTCACGAGTTAATATCATTCTCGTTTGATGGGGACTTCATGAATTACTTCTTTATCCTGATTCAACTCGACCAGAATGATGTCCCGGTTGCTATTTGGATTTTGCCAATGGTCAAAGCATGCGGAACAACCTTACTGTATCCTTATTCACAAAACTAAGAAACGATGTTATGTAACTGTTTATACCGTATTCAGGAATACTCACTTTTAACAATAACTGAATATGGTCAATTATATGATATTCTGTTAATTAGATTGATTTTGTCAATGAAAGGTTAAAAACGACATTCACTTTTGATTAAATAAACATAAATCTGAAACATATGAGCAAGAAATATTCAACTACGACTGCGGATTACCTTCAATGGGATGAAGCTATGAATTTAATACGGAAGTTATATGACGATGAAAAATATACCATCTCACTTTACATAGCATGTTCTGTATTTTTTGGTTTACGTGCCAGCGATACCCTTTCAATTAGATGGGACGATTTGTTTGGCAAGGATGAATTTCAAATTATCGAAAAGAAAACCCAGAAGAGAAGGGAGATTCGAATAAATCCACAATTAAAAAAGCACATATCGGATTGCTATGATAAAATTAAGCCAGCCACCCTGAATGATTTCATGTTTATCAGCCAGAAGGGTACTGTTTACTCTATCCAGAGGTTAAATGTCATTCTGAAAGATTTGAAAAAGCAGTATAATCTTAAAATCAAGAACTGCTCCACTCATTCTCTGCGGAAATGTTTTGGACGTGAGGTCTTCGTTCGTTCTGGTTCAAATGCTGAATTGTCACTTGTGAAGTTGAGCCAGTTGTTCAACCATTCCAATCCTGCTGTTACACGGAGATATTTGGGCATCGCAAAAGAAGAGTTGATGGAAACGTATAGTATTTTGAGTTTTTAGGACATGAAAGCAGTTTCGCCTTGGGATTTGTTAAGTTAATATCATGAATTGTTAATACTTGATAAAATTGATAATATAACGTAATTGAAAAAAATTGTATATTTTGTATCTCATTCTTGGAATACATTTAACGATTGTGTATCAACTAATTTAAAGACGTGTCACTTTTTTCAAAACAAGGACTATTAAAGACTATTTATTAAATAAAGCATATTTTTCAACAGTCAATAATGAACCGATTAAACTATACGAGTAATTCAAAAAAAGGTCTTGCAAGAGAAAAGAACCAAGACCGTATCTTAATTCTTGATGTGGATAAATATTATTTATTTGCTCTTCTTGATGGGGTAAGTTCTTTCCCTCAGAGTTATTTATTTGCAGAAAGTATTATAAAGAGAATACGTTCAAAGAAGGATGTTATCGATGAAAGTGGGTGTAATCTGGATACGGTTTTATATTCAGCAAATAAGGAAACACTGGAAGCAGGAATAAATGGCAGTTGCACTGTATCCTTATTATTTTATAGTAAAAAAACAAATGATACAAAGTTTATTAATATAGGTGATACACGAATTTATGCATTTTCCAATCAGTTTCTTGAAAGCATTACAATCGATGACTCTTTGGAAGGTCAGGGAAATATTATTATAAGGTATCTTGGCAAATCTGATTTGGATATAAATGATTTCAAATTACTTTCAACGAACAACGAATTTGATTTTTTAATATGCACAGATGGCTTTTATAAATTAATGGAATCAAATTTAAAAGAATATTTTACTGCTATTAACTTCAGGAATTTACAGAACATAAAACGAAAAATTTCTTACCTTCAGCGGGGTAAAAATCAAGATGATTCATCATATATTTTAATTAAACATGAGATTTAAAGCAGAAACTGACCTTATCAAGGTCATAAAGCAAGAAATACTCAGTGTTTACAGTCGAACAAATATTGAGATATTTGAAGAAATATCTTTAGGATTTGGAATAGCAGATATTGTGATATGTGATTCTAAAGTGTCAAGCCAAAAGCAAAGAATAGGTGTCCCAGCATTGAATAGGACTGATGCTAACATTTATCAAATAATACACAAATCTAAAACAGCATCATTTGATGTTATCTATGATACGACAAGATGTTCAAAGAAGTCAATTAGTCTATCCTTAAACAAATTAATAAGACATAAATACATAGAACAGGTTAACGACTATTTTACAATTAATCAAGAATATAAATTCCCCTATAACAATGCTTTTGCTATAGAAGCAAAGTTACGAGATTGGAAAAGAGCACTTAATCAAGCGCACAGGTATAAATGGTTTGCTGAGTATGCATTTGTAGTATTAGATGCCCATTATGCTCAGCCTGCAATAAAGAATCTTGATTTATTCAAACGCTACAATGTTGGATTAGTAACTTTATCTCCTGACGGCTCTTTCACACGGCACTTCAAACCAATAAAACAAAAGCCGTACGACCCGATTATGCAAATTTTACTTTCAGAAAAATTGAAGGCAATTAAACATTAGAAGAGAGAAGTGTTTTCCACGTATTTAAGTGATAGTTGCCACTTTCGTAGTCTAAATATACCCCATTAGATTCCAAGGAAAGGTAATTGTCTATTGCCTTGTTAATCATGTTCATTACAAATTCTTTTCTTTTTGGAATATTTGATATATTAGAAATGTTATTGAGTATTCTTGAAATGCTGAGTAAATAATTCTTGTTTACATCTGGTTTGTGAATATTCCATGGATAACCTTCCTTCAAAATTATATCAGAAAAAATGTTCTTCTCATTTCTAATAAAATCAAGATTACCAGTATCTCGAACTAAAGTCACATAATCCGCTTTAACCATGTTGAGTAACTTTTCCGAGAAATAGTATCCCTTTGAGCCACCTCCTGACTCGTCTTCTGTAAATCTTTTAATATCAAAATTTCTCAGATTCTCATAAGTTCCAATAGTGAGATAATCAATATCAGTTTGTGCCAGAAAGATTATTGCATCCCAATTGGCGTATGCATAAATTGTTTCAAAATCTTGTTGTTTCAGCGTTTTTAAAACTCTTGATAGATTTTTAAGTACTTTAATATCCGTAGTAATCTTTTTTCGAAACTCTGGCTTATTTTCACAAACAATGAAATATCCATCAAAAACGATATTCATGTTTGTACATTCAAAAAGAATTTCTTCAACCTTATCCTTATTAATAATAATGTGATTTGCGAATGGTAATGTCATGAAGTATTTCTCTTCAGCACTTTTCTTAGAAGAGACATATTTATTGAAAGTCTTTAACGTCCCAATAATATCTTTAACTTCCTCATTTTCATAAAAATGAGGGATGATAATATTTTTAAATCCTTTATTTAATTGAAAATCTATTGATTGCTTAGCGCAATTCTCAAAATAAACGTTTGTTTCATCCCTCGACCTGCAATTAGCAGGATGAAAAGAATACTCAGAAAATTTACCCTTTCTGCTTTTCTTTCCATAAAATTGTAAGTCTACCATTGACATCCCTTTAATTTTTTGGAATACATTCTTTGTGTAATAATCTATTCCATTACTAAAAGCAGTAATTAAAAAGTAGTCTCCAATATCATGTTGAAAGAATGCATCTACATTCCAAGATGAGTTATGTCCTAAAACGTGTGTAACTTTCATAATACCAGTAAATTTAGAAAGGTTTCAATTTTTCTGGGTCTTTCAGATGGGGCGATTTTAAATACACTATTGCAAAATTTATTTATAATATCACTTCTTGATGACACAGAAATATTTGTTTGTTGGAAAGCGGCATCAATTTCATCCTTATTCCTCCCAAATGGCAATTCCTGTTCAAAAAGAAAGAATGCAATAATGCCCATACAGAAAAAATCAGTTCTATAGGATATTAGTTCTTTCTTTCCTGCATATTGTTCTGGACTTGCAAATAGCCAAGATGCTGGCTGCATTCCTGTTGCAGTAATACTATCTTCATCTAACGCTCTTGCAATACCAAAATCAAGGACTACTGGGTTGCCATCTTCTCTAATTCTAATATTTTGTGGTTTTAAATCCCGATGGACATACCCGTCTTCCCATATTGGTTTTAAAATCCTGCCAACCTTAAATAATAAATCACATATCCCTTTTTCGTCCCCAGAAAATGATTTATAGATATCACACAAGTCGTCTCCAGCAATATATTCCTCAAGGATAATTGTGTCTGTTTCAAATTTTTCTATGCGCAGTATTTTGGGAATCCCACCCAAATTACTGTATTTTTCGCATATTTTTACTTCACGTTCAAATCTTGCATCAGCGATATTAATTACTTTCAAAGCATAGTATACATTATTGATATTCACAATAAAGACTGTCTTTTGTCCGCCCTTTTTGGGTGGTGAATAGTCCGAAATGTTAAAATGGGCAATTAAATCAGAGGAAAGGGTAATTGAAGACATGTTTGTATAATTCTATATTCAACTATTGATAGACTTTCATTATAAAATTAAAAATTTATTTTAAAACCATTTACATTATTTGTCTACATACTATTGATAAGAGAATTATGATTTATTTGGGAAAAATCATAATATCATTTAATCACCAGAATCTATCAGCCTATTGAGCAAAATTTCAGTTACTTGCGCAGATAAATGAACCAATATTTTATCTCTCTCAAGTTGAATAGGCTCTATTGTTAATTTATGACCATGAAATAAGTTATTACGTACCTGCCTAACAATATACAATAGTGCTTTAAATGCGAAGATTACATCAAAATCCTTTTTCCATAGATTAGCATTTCCCTTTAAACATAACCCTTTGTCAGTTTTGTGTTTTCTGCATTTAATAAGGCTGCAATTTGGCGGTTCGTCAGAGAAAAGGTTACAACTATACCTTAAATACATCGTGGCTCGTGCAACCTCTGTTGTTTGTGTATAATCAAATTCTTTATTAGAACCAACACACTCAATCGATGCAAAAGCCTTTGCAAGGTCTCTTATCTCTTCAAGTCCCCAGTAGAACTTACCTTTATCTTTGACAAAATCGTCGATAGGATTGGCACTCTTATTATACTTGTGTCTCCAGAAACCTTCAAGCCATTCATAATTCTCATGTATGGTTCTTCTTGCACCATAATGTTCCCCATCTTGCTTTAAGGTTTGAATAACATATATGAGTTCTCTTGCAGACATATTAGATAGTTTTATGGATAATAATACCCTTAAAGTGAGTTTTTATTCAAAACTACAATAAATCAAGAAAATAGCGAGAATAAAATATTCAATAAAAATCGATAACCAGTTTAAATATCTCGTAAATTAGCAGAAGTACTCGCAATTTCCTTGTGGCATCAACAATTCCAGAAACTTTGTAAGCCTCAAATTGCGTGTATTCATTAAATCGCTCTTTGAAATATTAAAAGGCGACACTCTTTCCATACCTGCTCCAACAGGATTGTATTGCAGACATTGACTTTCACACAATTATAAGGTGTCGCCTATAATCCAGAAGGGTCGGAAAGCCAATTAAAAGGAAGCACATCTTTCCTTGTAACACAAGGAATGCAGCGAGACATATTTATTCCACACTTGTGTTGCTTTTATAACAAGGATTGGGCGACCTATAGTGAGGCAGTCCTTCTATACCCTCAGCACAATGGTGAATGCAGCGAGATTTCATGAGGACTGCCTCTATTTTTTATTACACAACCATTTCTTAATTTTGGCATAATCCAACCATTTGGCATTTAACTCCTTCATCTTATGAAGAGAATTGTCTTAATCTCATGTGTATCGAAAAAGAAAAGTACTAAGTCCAAGGCTAAAGACCTTTATGTAAGTCCGTTATTCAAAACCAGCCTTGCTTATGCATATTCCTTGAAACCAGATGAAATCTTTGTCCTTTCTGCATTACATCATCTGCTTGACCTTGAAGCGGAGATTGAACCCTATAACATTACATTGAGTAATATCCCAAAGTCGATAAAGAAGGACGGTCTTATTGTGCTTAGTTCAGCAGAAAAGATTGAATGGGGTAAAAAGGTTGTTGCGATGCTTTCAGAACGAACAGACCTTCAGCGTGACCATTTCATCATACTTGCTGGACGTGAATATATAAAGCCAATATTGCCATATTTATTGAATATAGATGACCGACTGAGAGGGATGAGTATTGGGAAGCGTCTAAGTTATCTGAAAAGCCAAATAAGATGCAGTCAATAGGACTTGAGCTACATAAGCTATTCAATAATCAGAAGCGTTATTCTTTCCCGTTCAGTAAATACAGGAAGGAAATTCCGAGTAATGGAATCTATATCATCTTTGAACATGGGGAGAAATTTCGAGACTTTGACAGAGTTGTAAGAATAGGTACTCACACAGGTCATAATCAACTTTATTCAAGATTGAAAGAACATTTCATTAATAAAAACAAGAACCGGAGCATCTTCAGAAAGAACATCGGTCGATGTATTCTGAACAGGGAACAAAATCCTTATTTAAGGATATGGAATTTGGATACGACTACGGCAGAGGATAAGAAGGCAAACATTAGTTGGGTAGATTTTGAATTCGAGAAACAGATGGAAGAAAGAATATCAAACTACATTCAGGAGAATTTGTCATTCTGTGTCTTTAATGTTGATACAAAGGAAGAGAGACTTTTCTGGGAGTCTAAAATTGCTTCAACCTTAGCTCAGGAAAATGATATTGTTCCATCTCGTGAATGGCTAGGTAATTACTCACCCAAAGAAAAGATAAGAGAAAGCGGATTGTGGCAAGTGAATGGACTGGAAGGTGAGGTAATCAGCGAGAAAGAGCTTCTTGAACTCAAAGCTTTGCTTGAAGAAAATTCGTACAAATAATCGAGGTTTATGAAACACTCAAATACTGAGCTAATTGTCGAAAGATATTACCGCCTTAGAAAGTGGCTGGTCGAGAAAGATGTACCCATTCTTCCCCAAACTGGGAATAAACATTGGGGGGATTTGGACATTCTGGCAGTTGGTGAAGAGGTTCATTTAATAAGCTGCAAGGATTTTCTTCCAAGCAATAAAGACATTCACAGAGTAATTAAGAACTTAGACGATGCAGAATTTTACATAAAGAAGGAGTATAAGCACCTTAACAAGAAGCTATTCAGAAAGTTGTATGTTTATGGTGGAACAGGGAAAGATGCCCTACAAATGGTAAAGCAACATGGTATTATTACGCTGGAAATAAAAGAGTTGTTTGCCAAGTACATTAAGATGTTGGATGATTATCTATCGAAAATGAATATTGGCAGAAAGGATATTCCCAAGGGTAAACGGTATTATATTATTGGCGAACTCGAAGGCTTAGACAAGTTCATTTCATTTTTGTTGAATAACAATTTTTTGAATGATGAGGTAATAAACGAATATTTAAAGGAACATAATATCAATGAGATATCTAAGCCAAGATAACAAGTGGGTCATTCTTTTTTCTCTGAAGCCAGAGAGACCTCAACTATGCTTTCGAAATCCGAGAGACTCCAAATCCAATATCCTGAAGTACTGTCCATGTTGTATTCTAAGCTGTATGTTTTTTTACTCTGCAACTCCTGCACATATAAGACAATAATTGTATCGTAAGTATCGAAATTCAATAACCTGATAGCAGTTATGTTATTGCCAGATAATTTGTTTTCGGTTTTAAGGTAGGGCATATTCAATTTCAACCTTTTATTCTGTGTCAAAATGAACGGCAGGTCAAGCATAATTTCCGATGAAGAAATGAATTCCAATACCTTCTTACCAGAACTGTTATAAAACGGTTGTGGAAGTTCTGGTTTGTCCTTTAAGCGGTCACTGACTGTTTTGGATTGGTCTTGTTCACTAATGTCAGGTTTGGTAACCACGGGTGATTCGGGGTTGCATCTACCTGTCATTACCTCAGCCAATTTTGTAATAAATGGGATTGATACAAATGAAAACAGGCTATCTTCTTTGGTTAAATCCTGAGTGTAAATCTGCCATTTAAACTTGTGATAATTCCATAGTTTCAGGAAGAGTACATCCCCTTCCTGCCAAAGTTCCAGCAATTTTGCTGGATAAATCAAGGGGTCAACCGTATCCGGATATATAATAAGCAACTCTTCCCCTATCTTTACGGTTTTCATAGGGGCAAGCAAGCACTGATGTTGAATCACGTAAGTGTCAGATGCTAATTGGATTAGCTTTAAACCAACGGTATTTCTCGCATTATTTCCCATCCTAATCTTCAATTAGTTCAAGTAAGTCTTCATCATTATGGTCACTATCTATGCATCCTTGAAACACCATGCTCTGCACGTCCTTCCAGCGAATGAATAAGCAGGTAGGATGCACTTCATTAATGTTGAATGAATACTTAACTGCCTTATTTGTTGAGACTTCAGTTAAAGAAAGGATAATTCTTCCATTCTGGTAATCAGTGGAGTTTATGCAATACAATCCGAATCCACTTGGTGACACTGCAAGATATTCTTCACCAAAATCCGGAATACCAGTGGAATTTTCATGTCTTAGGATAACTTTAAGATGTTGATAAACGTCTGGATGTTTTTCCATATCCTGAACAAGCTCATTAATGCTTGTTGGGTTTGATATTTTGTTTGAATCTTTCATCATAGGCAATTTATAACTAATTGTATATAAGGCACTCCCCCTATATATCCCGCCCCTATAGGGAGTATAGTCGGACCGGCTGATAGAGCTACGGGGTGGGGCAAGCGTAGCTTTGAGAATTAGTCCCATAACTTTTTTATTTTTTTCTATAAATAGTATGAAAATGGAAATCTGGACAGGATTCGGAACTCAATCTATAGGCAAGGATTAAAATATTCTGGAAAAATTTTTAACCTTTCCAGTAATGGAGTCTCAAAAAATTTTATAAAAAATTATAAAAATTTTGGTAATGCGTACAAAATTAGTTTCTAATGGCAATGATTATTTAAAATATCTCTTTAACTCATTTATGCTATCATAGTCAGCAATTCTCAAGTAATGCATTGTGTCTTTCACGTCCATATGCCCTAACAAATTTTGCAGATATTGCATCGGAAGCTTTTTATTATAGTATAAATAAGATGCGAATGTCTTTCTTGCCATTTTGTTTGTGATTTTAAAGCCTATATTGGCAAGTTGGCTTATTCGTCCGAGATGCTTATCAAAATGTGTTAGCGAGAGTTTAATTGGGAAATTATTGCCATTTTTTATGTTGTATTGCTTTATTATCTCTTCACTAATTAAAATCCCGTCATTATTTACAGGGATTGTTCTGCATAGGCTTCCATTCTTTGCCCTTCTGTATTTTATAGTTGGGAAACCGTCATTTTCTGAAAAGTAAAGTATTGATTTTCTAATATCTGCAAAATATTGTCCTGTACTTACCATAAAAAGAAAACAGTCCAAACACTTAATCAAGTTTTCCTTTTTCATATTGAAAAGATGGTCTTGTAATCCAACCGAAATTTTATCCGACTTTGCAAATTTTTCAATCTGGACTTCGCCAGTTTGAAGCTTTTTCCGGAGTTCGAACAATTTCAATACAGCATCAACTGGTAAAGCTATATCATCATCTTCTGGACATTGGTTGTCGTATTCTTCTGTAAATTTGGATAGCTTATAACTTGGGTCTACTGGTAACCTTCTTGCTTCATCAAGATATTTAATAAATCCTTTCAGTTTTGTGTGGAGTTTAACTTTGTAGTTATGTTTACCCGGAATATGGGTATAAAAATCATTCAGCACTGATTCAGTTATCTGGGATGGATGTGCAGGAATCTTTCTTTTCCTAATAAATTCTTCGAAATATTTCAAAGAAGTCCTATAAGCTGATAAAGTACTTTTGGATAAGTGCTTTTTGGTTTTCTTGTTCAACTTTTCGCTCAATTTTCTCAGGAAATCTTCCTTATAATCAAAAATTGATGCTGTACCCTTGACATTCATCGCTACGAAATTATCGATGAATGCTTCGACCTCAGATTTATTTATTTCTGAACCGTTAA
>ERZ795057.674-NODE-674-length-34046-cov-9.744138_pt1 | contig 34046 bp, 30 predicted proteins | sample MGYA00375141_ERZ795057 | MGnify/ENA primary metagenome ERZ795057 (study PRJEB30186, sample SAMN05720163) | activated sludge metagenome | isolation source: Anaerobic digester | place: Hong Kong | collected 2015-01-26 ...
CATTCATAAGGCCATGCCCGACACTGCTCGAAACTTTCTTTTCTCCCGGATCCACGATCAGAATAGCATCTCTCAGGCCTGAAAACAAAGGGTGAGGATCGAAATGGAGCGGTACAGCATATTCATCCGACGAGCCGGGCACATCATGATGCCTGCCCCATACAGTAATTCCTCCGTAAACAGAACGGCAGGCACTACCGGAGCCAAGGCGGGCAATGGAGGATGCTTTCTCATAAAAACCCGGAGCACCGGCTTCCTTGCCTTGAAACTGCGCCTCAAGCGCACAAAGGCAGAGCGCCAGTGCACTCATCCCCGAAGCGGAGGAGGCTATGCCGGCAGAATGCGGAAAACTGTTTCCGCTTTCTATGGAGAGTTTTACATCAGGCAGATATTGGAAATGACTGGCTACTGATTTAAGGAAAGTATTGATCCTCGATGAAAAGGGCAGATTAAGTTCCCCTTCAAACCGGAATTCCGCCTCAGGGCCTGAGCCGGGAGTATCAAGCCGGGACGCAGCCACCCGGGTCACCGTGTAGGCATTGCTCAGCGTAATGCTGAGGGACGCGTTGGCTGGCAATTGCCCGCCAAGCTTGCCCCAATACTTGATCAACGCGATGTTGGAAGGACTCTTCCAGCAAGCCGACAAACCTTCGGCCGGAATATCTTTAGTGCTGTATGTCATATCGCCGCCTTTCATTTACCGGGTGTCAGATCAGTCGATTTTACCAGACTGCGGAAGGGGAAAACAACTTCCAGCCCTTTCGCTGCAAAATACCTTTTTACATATTCATATCCTGATGCTGTTGCTGCCATAATAAAATCACCCCCCCAGGCACCGAGCGATTTAATGCTTCCCTGAAAGTCCTGAAAGAGTTGCTCTTTAATGGTAACCTGGCCCAGGACAGATGACATTATCTGCTCATGTCTGTCAATCAGGGTTGAGAACTCCTCAAAATCATTGCACCTGACAATTTTATCCGATAAGGATGTAACTTCATCCATCTCTTTCTGAAACCCGGAAGCCCTCTTTTTTCTGAACTCATAAACTTCGCGGGAAGAATCCTGTTTACGACCCAGGTAAATCAGGTACAACTGATCTGTAAATGAAGGGGTAAAACTAACCTGCCTTATATCAGGAATTCCGTTGTTCAGCCTGAAAAGAACCGGCTTATCATGCAGCGCGCAGGCTACATCGTAACCTGAACCATCTGAAACGGCCCGGTGCAGGCTGAAAGCATCCACATTGGCCATCCGGGCAATCAGGGCAATCAGGGTCGAACTGCTTCCCAGGCCCCAATAGCGGTCGAAATCAAGTGTAGTTATAACCTGAATACCGTCAGCATCAGAAAGAAAACTGCGGTTAAGGGTCCTTGTTGCTTTCAATAACGCGGTAAGCCAGGCGGCCGCTTTCTCATCCGATGAGGCTATAATCTCAAGATCCGGAAGTTTAATCCTCGCTGTAAACCAGGTACCTGACGGATCCCCGGCCTCCCAGTGAAGGATACCGGGCTCAGCGCCCCGGCCAACCCGAATACTCTGGCCAACTGTTAATGGCACCGCCAATGACAACGCCCCGTACATTACAAGGTATTCACCGGTAATCAGTAATTTACCATTTGCATATCCCGAATACGGAGCTGACATAACCTAATTTTTCACGTGACCGTTTCGGATTGAACTCAGAAATCCGGCAACAGCATTATGGGAAACTTTATGATGCTTGAAATATTCCACCGCCAGCAACTTTTCACTTTCACCGGCATTGAACATATTCAGAATATTCAACAGGTGCATTTTCATATGCCCTATCTGTATTCCTTTGGTTGTCAATGATTTTATTGCGCCAAAGTTATTGGCAAGTCCGATCACTGAAGCGATCTGCATCAACTCGGGGGCGGAAGGATTGCCCAGCAGATGAAGTGAGAACCGGGCCATGGGATGCAGGGAAGTCAACCCGCCCACAGTTCCTATTGCAATCGGCAATGTAAGGCTGTAGTGGAAACGGCCTCCTTCAACCTTGATTTCCGTAAGACTGCGATACTGTCCGTCGCGGGCCGCCCAGGCGTGTCCGCAGGCCTCAATGGCCCTGAAATCGTTGCCGGTGGCCAGTGCCACAGCGTCAACACCATTGAAAATTCCCTTGTTGTGGGTGGCCGCACGGTGAACATCAACCCGGGCAATCTGTACAGCCTTTTCAAATTTCCAGACAAAATCTTCCGCAGTAAGACTGTCATCGATGTCGGCAAAATCCTTGACATCACATTCCACCCAGGTTCTGACCGTACATTCCGGCGTGTAGTTAGAAAGGATGGACATGATCACCTGTAAAGGTTCTCCTTCAAAAAGACCGCTGTCATTCACAAAAGCCCTCAGTCCGGAAGCATACTCTTCGAGACAGGAGTTGATGAAATTGGCCCCCATGGAGTCGCGGGTATCAAACTTTACCGATAACTGATAGTAATCCTGAAGCTTTGAAGTCATATCAATCAACTCCATATCCAGGACACCCCCGCCCCTCTTTTGCATATTCGCGGTAATGGGGAATGTACGCTGCAACAATTGATCCTTCAGCTGAGGGAACAATTCTTTTAACCGCCTGAAGTCTCCCTTCCAGATAAAATGAACCTGACCGTTCTTGACAGTTGACAGAATTTCGGAGTGAAAACCTCCCTTTCCGGCCCAGTATTTGGCACTGTTCGCCGCTGCAGCAATCACTGAACTCTCCTCAATCACCATCGGAACCATCATAATGTTTCCGTTGATCATCACATTGGGGGCGACGCCATAAGGAAAGAAATAATTGGTAAGGGTGTTCTCGCTGAATTCATCAAACATCTTTTGCACCGAAGCATCCTGATGCCAGAACGACTTCAGCTCTGAGATGATGTGCTCACCGTTGGGCATCTGTGCGGCAATGAATGAGAGTTTCTGGTCCTTGGTCAGCTTCGAAAAGCCGGATATAAGTTTTTTTTCAATCATTGTGTACAACTTTCAGAATCAGGTTGAAATCAGCCCGAACAATCAACAAAAATATAAATAAGCGACCGTTTTGATGACATTGTAAACGTGATCTTTTCAACAGTTCCGTTCAAATAACAACATATTTAAACCGGCACTGACACAATTTGTTCAATATTCGCGCATATATATTAAACAACAAAAAATCAAAAAATCACCCTGACGGAGTTCATGACAAGGCATACAGCGATCCTGAACATATTCTGTTTACGGAAAGTTGTTTAATTATATTCTGCGATCTTTATGAACAAAAGTAAGGGTACTCCGGCAACCATTCAATCAGAAAAATGTTGTATTATTGAAGAATCATATTGCCTCTCAAACATTATGACCCTGTTTGTTAACAACGTTGAATTTCATCTCTTTGGCGGAGCAAAGGCCATAGATGCAGTAAGGGCTTATTACAGGGCCCTGGAGCATGACATTCCGCGTCCGCTTCCGGTGATATTTGATAACTTCGGAAATACCATAGAGCCTGACGGTGGACTCTCCCCGATGCAGAGAATTTATTTGGTTGAATTTCAAAATTATAACGATGAAAATGAAAGGTTTTAGCCGGATTGCACTTTTAATATTTCTGCTGACCACAAGTATAATTTCACAGGCTGTTGCCGTCAGCGACACAACCACAGTAGTGATTCTGTCGGTAAATGACATGCACGCCAAAATTGACAATTTTCCGCGGTTTAAAGCGATGGTTGACAGCATCAGGAAGGCCGAAAAATACGTGCTCCTGCTATCTGCCGGGGATATTTTCACCGGAAACCCGGTGGTTGACCAATTCCCTGAAAAAGGACAGCCCATCATAGAGCTGATGAACCGGACAGGCTTTTCTGCCAGTGCAGTGGGTAACCATGAATTTGACTACGGGCAGGAAATGCTTGCCAGGCGAATGAATGAAGCGCATTTCCCTTTCCTCAGTGCAAATATCCTGCCTGACTCATCAAGTCCTGTAAGCTTTAAACCCTATGTGATCATTACCCTTGAGAATGGCATCAGAATAGGAATCCTGAGCCTTATCCAGGTCAATGATGCCGGTCTTCCGGATACGCATCCCAGCAGATTGGAAGGACTTACTTTTCCCGACGGATTAAAAGTGGCACCGTCTTATGCATCATTGCGCGACAGTTGTGATGTCTTTATTGCACTTACGCATCTGGGCTATGAAACCGACATTGAACTGGCCGGCATCCTCCCCTCGCTCGACCTCATCCTGGGTGGGCACTCCCATACCCTGGTTAAGACCCCGGCCGTGTTTAATGACGTATTGATCATGCAGGCCGGATCGGGGCTTCGCTATTTAACCAAAACCACCCTGAAACTTTACGACAAAAAACTGGTAAGCAGGCATGCGGAAACACTCAGCATACCGGCATTTACCAAAACCGACGAAGAATTGGAACAACTGATCCTGCAATACAATGACAACAAAGAGTTGAATGAAGTGATCGGCACAGCCCTGAGCGACATCCGCGGCAGTGATGAATTAGGCAGCATGATGACGGATGCCATGGCAGCCATCGCACCGATCGAAATTGCCTTTCAGAACAATGGCGGCATACGCGTTGATAATTTCCCTGAGGGGGATATCACCATTAAAAATGTTTATCAGCTCGACCCTTTCGGGAACGAAATTATCCTTTTTTACCTGACCCCCGCCGAAATCAGATCGCTGATCCTGAATGCATATAACCGTGAACGCGCCATCGACCTTCAGACATCGGGCATCATTTATACCGTGCTCACCGATGCAGCAGGCAACGGACTTGAAGTGGAGTTCAGGCTGCCTGACGGCGCTGCACCGGATGAGGAAAAAGCATACGCCACAGGCATCAGCAGCTATATCGCCAGCAGTTATCAGTTTGACCACAAGGATGAAGGAACCTCTCTTTATACCATTACCGCGCAATCGCTGATCAATTATATCAGAAACAAAAAAGCCCTTGATTACAAGGGCGTCAAAAGAGCTTTCGTGAAATCAGCGGATTAAGCCTTTTAAGCGTCTTACCACTTTTCTTCAACCTTGATAACCGGAGGCTGCATTCCCGCTTTCAGGCTGTTTATCAATTCATTAATCTGTGTATTCACTTGTTCAAGGTAAGTGTCCCACAAGGGGGAATACATGGAGTCATTTTTATCCATCCATTTCTCAATCGGGAAACGCGACGACTGTCTCAGTGTCATATCAGTAATGGTATAACGGTATCTTCCGGGCTTAAACTCAAGTTTGAGCACATAATTAACGATGCCCGCAATCAATTTATCTCCCTCAGCATCGTTCAGAATCTCTAACCGGTGATTGATCTCTATCACCCCGCTTTCACGGTTACGCACCCTGCAGGCATCAGCCGGATTTTTATATTGTGTATTGATCCATTCGATACACCGGATATAAAGTTCATCTGCAGTTCCTGCCTGTTGAACAACTTCCTGATAGGTTATCAGTTGCGTATCCTTGTCAACCGGATAAGCGGAAACGGGTTCCTGTGCATTGACTGCTGAAAAGACAAACAGCAGACCAAATAATGATGAAAAAATAAGTTTTATCTTCATGGCAAAACCTGTTTTTAAGAGAACAACGGTTTATCTCTGATTGTGAATTATCATTACAAAGATAGGCAATAATTATTGAGGACCTGTTGAATTCGTCAGGGCATTAATGCAGAAACCCCGCTGGCGCGGGGTTCCTGTAATAGCAATAAGGGTTGAATCTTAGTACATTCCGCCCATGCCGCCCATGCCCGGATTTGGCATGGCAGGCTCTTTTTCTTCTTTGATATCGGCGAGCACGCACTCGGTAGTGAGGAGCATACCGGCAATCGAAGCGGCATTTTCCAGTGCTACGCGGGCTACCTTGGTGGGATCGATCACCCCTGCCTGGAAGAGTTTCTCGTAAACTTCAGTGCGGGCGTTAAATCCATAATCATCCTTACCTTCACGTACTTTCTGAACAATTACTGAACCTTCGAGACCGGCGTTTTCAACGATCTGACGAAGCGGTTCTTCAAGCGCACGTTTAACAATTGCAATACCGGTTTCTTCGTCTTCATTTTCGCCTTTCAGATCATCAAGCATGGGAATTGCCCTGATATAAGCGACGCCCCCACCCGGGATAATCCCTTCTTCAATGGCTGCGCGGGTTGCATGCAGTGCATCGTCGAACCGGTCTTTCTTTTCCTTCATCTCGACTTCGCTGGCAGCACCCACATAAATTACCGCAACACCACCGGCCAGTTTAGCCAGACGCTCCTGAAGCTTCTCACGGTCGTAGTCGGAAGTGGTGGTTTCAATCTGTGCCTTGATCATGGCAACACGTGCCTTGATGTTTTCAACTTCGCCGCGGCCGCTGACGATGGTAGTATTCTCTTTATCAACGGTAATCTTATCGGCCTGTCCAAGGTATGAAAGATCGGCATCTTCAAGCCTGTATCCCTTTTCCTCGGAAATAACGGTACCACCAGTCAGTACGGCGATATCCTCAAGCATTTCCTTACGGCGGTCACCGAAGCCCGGAGCCTTAACGGCGGCAATCTTCAGCGAGCCACGGATCTTGTTAACAACAAGGGTTGCCAGCGCTTCACCGTCAACATCCTCGGCAATGATCAGCAAAGGACGGCCGGTCTGAACGGTTTTTTCAAGAATCGGCAGAAAATCCTTCATTACCGAGATCTTCTTGTCATAGATCAGGATAAACGGATTTTCATATACGGCTTCCATCTTCTCGGTATCAGTAATAAAATAAGGAGAGATATATCCCCTGTCGAACTGCATACCTTCTACCACCTTAACGGTAGTTTCGATGCCTTTGGCTTCCTCAATGGTGATAACGCCTTCTTTCTTTACCTTATTCATTGCCTCGGCAATCTTTTCACCGATAAAGCTGTCGTTATTTGCTGAGATGGTTGCAACCTGGGTAATCTTTTCACTTCCTTCTTCAATCCTGATCGACTGAGCATTCAGGTATTCAACGACCTTTGCAACAGCCTTGTCAACGCCCCGTTTCAAATCCATCGGGTTGGCGCCGGCGGTAACATTTTTCATTCCGGTAGTAACGATGGATTGTGCCAGAACGGTGGCGGTTGTGGTTCCATCCCCTGCAACATCAGCGGTTTTTGAAGCCACTTCCTTAACCATCTGGGCGCCCATATTCTGGATGCCGTCCTTTAATTCCACTTCTTTTGCTACGGTAACACCGTCCTTGGTAACAACGGGTGCACCATAAGCTTTGTCAATGATCACATTACGACCTTTGGGCCCGAGGGTAACCTTTACTGCATTGGCCAGCGCGTCAACACCTTTTTTCAGTTCTTCGCGGGCCTCAATATTGAAAATAATCTGCTTTGCCATTGTTTGATATTTTTAAATTAACTCTCCGATTGATTAAATGATTGCAACAATATCCGATTCGCGCATGATGAGGTAGTCGTTCCCATCAACGGTAATTTCGGTACCTGCATACTTTCCGTAAAGAACAAGATCCCCGACTTTCACTGTAAGCGGTTCATCTTTCTTGCCAGTCCCCACTGCCACAACAGTCCCGCGCTGGGGCTTTTCCTTTGCGGTATCAGGGATAATAATACCACCGGCGGTTTTCTGTTCTGCTTCTGCCGGCTTTATCAGAACACGGTCAGCTAATGGTCTTACATTCACTTGTGTCATTGCTGTTATTTTTTAAGGTTACACATTAACATGTTTGCAACGCCTGTTGACATAATTTGTGCCAAAGTATTCCCTTCCGCTTTTTTCCCTTATCCGTTTGGCGGAATAAGAAAGGTTTTATGGCTGATTTTCAACACAAACAGTGAATTTCCCTGTTTTTAGGCAGGGATATACACAGAAGATAATTCTTCATAGCCCCAAAAAAAATGTCAGATTGCAATGACAATCTGACATTTTTCATCGAAAGGTTTTTGACGCTTATTCAGCAGGAGGAGCCTGAAAATCTTCAACCGGAGCGGATTGCTCGTTGATCAGCTGGCGCAGTTCAGTATCGGTGGTACGTGAAACATTGACATTGCGGGGTATTACAAAGATAGAGAAAAGACTCAGAACCAGCAGGATAATAGCCAGCGTCCAGGTTGTTTTCTCAAGAAAGTCAGCAGTTTTCCGAACACCCATAAACTGGTTTGATGAGGCGAAATTGGAGGCAAGTCCCCCGCCCTTTGAATTCTGAACCAGTACTACAAGACTCAGTAACACACAAGCGATGAGGATAAGCACCGAAACTAAAATATAAGCTCCCATTGTAAGTTTGTATTATTAACGTTAAATTCAACCGTTTGACAGGTTTTCCTGTATTTTCTCAATTTGGGCTGCAAAGTAAGCACTTTTTTCCGGATTATTCAAACTTAATTTACGATATATTTTTATCGCCTTTTCCGGATTTCCCTGCAGCAGCTGAATACGGGCAAGTGTCTCTGAAACAATATCTTCATGATCAACAGAACTTTGCCGTGCCTTATCCACAGGATTGAAAAATTCTTTCTTTGGCTGGCTGATCCTGGGCTGGTTACGGATAAACCGGTCTATCAATTCGCTGTTGCCTGACGAAGCCAGTGTATATCCACGCCCGGTTCCGGTGCCTGAGGGTCTGTCCGGACCGGACTGTCCGGTTTCGCGTTCCATCTCCTTTTCAAGATCATACACATTCATTTCCATCCCTGCCAGCAGAAGATCATCAGGAAACTTTTCCTCATCCTGTGACCCAAGCACATCAGCGCCATATAATTGCGCTTCCTCATCAGTAATATCCTTTGCAAAAGCGCTCTCCTGTTCCGTAAGATCCTTCCGGCCACCTTCAATATCCGGAGATGAATCCTGGGCGGATTTATCGCGCGCGCCTGATGCTATTTCGGCCAGGCGACGGGCAACAATCTGCTGAAGATGGCGCAGATGCGCTTCCTCATCGTCAGGCGCTGGCAGACTTTTAGCTTCCGCCGGAACCTGTGCCATCTTCTCATCAGGTGTTTCAGCAACCGGCGCAGCTATATTTCCTTCTGCTTCACTGTCATGCAGCTCCTCCAAAGGAATTTCCCTGGGCGATTCCGGGGTAGCTTCTGCCTGTACCGGCATTTCAACAGTTAAAGCTTCACCAGGCATTTCCGCATGCGCCGACTCAATGTGCGCAGCTGAAGTTGCAACGTCTTGCTGCAGAACGGCTGCTTCCGTCACCCGGTGAATCAGCCTTCTCAGTATGCCGCGGTCACCGGCATAGGCAGCCGCGATTTTTAACTGCGAATTATACCTGATACTTTCCGTTTTCCGCAGATTCGCGACCAGCATCATCTGGGCGATCTGAAAATAAGGCATTTCACGCGCAAGCTGCTCCATTGCCGGGAGGCTTTCATGATCCAGCAGCGCCGGATCAGCCAGGAATGACTCGAACAGGGAAAGCCTCATGCTTGTTACCAATTTACTACAGCCTTGTTAAAAATATCTTCAACCAGCGCTTCGGTGATCTTGCTGATCAGGTCGGCTTCCACCGCGTTCAGGTTGAGGCTGCTGCTGTAGTCCTCAAAACGGGTGAAGTTGGTTTCAAAATTATCCTTTGCGTTGAACTTGTTGGTATACCTGACATTGACCGTAACTTTCAGACGTATCAGCGCCGCTGTCTGCTGACCGGTGATCGCGACCGGTTCTGTTGAATACCCGGTGATCTCGCCTTCAAAATGCAAATCACCTCCCCTGGGGATCAGGGCAAGGTTGGTTTGTGAGGCAAACCTGTCGCGCAAGGCATCAGTAAATGTCTGACTCAGACTTGGTTGTACAAGTTCAGCTTTATTCGGGAACTGTGATATTGAAACTGTTTTAGCTTCAGGAGGGATTGATGCCCCGGTAAACGAGTAGACACCGCATGAATGAAACGCCGTGACCGTTACTGCAAGCATCAGGTAAACCGCCGATCTCCTTATTATCTGAAACATATCAATCAAATTAACGGATGTCGTATTCCTTTATTTTACGGTAAAGCGTCCTTTCGGAAATCCCCAGTTCCTTTGCGGCATTCTTTCGCTTACCGCCATGCTTTTCAATGGCCTTGCGGATCATGTCGATTTCCTTCTTCTGAAGTGAAAGGGATTCATCCATAACCTCCGGGGCGTAGAAGGTATCAAGCACTATCGGCTCAGTATGGGGATCAGCCTCCTCTTCGTGCAACCGTTGTCCTGCCTTGTCAATTTCCTTGTAAAGCTGGGTGATGATCGGCTGATGCTCGCGCTTAAGCTCATGACTGATCTCCCCCTGGTCAATGATATCAACAACAAGCTTTTTCAGTTCATTGATATCGCGCTTCATGTCAAACAGCACTTTGTAGAGCAATTCACGTTCCGAGAAATCCCCGCCCTGAGGCTCCTTACCATACAGCACAGGGAGGTCCCTGTTCTCTGATGGCAGATACTTCTGCAGAATCGCGCCGGTAATCAGTCGGCTTTGCTCAATGATTGAGATCTGCTCGGTAATATTCTTCAGCTGGCGGATATTTCCCTGCCAGCGGTAATTCATCAGCATCTGCCTGGCCGAATCATCAAGTTCCAGGGCAGGCATCCGGTATTTTTCAGCAAAATCAGCAGCGAATTTCCTGAACAGCAATACCACGTCTTCCTTCCGCTCACGCAGGGGCGGAATAAAAACCGGCACAGTATTCAGCCTGTAGTAAAGGTCCTGCCTGAACCTGCCTTTACTGATGGCATCGGGAATATCAACATTGGTGGCAGCCACAACCCTGACATCAGTCTTTATCACCTTCGAAGAACCAACTTTGATAAATTCTCCGGTTTCAAGCACACGCAACAGACGCACCTGCGTCGAAAGAGGCAGCTCGGCAACTTCATCCAGAAAAATGGTTCCCCCGTTTACAACTTCAAAATATCCCTTGCGGGATTCATGGGCTCCTGTAAACGACCCCTTTTCATGTCCAAACAATTCAGAATCAATGGTTCCCTCCGGAATAGCGCCGCAGTTAACGGCGATATAAGGGCCATGTTTACGCGCACTCAGATTGTGAATGATCTGAGGAAAGACCTCTTTTCCTACCCCGCTCTCGCCGTTTATCAGCACGGTAATGTCAGTACCGGCGACCTGCCTGGCTATATCAATGGCCCGGTCGAGCAAAGGTGAATGACCGATAATTCCGAACCGTTGTTTGATAGACTGTATATCCATTCTTTTTTAACCTCTTGTATATTCCATGCAAAGTTAGCAATTCACAGGCACCGGATTCCAATTATCCCGTAAAAAACTGACATTTTGTCAATAAAGATCAGCTTATGCGGCAGCTGTGCGGCCGGAGCTGACAGCAGCTGTCAATGATGGCAATTGACTATATTTCGGGATGTTACAAGAAAGACAAGCGTTCCGGTATCGTTATTTTAAGGTTGGCCGCCAACCAGGTAAGGCAGATATCCACAACAGCCATACAGTCTGATAATTGCAACCCCTTACACTGCACGCGGGTTGGTTTGTGATAAAACGGAAAGAAATCGTGTGCATCAAAACCGGTTAAAGCAGCAGCAAACTGCCATAAAGTAGTATTGAAATCCAAAAAGGAAAAAAATCTGAAACAACCGGAGCAGTCTACCCCGGATTAAGCGCAAAACGAAGAATGCCCTGTAAAACCGTTCACGAAATTACCTGCGCACCTTCGCCCCGGTTTCCGTTTCGAGCGCCATGGCCAGACGATCCATAAATTTATCAATCTCCTTGTCCGTCAGCGTTTTGGTTTCATCCTGAAGGATAAAACTGATGGCGTATGACTTTTTGCCGGCCTCAATTTTATCGCCCTCATAAACATCAAAGAGGTTTACTTTTTTAAGCAACTGCTTACCGGTTCTGAAAGCAATGGCCTCCAGATCAGCATATTTCACCGATTTATCAAGCACGAGCGCCAGGTCGCGCCTTACCTCGGGGAACCTGGATACCTCGCTGTAGCTGACCGAGTGATTTCTGACGGCTCCGACGAGGTTATCCCAGTGGATACCCGCATAAAATACCGGCTGACCAATGCTGAACTGCTTCAGTAACCTGTCATGCAGACGCCCTATGCAATAAATGGCCTTCCCGTTCAACGTATAAACATTTCCTGATGCAAAAAAAGGAGGCAGGCTCTCTGAAACCTGAAGTCGCCGCTGATCGATGCCAGTTTTTGCCAGCAAAGCGGTGACATATGAACGCAACTGATAAAAATCCGCGGAACTTTCGCTGTTGTACCAGCTTTCGGGCACCAGGCGTCCGGTTGCAAAAAGGGCAAGCAGTTTCTGTTCGCGGTAGCTCCTCACTACATCACCCTTAACTTTGGCTCCGGTTTGCTCATAAACAACCCCGAATTCGTAGAATTTCAGGTTCAGCTGTCTGCGGTTAAGGTTATAGGCTAACGATTCAAGCCCGCTGAAGAGCAGGGTTTGCCGCATAACGTCAAGTTCACGCGAAAGCGGATTCAGCATCTTAACACACTTTTCCGGGTCAAACCATTCACCGCCTTCATAGTAAGCCGAACTGCTCAGCGAGTTGGTCATGATCTCATGGAATCCATTGTTACTCAGATAGTCTGCAACCAGGTTCTGCAACTTTTCCCTGTCAGGGCGCTGATGGTAAGAAATGCTCGTATTCAGTTTATCTCCGGCTTCAATTTTATTGTATCCGTAAATGCGGAGGATCTCTTCAATAACATCCGCAATGCCGAAAACATCTACCTTAAACGGGGGAATGTCCAGTTCGAGCCCTCCGGATGATTCTGAAAGTATGCCGATTTCAAGACCTTTGAGAATTACTTTGATGTCCTTTGCCGGAATTTCCTGCCCGGTAAACCGGTTTACAAAGTCATAAGACAGGTTGATCCGGCGATGAATTACTGGTTCAGGATAGACATCAACCACCCCTGAGGATATTTCACCACCGCATATCTCCTTAATCATTAACGCGGCCCTTTTCAACGCTGTAACAGTGATTTCAGGGTCGGTACCCCGCTCAAACCTGAAGGAAGCATCGGTCTTCAGCATATGCAGTTTCGAGGTCTTCCTGACAGATACGGGGTTGAAACAGGCACTTTCAAGAAAAACGGCAGTAGTCGAACTGCTTACGCCTGATTTGATGCCGCCGAAAACTCCGGCAATGCACATCGGTTCCGATGAATTGCAGATCATCAGATCTTCCGCGCCCAGTTTTCGTTCAGTTTCATCAAGGGTAACAAACGGAGTACCTTCAGGCATTTTCTTTACCACAACGGTATTGCCCGCTATCTGCGCAGCGTCGAAAGCATGCAGGGGCTGGCCATATTCAAACAAAACATAGTTGGTAACATCCACCACATTATTGACCGGTCTTACGCCGATGGCTTTCAGGCGGTCGGCAAGCCAGGCCGGCGACGGGCCCACCTTTATCCCTGAAACCGTGATCCCCGAATACCTCGGGCAGGCTATGACATCTTCCACCACAACCTTAACCGGCAGGTTGTTGTTATCGGGTTTAAATGCGCCGACATCCGGTTTTCTGACTCCGGCGAAGCGATGCTCAGGATGTCTGGCGGTTAGGGCGGCAGCAAGGTCCCTTGCTACGCCCAGGTGCGATGCAGCGTCAGCCCTGTTCGGGGTCAGTCCGATCTCGAATACTATATCATTGGTCACACCGAAATACTCTGCAGCAGGCATGCCAATCCTTACATCAGAAGGCAAAACCATGATACCATCGTGTGAATCGCCCACGCCCAGCTCATCTTCGGCACAAATCATCCCTTCGGATACCTCGCCGCGGATTTTGGATTTCTTGATTTCAAAAGACTCATCGCCTTTATGGATGATGGTCCCTGTAGTAGCAACCACCACCTTCTGACCGGCGGCCACATTGGGTGCTCCGCAAACAATATGAAGCAGGTCGGCACCTCCCACATCAACGGTTGTAACACTGAGCTTATCGGCATTGGGATGACGCTCACAGGTAATTACTTTACCCGTCACGACTCCTTTCAATCCGCCTTTCAGCGATTCGAAAGTTTCAACGGCCTCTACTTCAAGTCCGATATCGGTAAGCAGATGTGAAAGTTCTTCAATGGTAAGATTTGTATCAAGGTAATCTCTGAGCCAGTTGTATGAAATCTTCATGAGGCGGTAATTTTTGAAGCGACAAAGGTAGGGAATTTTGGGTTGAAGTCGGACGCCGGAGGATGAGGTTGTGCTACGACTTCGCTCTGCAACAAAGGTTGAGTTAAGGTTAAGATTGAAGATGAGGTTAAGGTTGTGCTTCAGCTGGTCTCGTTCCGATGGCTACCGGAATCGCTCGGCCACCGTCGCTCGGCCACCGCCGCTTACCACAATTTGCTCAGTAATCAGGGTTCAGCTTGAGGAACCAGGCTTCATTAATTATTTAAAAAGATATTTTTGCTCTGCGATTCTTTACAGCCTGTCATGAAATTCCGGATAAGTAACCGAACCCAAAATGCCATCCCTGAATAATCCCTTAATCAGCAAATCTACTGCTCAACTGATCAACTAATCTTCCCCCAGTCGAATTCACTGCTTTGCAGGTGTTTCACCATCGGCAGGTTTTCAGGTTTTTCGAGTCCGGGATCCTCATCCAGGGTACGGTAAGCAAGTTCCCTTGCCAACCGGAGCAATTTCTCATCCTTTACCAGGCTGGCAAGTTTCAGACCGACCAGTCCGCTTTGTTGTGTACCCTGCAAATCCCCGGGTCCGCGCAGATGAAGGTCTACCTCGGCAATCTCAAAACCGTCGGTGGTACGAACCATGGTTTCGAGGCGCTTCCTGCCATCAGTGGTAAGTTTGTAACTGCTCATCAGGATACAGTGCGACTGATCGGCACCCCGGCCAACACGTCCGCGAAGCTGGTGGAGCTGAGAAAGCCCGAAGCGTTCGGCGTTTTCAATCACCATCACCGAGGCATTGGGCACATCCACCCCAACCTCAATCACTGTGGTTGCCACCATGATCTGGGTCTTTTTCTCCAGAAAGCGTTTCATTTCACTCTCTTTCTCCGCTGCTTTCAACTGGCCGTGTACAATACTTATCTGATATTCAGGCAGGGGGAAATACCTGGAAACGGTATCCATTCCATCCATAAGATCCTGCAGCTCCAGTTTATCGGATTCATTAATAATCGGGTAAACCACATATATCTGCCGGCCCTGTCCGATCTGGTCCTTCATAAACCGGAACACTTTCAGCCGGTCTTTTTCATAAAAGTGATAGGTCTTCACCGGTTTCCTGCCCGGAGGTAATTCATCGATAACCGAAACATCCAGATCGCCGTAAAGGGTCATTGCCAGGGTACGCGGGATGGGGGTGGCGGTCATTACCAACACATGGGGCGGTATTGTGCTTTTCTCCCACAGCCTGGCCCTTTGGGCGACCCCAAAACGGTGCTGTTCGTCGATGACCACCAGTCCCAGGTTTTTAAACTGCACCTGTTCTTCAATCAGTGCATGTGTCCCGATAAGAATCTGCAACCGCCCATCCTGCAGACGGGTATGCAGATCAGCACGCAACGCCTTTCGGGTAGATCCGGTTAGCAGGGCCACCTCCACAGATAAACCCTGCAACATCCGGCCAATGGTTTTAAAATGCTGCGACGCCAGGATTTCAGTGGGCGCCATCAGGCAAGCCTGGCAGTCATTATCCAGGGCAATCAGCATGCTCATCAGCGCTACAAGAGTTTTTCCGCTTCCCACATCGCCCTGAAGCAGCCGGTTCATCTGCTTTCCGCTACCCAGGTCAGCCCTGATTTCCCTGATTACTTTTTTCTGGGCGTTGGTGAGTTCGAATGGAAGGTTATTGTGATAAAACGAATTAAAAAATACACCGATTTTCACAAAAGAACGGCTTTTAACCTTCTCCATTCTTATGTACTTCAGCCGCAGCAACTGCAGCTGAATAAAGAAAAGCTCATCGAACTTGATTCTTTCCTGCGCTTTCGCCAGGCTGTGCGGGTCTCTGGGAAAATGAATATTGAATAATGCCTCAGCCCTGGACGTTAACTTTGCCTGGCGCATAACCTGCGGACTCAATGTTTCGGGTATGGCTTGATATACCTGCGACAATAAAGTCCGCATAATCCGGACAAAGTTTTTAGGTGTGAAGCCCCGGCTTTTTAATTTTTCCGAAGTTGAATAGTAAGGCTGGAGAGGTTCCTGCTGTACCTGTATCTCCTCCTCGGCCGGTTCAATATCGGGATGGGTAAAATTGTACTTCCCCTGGAAAAGGTTTGGCTTACCAAAAACGATATATTCCCGGCCAACCTGAACTTTCTCCCTGATCCATTTAAGCCCCTGAAAAAAAACAAGCTCGGTTTCCCCGCTGCTGTCGCGAAAGGTCATCACCAGCCTTGAAACCCTCCCCGAACCTAAAGTCTGAATGGCTGTTATTCTGCCTTTCAGCTGTACCCACGCTGCATCGGAGTTAATCTCCCCTACTGTATAAAATTTACTCCTGTCAACATAGCGGAAAGGATAATAAAGCAGCAGGTCTCCAAAGGTTCTGACTCCGATCTCCTTCCGCAGCATTTCTGCCCGCGCAGGGCCAATGCCCTTCAGGTATTCCACCGGTGTGTCGAGGATATGTTTAACCATGATGATTCCTGTGCTGCTGTATGACAAAGATACAATTTAGCGGCAAACCCGAAAAATGAAACGCCCCGTCGGTCTGACAGGGCGTTTCATTTTATATAGCAGTCCCGGGTTAAAATTCCCAGAGATTGTGTTCAAACATAAACAGATCGTTTTTCACCCGTTCTGCTTCCATCAGCGCATCGATGCCGGTAGCATAGTCTGATATCCTGCGGTCGTAAACGTTGTCCTCCTTGTAGATATAACTGGTGAACATCCGTTTCCAGAAGATATCGTCGTAGGTTTTGCGGGCGGCGCTGTTGTTGCGGTTAAACACCTCGGCTTTTGCCAAAACAGGTCTTGCTTCCGGGAAATAAATCCAGAACAATGGATCATACGCCCTGAACAAGCCTTTTTCATCATAATTGTCGCGTACCGGACAGATTCCCAGAATCCTGACTTCCATCACGGAGCGCTGCTTGTCGAAGAACCAGTCTTCTTTAATCCTGAACCGTTTTACATCGGAAGGATTAAATTTGACCGAAATCACCGTATCATACCAGTCATAAGGCGGATATGGCCTTTGCATGGTAGCCGAATCGGTACGTTCCAGCCGGTTCATGATTTCCTGATAAGTCAGGGGAACCAGGAACTCATCAGTGGTGCTTGATGCATCATAAGCGGTGATGGTACCTTCCTTGAGGGCGTCAAGTATAACCTGAACCAGGCTCCTGAGGTCATTGTGCGGGACTTCAGGATAATAGAAAGGCTGATTCATCTTCTCACGAAGGTCAATCACGCGCCAGATCCTCTTGCGCCATACCACGTCAGCTTCACGAACCCAGGGGTAGGTAATGGGCTTTTTCTCAATGGTGACCTTTTTATCATAAATACCATCGCGCGGAGGGCTGTCGAGCACCTGGGCATCAGCTGATTTTGCAAGACCGGCCATAATCAGGGCCAGAACAAAATAACCAAATAATTTTTTCATCCGTCTTTACTTTGTTTTTCGGTTTTCAGACTGGATTTTGCTGACAAACCGGATTCAAAAATCTTTTGCAGTTGTTCCTGCTTGTAATGTCCTACCAGGCAATCTGCAAGGTAAAACGATTCGGAGACTATCTTATTGTACGATAAGACTAATGGTCCCTAACCTTCGGTTTCCATCAGGGCCGCGCGCAATAATGTTCTCAAGCCAGATCCTCTCGCCGCGTTTACAGTTGGAAATAAAGTTCTGCATCTCCTGAGTAAGTATATTGCCGTTTCCCGGACGTTCATAGGTATCTCCTCCACGCACGCCGACAAATGTATAGGAAACGATTTCAAAATTCAGGTCGAAATCGAAATCATCCGGCATACGGGGGATAATTGCCCTGGCAGCAAGCAGCATATTCTTCTGAACAGGACCGCCATCAGTATTTGCAATGTATGCTTTGGGATCCGGAACACGCTTGATCCTGAATTCGGCCGATCCCATCTTTCTTTGAGTTTTTCCATCATTATGGACTACAGAGATGGTGGCTTTCTGTCCGAGGGGCACACGGGCAATCCAATCTTTACCGTCGCGGCGCAGTGTCCCCGAACTGATGGTCGGTTGAATCTGCGATTCAGGAATACCCGATGCAGCGATGGAGATGGGGTTGTCTACATTGGCATAGAGTACGTTCATCTTGGTAGGAGCCACTGTAAGCGAAGGGGTCATAACGAAATACTCGCTTTCAAAGGGGTATTCCTTTAATTCACCATCGGGACCTGCCACTTTAATGGTTCCGCGGTAAGTCTGAAGACCTGTAGCACCAGCGGTAACGGTATATTTAGCAATACCACCGGATGCAGGAATGGAACGCCCGCCGATAATAACTTCAGGATTCTGTTTTGAATCGAGCGCTGCCACCATAATTTCAGCTTCGTAGGTATCTCCCTGGAAAACAAGTTTTGAATTGGGGATAACCTTGGGCTGAACCATATCAAACTTATAGTCTTCGGCAGAAATAGAGCCGTAGAGCAGAGAAACCACGTCAATTTCCACATTGCGCACATCGGCAATCAGCTTATTGAGGAAAGTTACGTTGGCGGCGAGAATCACGTGATAGAAATTGTGCTGTTCCCAGTTCTGATTCTTACCATTAGCATCTTTGTAAGGACCTTCGGTATCCATACCGAGTTTTACATTGGCACGGTGTTTTTCATCCAGCTGATTGATGATATCGGTTTTGAACTTTTCAATTTTCTGTCTGAGCTCACCGGCTTTGCCTTTCGAACCATCCTGCGATCCACCGAAAAAATAGTTGGTTGAAACATCATACTTATCCCTGCTCTGTATCTCTGACAGCGGGGTTACTTTTGCCTCATCCACCGTGATTTTTTCCGATCTGGCAATTACTTCCCATTTGATATCTTCAATATAGGAAATCAGATCATTCGAAAGGGTTCTGACCTCCTGTGCCCTGTCCCAGAAAGGACCAACTTTTGCTTCATTCATCAGGTTCTGTTGCTCAAACCTTGCGTAAGTCTCGTCGATCTTCAGTTTGAGGTTCTCGTTGGTATTCTCCATACTGTTGTTTACCGAGACGAAAGCCTGAATGATCTCTACAGACACATTAAGGGCAAGCAGAGCAGTCAACACCAGGTACATCATCGCGATCATTTTTTGTCGCGGTGTCTCCTTGTATCCAGCCATATTAAAATTTATCTTGTAGTGTTAAAAATCAGTTAAAAATCAGCAGTAATGACTATTTAACATTCATTGCTGCAAGCATGTTACCGTAAACATTGTTCAGGGCAGCCACTTTCTTGGTAAGTGTATCGAGCTCCTGCCTGTAACGGGTCATATCATCACTTGATCCACTGATATTGGCAAGGTATTGATTGATGCTGGAGTGAAGCTTATTGGTATCCTCAAGATGTGTATTGGAATTTTTCAGTTGAAGTTCATACACTGCGTTAAGGGCGGCCAGGTTGCTTCCGATTTTCTGCAACTGCTCGCTGTATGTCTTGTTATCCAGTCCGGTAAAATCAAATTTCTCAACCGATTTGGCAAGACTCTGAGCCGTTTGCTGATAAGTAACGGCAAACTGGTTGGTTGATTCGTTGGCTTTGGCAACTGACAGCGAAAGGTCATTCACCGATTTGGCAGCGTTTGAAAGATTCTTTGAATAATCATTGGTTGCCACTGCAGCGCTGGACAGGTCGGCCATTTTGCCGGCGTTCTCGCTCAGGCTTCGCAAGCCGTTGCCCAGGCTTTGTATTAACTCAGGACCTATCTTGGCTTTCTCAAGCATGTTGTCAAGTTCCTGGGTTGGGGTTTTCCCTTTAGGACCAGCGGGTGATCCACCGCCATGATACATGCCGGCCAGTTCCGGATAAACAAGACTCCAGTCAGGCTCAACGTGCGGGGGCTCAAAAGCAGAAAAGAAGAAAATGAGGGCTTCGGTACCCAAACCAACGATGAGCATTTCATTGGCACCCGGGTAGTGATTGATTTTAAAAAGTGCTCCAAGAATAACTACAGAAGCTCCCCATCCGTAAAGCTTTGCCATGAAGTTCCTGAATGCTTTCCCTCTGACGACATTATTCAATCCCATGATAGTTACGTGTTAATTTGTTGAGTGATTAAAGTTTGTTGTTTATTCAGTTTCAGAAAAAAGGTAATCCCTGATTAATTGTAAATTTTTGAGGCCCTTGCAGGGTTATCGTCTTTCTGACGTCCCATGTAATTCTGTACACAACGGAAGCCGATATAGCTCTTGGCTGTATCCTGGAATTCGTAAGAACGTGCGTTTACCTGAAGGTAATAAGCAATGTCCTTCCAGGATCCGCCCCTGACAACCTTGCGCTTCAGTGCCGGAGGATCGCTGTCCTTTGCATTGTAGCTGTATGCCGGATTCATATCCCAGGTAAAGTTATAGGCGCTTTCATCAAATGCATCGTTTGTCCATTCCGCAACGTTGCCTGACATATCATACAAGCCAAAATCATTGGCAGGATAATGGGCCACGATAACCGGAGTGAGGCCGCCATCGTCAACATAATTTCCGCGTAAAGGCTTGAAGTTAGCCAGGAAACATCCTTTTTCATTACGGGTGTATGGACCTCCCCAGGGATAAGCGCTGAATGAATTTCCACCGCGGGCAGCCCATTCCCATTCTGCTTCTGTCGGGAGCCTGAATTCATTGACAACTGCATTTCCCTTGCTGTTCAGATAAGCCCTGAGCAACTCTGTTCTCCAGATACTGAAAGCCTTGGCCTGTTTCCAGTTTACACCGACAACGGGATAATTGTCGTAGGCCGGATGCCAGAAATACCGCTCAGTCATAGGATCATTGTACGAATAAGCATAGTCATGGATCCATGCAAGGGTGTCAGGATAAACATTAATGATCTCTTTACGCACATAGAGCGACCGGTCTTTCAATCCCTGCGGGCGATTGGCCAGACCTGCATTCACAGGGTCTCCGGCTGAATAATCTTTCCCGGCTGCGGCTTTGAAATCAACCCAGTAATATTCATAGAATAACTTCCTGGTATCAATCTCCTTGCGGCGGAAATACCGTTCATGTTCAGGGAGGAACATGTCTTCAAGCGCTTCGCGCTCTTCTTCCCCGTTCCATTTGATATCTGCTTTCCAATTAAGGAAAGGAGGATCAAAGGTTTCTCCGGTCTTCTTATTCTCTTCTATAAGGTAAACCTCCGGATTAATTTCGCCCAACTTGCGTCTTGCGATAGAGTCCCTGACCCAGTAAACAAACTGCCGGTACTCATTATTGGTGATCTCAGTTTCATCCATATAGAACGCACTTACGGAAACGGTCCGCGGATCGTTGATATGTGCATAGGGCACATCCTGATCACCAACCCCCATGGTAAAACTACCCATAGGGATATAAGCCATTCCGAATGGATCGGGCTGATAAAATTTCTCACGCTTTTTTACACCCACCAGTTCCCCGTTACCTGAATTTCCGCAACTGCTCAGGATAAGGGCAGCAATGATGTAGTTGAAGAGTCTTTTCATGTTTGTACCTGATTTTAATGCAAATAACGAGCGTTACTCTGATTTTATTATCCCTGCCCGTTTTTTAGACCGACAAAAATAGTAATATAATTTATTAAACCAACTTTTTTAAAAATTAAAGAAAGCGGGTATTCCTGAAACTTCTCCTGGCTTTTTCCAACTCAAGTTTAAAACTATACCTCACCATAATTTCATGACTTCCGGCTCCACCTATCCGCGAAAGTGGTATGTCATAGGCATAACCAAAACTCAGGTCCTTTACACTCATCCCAAGCATAACCGCGGCTGTTTCCTGAAACCTGTAAGTAAGCCCGCCCCAGAACTTTTCATTGTACTGAAGCCTTGCGTTGATGTCGACCTGTGCCGTTGTTCCGTCAAATTTTGCAAAGACTCCCGGAATAAACACATAAGCCGGGTTTCTGATCCAGGTAATTTCATAACCTGCGGCGGCATAATAATGCCTGCGCAACTGAAAATCAAGCCCGCCGGTTCCAAGCTCCCGCGCTCCTTCCAGCAACTGGGTGGCCGAGAGGCCCAGATACAATCCGCCGGGTTGCTGATAAAATGCACCAAAAGCCAGATCGGTAAACATGGTGCTTTCGGTTCCGCCTTTTAAAATCGGATCATCGTCAACGGGTTTAAGCTTGCCTATATCCAGAGATTTATTTAAAAACCCCACATTGAACCCGATGCCAAGTTCTCCGTCACCCAAAGGACGGTTATATGCATAACCCAGCCTGACATAGATATCTTTGAAATAACCGATCTTATCCTGCATCACCGATGCTGACACTCCTCCCCTCAATATCCTGACAGGCGCATCCCCGGAGATAACGAAACTTTCGGGCGAAACCTTGTTTCCTTCATCATCCTCTATCCCAATCCATTGCTGACGCATTAATCCGGTAACCGTAATGGCATCCCTCAACCCGGCATAACCGGGGTTAACAGCCATATGGTTAAACATATTCAACGTGAATTGAGGCTCCTGTTGAGCATATGTTAATGAAGTAAAGAACAGACCGGCAAGCGACATCAACATCGCTAACCTCCGGTTTGATCCTGGCTTTGAAAGAATCTTAATTATACTTCTTCCTGTCATCCTGAGGAAACTAAATCTATAAGATTACGGTTAAGGTTAAATAACCCGTTCTTCTTGAAAACGCTATACTTAAAACCAGATTTTGCAGGTAAATCCCTGATTTCATATCCTGCAGCATTAATAACAACAGAACAGCCGGATTATTATTCAACTTTATCCTGAATTTATCAATGAATGCAACAAAAGTAACATTTTCATCAAAAAGATGCACATTTACCATAAAAAAAAGCCCTTGTCAAAAAATAAAAACACCATTGAGAGACTTCTTTTCCCGGGCATTTCTTATAAAAAATCTATATACCTTTGCCACGCCTTTGGGCTTTGCTAAATATTACTGATTAACAATCACTTACCATGGCTTTTGTTCAAAACGAGAAACTTTTTTCGAAAAAATGGTTTATCGCCTACGCACTGATCGTCATCGGATCGTTCATCCTTGCGGCAGGTTTTGTGTTTTTTATCAACCCCTATAACATTGTTCCCGGAGGCGTCTATGGTATCGGGATCGTGGTGCATCATCTTACAAAAGGACTGTTTTCATTCTGGCCAACGGGTATTCCGGTAGGTCTTTTCGGGCTGGTACTGAATGTTCCGCTTACCATTATCGGCATTAAGGTTCTGGGGCCCCGCTTTGGGGTAAAAACCGTTATCGGCTTCGTGCTGACCTCGGTTTTTATGGATATGCTGACCATGATTGTCGGAGAGAATGACCCCCTGGGCCTTGCCGGGGACGTGCTGATGGCCTGTGTTTTCGGCGGGGTTCTGATTGGTTTCGGACTTGGTTTGATTTTCAAATCCAAAGCCACTTCCGGTGGATCAGATATCGTTGCCATGATCATCGCAAAATATACCCGTCTTCCCCTGGGCCAGCTGATGATCTATGTGGATTCCGTCATAGTCCTGTTCGGTCTCGTGGTATTCCAGGACTGGAAAATTCCCCTCTACTCATGGATCGTAATTTTTATCACCGGTAAGGTAATTGACATTACCATGCAGGGCGTTAGTTACGACAAGACACTTTTCATCATTTCAAAAGAATTCGGGCAGATCCGCGATAAAATCATCAATGATCTGAACCGGGGCGGAACATATATTCCGGGCAAGGGAATGTATAACGATGCCGACAAAACCATTATTTTTACGGTCCTTAACCGGAGAGAACTGGCCATCCTGGAGGAGTATATCCACCAGATTGACCCCAAAGCGTTTGTAACCGTTGTAGATGCCAATGAAATCCTTGGCGAGGGTTTTAAATCGTTACGTGACAAAATTTCGGAGTAATTCGCATAACCTTCAGTCGTCTTTTTAAAATCATTAATTCCCGGCTAAAGCATGGCCTTTTTACAGAAGGAAAAACGGTTCACACGCAAGTGGTTTATCTCCTACAGCCTTATCGCCGTGGGAACTCTCCTGGTATCCGCCGGCTATGTGTTTTTTATAACGCCCTACAAAATAGTCCCCGGAGGCATTTACGGTATTTCCATCGTGATCCATCACCTGCTCGGGTGGCCGGTTGGACTTACCGCACTGGCCTTTAATATTCCGCTTACAATTCTTGGCACAAAGATCCTCGGGCCCCGTTTCGGCGCAAAAACGGTTACAGGGTTCGTGCTGACCTCTGTATTCGTGGATGTATTTTCCTATTTTTCAGCATTCAAACCATTGGTCGACAGCGATCCGCTGCTCTCATCCATCTTTGGCGGTGCGCTTGTCGGCGTTGGGGTCGGTCTGATCTTCAAATCAAAAGCCACTTCCGGAGGTTCTGATGTTATCGCCATGATCATTGCAAGATACACCCGGCTTCCGCTTGGCCAGCTGATGATGGGCGTTGATTCCGTAATTGTGCTGCTGGGATTTGTTGCTTTCGGCGACTGGCATATCCCTCTCTATTCATGGATTACGATTTTTGTAATGGGGAAAGTGATTGATGCCGTGCTGGAAGGGGTCTCGTACGAAAAAACCATTTTCATCGTCTCCGATCAGCACGAAGCCATCCGGGATAAAATCATCAACGACCTGCACCGGGGAGGCACCTTTCTCACCGGCGAAGGCATGTATAACGGAAATGAAAAGAAAGTGATCTTCACGGTGGTAAACCGCCGTGAACTGGCCATGCTTGAAGAATTTATCAATAAAATTGATCCGAAAGCATTCCTTACTGTTATGGATGCCAATGAAATACTCGGTCAGGGGTTCAAATCACTGAAAGATAAACTTGAAGACTGATCTGACCTTTTATCCTCATCCTGAAAGCCCTTGCAAGCGACCCTGCCATTACCGTAAAAATAACGGCCCAGGCATTTTTTTCAGAATTATTAACCGGACTGAATCCTCTTAATGATAATCTTTACAACATGAATGCAAGGGATTCAGTTTGTGGCTGCTATCTGAACAATTTAACGATATCGTTTCCATTGGCAAAGATCAGCAATCCGAAAAGGAGCACCATTCCTACGATCTGCGCATATTCGAGGAATTTATCGGAGGGTTTCCGCCCGGTTATTATCTCATAGAAAAGGAACATCACATGACCGCCGTCGAGGGCAGGAATCGGGAGCACATTCAGGATGGCCAGCATGATGGAAAGAAAGGCGGTAAGGCTCCAGAATGCCTGCCAATCCCAGGTTGAAGGGAAGATATTCCCGATTGTAATGAAACCTCCGACAGACTCATACGCCTTCGCTTCAGGTGAAAAGATCAGCTTCAGCTGTTTGAGGTAATTGCCGACGCCCTTCCATGTCCGTGTAAATCCTGCAGGAATCGCGGCCAAAAAAGAATACTGCTTGTCCTTGAAAGTAAAATGATCGGCTGGGTTGGTCATTGCACCAATCAGGCCGGATTCGGGCAGCCTGAAATTAAAAGTGAGGGTATCAGCCTGCCGCAATACTTTCAGGTTGATATCCTGATTTCTGTATTCCGGTATTAATTCCCTGAACTGATCAAAATACAACACTTCAAGATCGTTGATCCCGACGATACGGTCACCTTCAAGCACTCCGGCTGCTTTGGCGGCAGATTCGGCTGAGAACCCCGCGATTACGAAGGGCATACGGGCGTTGATAAAATCGGGAGACTGATGCTTGAGCAGCCTGGCAAGAAACCCCTCGGGAATCATCACATTGAAGGGCTGGCCATCACGCTCAACCTGTATGGTCTTTGCATTGTCAAGAATAATTTTTCCGGGAATCTTAAAGAAGTCTTCAACCGGTTCATTATCCACCGACAAAATTTTGTCGCCATTGCGCAACCCCATCTCCTGAGCAACAGAATCAGCAACGATCCCGTATTTATTGGCTTCGGAAGTCGGCAGATACTGTTCGCCCCACAACCAGAGCATACCAATATATATGGCAATGGCAAGCAGGATGTTTACAGTAACGCCTCCCAGCATAATAATCAGCCGTTGCCAGGCGGGTTTGCTCCTGAATTCGAAAGGTTGGGGAGGCTGCTGCATCTGCTCCTTATCCATCGACTCGTCAATCATTCCTGAGATTTTCACGTATCCGCCAAGCGGCAACCAGCCAAGGCCATACTCCGTTTCACCTTTTTTAAATTTAAAGAGTGAAAACCAGGGATTGAAAAAGAGGTAAAACTTTTCGACCCGGGTTTTAAAAAACTTAGCAGTTATAAAATGTCCGAATTCGTGAAAAATAACGAGTATTGACAAGCTTAGGAGCAATTGAGCAGCTTTAACAAGAATTTCCATACTTTGAGGTCAGAATAAAAAATGAATGAGTTTAACAAAAATACATGTTTTAGGTTCAGCCTTACACCATCAGTTTATCGATTATTTCCCCTGCAATCAGCCTGGTTTCCTGGTCGGTTCCGGAATACACCATAAAATCAGGATTAGGGTCGAAACCAACCCTGTGCATACAAGTCTCAATAATCTCAGGGATCCGGAGAAATTTTATGCTGTCCTTCAAAAAGGCATTCACGGCCACCTCATTGGCTGCATTCAGGATGCAGGGCATATTGCCGCCGGTCTTCATGGCTTCATAAGCAAGATCCAGACAGCGGAAATTCTCCCGGTCGGGTGGTTCAAAGGTAAGTTCGGGATGATCCGTAAAACAGAACCGCTGAAATCCGGAGCTGAGGCGTTGTGGATAGGAAAGTGCATACTGAATCGGCAGGCGCATATCCGGAAGCCCCATCTGAGCTTTTATGGAACCATCGCCAAACTGTACCATGCTATGAATAATGGATTGCGGGTGAACAACCACATCGATCTGATCAGCCTCAAGCCCGAAGAGCCATTTTGCTTCAATGACTTCAAGTCCCTTGTTCATCAGGGTAGCTGAATCTATGGTTATTTTACATCCCATGGTCCAGTTGGGGTGTTTCAGGGCTTCCGCTTTCGTAACCTGCTGCAGGTATTGTTTACCCTTCCCCCGGAATGGCCCCCCTGAAGCTGTTAAATAAATCTTTTCCACAGGGTTGTGAAACTCCCCGGCAAGACACTGGAATATCGCCGAGTGCTCAGAATCTACCGGATAAAGGTTGACCCCCCTCTCCTTTGCCAACCTTGTGACCAGCTCACCGGCAACCACAAAGGTCTCCTTATTGGCAATAGCGATCTGTTTCCCGGCTTCAATGGCGCTGAGCGTAGGGCGGAGACCCGCATATCCTACCAGGGCAATCAGCACCATATCGATGGTCTCCATCCCGATGACCTGTAACAGCGATTCTTCACCGGTATAGACTTTTATATCCAGGGGCTGAAGCGCCGAGGCAACCTTCTGGTAAAGGTGCTCTGCACCTATTACAACAACATTGGGCCTGAACTCTATCGCCTGTGCTATCAGCAGGGAGGCATTGTTCTGCGCTGTAAGTACCTCAACGCAAAAATGACCGGATTGCTGCCTCACCACATCCAGGGCCTGGGATCCGATAGAACCGGTTGAACCCAGAATGGCCAGATTTTTCTTTTTTTGATTCAGCGGCATCAGTTCGTCAGAAAGTAAGATATTTTTCAGGATCAACCGGTGTACTGTTGATCCACAATTCAAAATGCAGATGAGGTCCGGTGGAATATTCACCGGTATTCCCGATGATGGCAATGGATTCGCCGGCCCTGACATATGCCCCCTGCTTCCGCAGAAGTACAGAATTATGCTTGTAAACGGTGACAACTGCGCCTGAATGCTGAATGGCGATTACATTTCCGGTTTCGGCCGTCCATTCCGAAAAAAATACCACACCGTCATAAGCTGCCTTAACTGCTTCATTCCGGCTGGTCACTATGTCAATACCGTAGTGTTGCTTCGAAGCATCAAAATGGTTTGTAACTATTCCCTTTACGGGTGCATAAAAATTGAGCTTGCTCAGGGGGATATTCTGCCGTGATGAAGACCTGGATTCAAGGTTCAGGTTATACAGGTTAGCCTGTTCATATTCCTTCCTCAGCATGGAATCTTCCCTTGATTTCAGATTGCTGATTCTGGAATAGCCGGCCCTTACAGCTGAATCAGGCTGAACAACGGGCTGGTCCGGCTCCCGTATGCTTTCACCTGACAGCAGACTTTTGATATTCGTAATATAAAGATCGCGGTTTTTCAGCGCTTCTTCTATTGAATCCGCCCTTAACTGGAATTCATAAAGGTCTCTTTGCAGCGTAGGATTGCTGTAACCGGGGATATACTCGCGCAAGGGGGTAAAAGCGATGAGGTATGTGGTCAGAAAAATCAGGATAATGGCCAGCGTCCCTGCAACGACAAATACATTCAACCTGGAAAGCTTGAATGACAATTTTTCTTCAAAAGTATCTTCATTGAGAATTACCAAACGGTATTTATCCCTCAGTTTATGATACCAGCGGACTTTTCGCTCGTCATTACTTTCGGAGGTTCTCCTGAAGGATGCCATAACCGGATTTTAATCATCTTGAATTTGAGGCCACAAATATCGGAAAAATACAGATACCCGGCTAATTTATTCCCTGATTGGCCGATGAATACTTCAGGCCTGACAATGCCGGCTCAGGGAAAATTATAATCAGCGTGTGGTTCTGCAGAAAAAAGGAAACGGTTTATTTACTGAGTTTTGGGGTCGATTCAAAAAAATAAAATATTTTTGCAAATTATCAGTTATTTATAGTGAAACTGAAAACCCGCATATTCTTGACTACAAATACCGTAAACCTGCGAAAAATCGCCTTCTGGGCCTTGTTGCTCCCTGTTTTGATTTCCTCCTGTTCAACAAAAAAGAATACATTCACAAGGAGGGCATATCATAACCTTACAGCACATTATAATGCTTACTGGAATGGCAATGAAAGTCTGAAGGAAGGCGCCGCCGAATTGCGGAAAAATGCCAAGGACAATTACGCCTCCGTTTTACTGGTTTATAATTACGGTACCGAAAGCAATGCCCAGACGATAAACCCGAATATGGACAGGGCCATTGAGAAGGCTTCGAAGGTAATCCAGCGCCATTCTATGTTCTTCGATAAGAAGGAGCAGGTTAAATGGGTGATCTACAGCTATATGCTCATCGGGAAGGCCAATTTTTACAAACAGGACTACAACGCTGCCCGCAGGGCTTTCGAATATGTGAACCGCCAGTATAACTACGATCCGGTAAGTTATGAAGCAAGGCTGTGGCTGGGCAAAACATACAAACAACAAAAGCAGTATGACAAAGCCATCACTGTGCTGGATGAACTTACCGCCGAGTCGGCAAAAACCCTCCTGCCCTGGACTGTGCGGAAAGAGTTGCCACTGGTTTACGCCGACATGTATATCGCACAGGGTAAATTCAAACCGGCCAGAGAACAGATAGAAAAAGCCATTCCCCTGAACAGTAACGCCAAACTGAAAACAAGGCTCAACTATATCCTGGCGCAGATCTATCAGACCGAAGGCCGGGACAGTCAGGCGGGAGAATATTTTACCAAAGTGCTGAAAAGCCCTGCTTCATTTGAGATGGCATTTAATGCCCGGATCAACCTGGCAAGGGTTTACAATGCCAATACCGGGGATAAGAAACTCATTATCCGTGAGCTTGAGAAAATGCTCAGGGATATGAAGAACAAGGACTTTCAGGATCAGATATACTATGCCCTGGCAGATATCGCCCTCAAGGACAGGAATGACACCCTCGGGATCAGCCACCTCAGGAAATCCGTTGCAACCAGTTTCTCCAATGACTACCAGAAGTCAATTTCATCGCTGCGGCTTGCTGATATATACTTCGCCGCAAAAGATTACCGCAACGCCCAGGCATATTACGACACAACGCTGATGTCCCTGCCAAAGGACTTCCCGGATGCCGAAAAAATCGAAACCAAAACCGAAATCCTTACCCGCCTCGTTGAGAACCTGCAGATCGTATATATTCAGGATAGTTTGCAGCACCTGGCCGCATTACCCGAAGCCGAACGACTTGTCATTATTGATAAGGCAATTGCAGAATATACCAGAAAAGAAGAGGAAAGGAAGAAACGTGAAGAGGAAGAGCGCATGATGGAAATGGCCGGTGCCAGTCTCCAGACCAGACAAATTGTTGATCCTACGCGCGGCACTTCCGCACTTGGCGGAGGCGGGTGGTATTTTTACAACCCTACTGCCATCAGCATGGGATTCAGTGAATTTACACGAAAATGGGGCAGGCGCAGACTCGAAGATAACTGGAGGCTCAGCAACAAGCGGGAGGTTATGACTGACCAGTTTGCCGAAGATGGCAGTGAACTTTTGCCTTCAGATTCCCTGGCCGGAGGCAAAGAGGGGGGAAAAGGCGGCGTTGATTTTAAAAGCCGGGACACTTACCTGAAAGGCCTCCCTTTAACACCAGAGAGTATCGAAGCCAGTAATCAGCAGATAGCCACCGCCTTGTTTAATGCCGGCATCATTTACCTGGAGGAACTGTTTGATAAAAACAGGGCAGCAGAGGTGCTTTCGCAACTCAACACACGGTTCCCCGAAAATGAAAGTGCCTTGCAGGCCAATTACCACTTATACAGGATAAACAGGGATCTGGGCAATGAAACAGAGATGAATCTTTACAAAGATGTAATCATCAGCAGGTATCCCGACAGCGATTATGCAAAAATCCTGATCGATCCCAATTACAACGTTGAGCTTGAAGCAGCGATGAACAGGGTAAGGTCACTCTACGAGGAAACCTATCAGGCATTTAACCGCGGGCAGTACCGTACGGCCATCATATACAGTAATGATGCCCTCGCCAACTACCAGAACGAAGAACTTATCCCGAAATTCGCCTTTATCAGGGCCGTTTCACTCGGCAAAACCGAAAACCAGGACACCATGAGGGTTGAGCTTAACAAGCTGATCACTGAGTATCCTGACAGCGATATCATCGACTTCGCCCGGAGGTTGACCGGTGAAGGCAGTCAGGGAACCACAGGCGCCGGTGACACCATATCCGGTAAAGGAGGCGATGAAAAAACAGAAAAACCGCTTGACCTCAGTATGTATAAGTTCAATCCCGGAGCTACCCACTTTTACGTCCTGATTGTGGATGGCGCCCAGGTAAACGTATATGGGACCAAAGTCAGAATTTCAGACTTCAATACCAAGAATTACAGTGTTGAAGGACTTCAGGTAAACAGTGTGCTGCTGGACAACAGCAGGCAGATGATCACCATCAGCAGCTTCACGGAGCTGGACAAAGCCCTGAGATATTTTAACGGCATAAAAGAAGACACATACGTTTTCTCAGGCTTCAAAGAAGGTTCTTTTGAGCAATTCCTGATCTCAACCGAAAACTACCCGGTATTCTTCAAGGAAAAAAATACAGCCGCTTACAAGCAGTTCTTCGAAAAAAATTACCTGAAAAAGTAATTTCTGAAGGAAATATCCGAAATTAGCAGTTAATAAACAAATCAAGATGGCAAAAAATACTTTACCCGAACCTCCGCAGTCCGCAAATCTGATTCAGTCCGGGACATTCATTACCGGCGATATTGAATCGAACGGCAATATCAGGATTGATGGCACGCTGAAAGGAACTGTCAATGCAGGGGGAAAGGTTATTCTGGGCTCCACCGGAACCGTTGACGGTGACATTATCTGCATCAATGCAGACATTGAAGGAGTGGTAAACGGAACCATCAGGGTTAAGGAACTGCTCTCTTTCAAGGCAACTGCCCTGGTGAACGGCGAAATAATGACCGACAAACTTGCCATCGAACCGGGCGCAAGATTCACGGGCACTTGCCGGATGGATACCAATACCCCTGATAGCATCCCGGCTCAGCATTATGCCGAGGCAGAACAACAATAAGAAAAACGGGAATCCACTGGCTTCGTATGCCAGATATTCCGCCATTGCCCTTCAAATGGGCGTCATCATTGCGGCCGGCGTGTTTGGCGGATTTAAAACCGACCAACTGCTGAACCTCAAATTCCCGGTATTTACGATGATTCTATCCCTGTTTGCCGTTGGTGGCGCCATCTGGTTGCTCATTAAGGAAGTAAACTACAAAGACAAAGAAAGATGAACCCCAGCAACCATCCGTACCTCAAAAAATTACTGCTGATAACCGCAGCCACCGGCATACTCATGCTCATTGCTTTCCTTACCCTACCTCAGCACCTTAGTCCGGCACTTCCCTTCGTCCTGATATTCTTTATGTCGGTGTCCCTGCTTTCATATTCCCTGCTGCAGAAAAAAGCCTCATCAGGAACATCCGGATTTGTAAACGGATTCATGACCCATTCCGTGCTGAGAATGGCGCTATATCTTGCAATCATCCTTGGCTACGCTTTTCTCAACCGTGAAGATGCCGTGAGATTTATCATCGGCTTCTTTGTCATATACCTGATTTTTACCATTTTTGAAGTATTTCAGTTTCTGGCACTTACCAGGAAAAGCAAACCCACCGGTAAACAGCTGTAGCTGACAGACCAAATTCTACCTTACTTAAGAATCTTAACTCTTTTTAAACTTTTGTCAGAAATTTTTGTTTAATTTTAGTTCGAAAATATTAAACACTTCAGTTCGATTATTTCCAGCATAAAACCAGAAATCCATGATCTTTATCACCCGCAAAGAGCACTTTAATGCAGCACACCGACTCTTCAGAGCCGAATACAGTGATGAAAAGAACCTTGAAATTTTTGGGAAATGCTCAAACCCGAACTGGCACGGGCACAATTACGAACTTTTTGTAACTGTTAAAGGACCGGTCGACCCTGAAACGGGTTTTCTGATCAATCTGAAAGATCTCAGCAGAATCATCAACCGGTTTGTTGTTGACAAACTTGATCATAAGAATGTAAATCTTGAAGTTGATTTTATGGCCGGAAAGCTTGCATCAACCGAAAATCTGGCCATAGCTATCTGGGAACAACTTGAACAACCAATCAGTGAAACCGGAGCCCTCTTGCATTGTGTAAAACTCTTCGAAACTGAAAGAAATTTTGTTGAATACTTCGGAAATTAAAAAGCTTTAAACATGAGCAGTGAAATTGTAAAAGACATGATCATCGAAAACATGATGGATGATTATGAAATAAAGGACGGGTATCAGAAACGTGACCTCTACAACCAGAAAACTATCAAAAAACTGGCGGGACACTACAAGGAAATTCTGAAACTCATTGGCGAAGACCCTTCAAGAGAAGGCCTTGAGAAAACTCCGGAGCGCGTGGCCAAGGCGATGCAGTTCCTCACGCATGGTTACGACCTGAACCCTGAAGATATTCTGCGTTCTGCAATGTTTAAGGAAGATTACAAGCAAATGGTGCTGGTGAAAGACATTGAAGTCTATTCCATGTGTGAACACCATATGATCCCCTTCTTTGGCAGGGCACATGTGGCTTATATCCCCAATGGCTACATCGTCGGACTGAGTAAGATCCCGAGGGTTGTTGACGCCTTTGCCCGCCGCTTGCAGGTTCAGGAGCGCCTCACCACCCAGATAAAGGAATGCATCCAGAACACCCTGAAACCACTCGGAGTCGCAGTGGTTATTGAAGCCCAGCACATGTGCATGAGTATGCGCGGCATTCAGAAACAGAATTCGGTGACCACCACATCTGACTTTACCGGGGCATTTCTTATGGATAAAACCCGCGCGGAGTTTATTCATCTGATTGGCTCAAGATTGCACGGAAATTAATAAAAAGCATCTTTCCCCGAAAAGCAATATCGTCAAGACCGGATGCCGGCCCTTTATATATGGCCGGCATTTGTATTACATATATCCTGAATTATAATTGACCATGTCTGTTTTACGGTCAGCAGCAATCCATCCGGCATTGCAAACGGCGGGTTTATCGGGGCTCAGTATCATCCATCTTTATTTCAGCCTCTAAACTGACTCAGAAAATCCATCCTTAAAAGTACCTGCAGTTTACTACCTTTTTGTAAATTAGCCTATCCGACAACCTAAGCCGATC